>ENA-ORXI01002571-ORXI01002571.1-sediment-metagenome-genome-assembly--contig:-NODE-2571-length-12908-cov-3.103889_pt1 | contig 12908 bp, 14 predicted proteins | sample MGYA00237861_ERZ511468 | MGnify/ENA primary metagenome ERZ511468 (study PRJEB26299, sample SAMN06266213) | sediment metagenome | isolation source: Hudson Canyon methane seep mesocosm | place... | reverse complement strand
CGGTGATTACCATATCATTAAAATAAGCTCAAAATCCGCTTAACAATTCAGTTAGCGAAAAACCAACTATAACCCACATTGCTTTAATCGAAGCATCAACCATCATAGGCAGTATCGCCGAATCTAACGCCCGGTATACTGAAAGCCTTGCCAGTTACATAGACTCACTAGGCAAGCCATTATCTGAAATGACGGTATTTGAGCTTATAGGTATTATTGGTAAGCACAAAGATGACTTTAATAAGCCCACTTCCCGCTTTAACATCACCAGCCCGGGCAATAAAACCATAGCCAAACGCGTTTCCTTTGGTATAGCAATGTCGCTTAGATCAGCATTAGGCGGCCAATGCTTTGTGAAGTATGCAGGTATGGAGGTGGCGCTATGAGCATCGATAATACTCAGTCAAAAGCACAAAGCATTAGCGAAATAATGTACGCAATAGGCGTGTGTAGCCAAGTAGCCAATAAAATGAGAATGCACCTTAACGGTAATTTGTTAATCAGTAACGAGGAAAGTATTGAAGAGTTAGTTACAAATTTTAATGCTGGTGCGTTAGAGGCAGCAGTACAGCATTTAAGCACGCTTGCCGACACTCATGCTACCTGGATTGAAAAGAACAGCCCTGATCAACAGGCAAAAAAATAGCCCCATAACTCAATGAATTAATGGGGCTATCTAGTCCGCGCTATACTTCCAAACCACAAGGAGAGTATAGCGCACTGTGGATTATTTCGCCCTGTAAAAAGGTAAAAATAATGAAAAAATTATCAAATAGATCAGTATCACAGCGCACCAGGCTATTAGAATGTTTGCGTACAAAACCTTTAACGACACTCGCCGCACGTTCTGAGCTGGATATTATGCACCCGTCCGCACGCGTTCATGAGCTACGCGAACAAGGCCATAATATTTGTACCAACTGGGAAACAATAGATGCCGGACAAGGCAAACATCGTGTTGCAAGCTATGTTTTGCTAGGCGGTTCTCATGGTTGATTTTTGGGCAGATACCCACCAGGAAATTAAAAGGCGTTTACTTGACGATAACCTAAAGGCGCGCGAGGTAGGCGATAAAATTAACGGGGTTGCGTGTCCAGATTGCGGTAAACCTGAAGCCTATGCTTACGCTAATGAACCTAATGTCATTATCTGCCACCGAATGAGTCAGTGTGGGGCGAAAACCTTAACACGGGAACTTTACCCTGATTTATTTACGACCTTTGAAGATCGCTTTCCAAAAACATCAATCAACCAACGTGCCACTGCAGAAGCCTTTTTACAGGCCCGAGGCTTAAAGACTGAAAGTCTTAATTTTTCACAAGGCGCGGTGATCGAAGATAAAAAGACTTACCCCACCATTAAAATTGAGTTTGATGACGTTACTTTTCAACGTCTAATTGATTACCAAGGCAGCAATAAAACTCGCCTCAGTACCTATAAGGGCAAGCGCTATGCCACTCATTCAGTTAATAGTGCTGATAAGGTGTATGTCGTGGAGGGCATTTTTGATGCACTGGCATTGGAGCAATCTGGGTTACCCGCAATAGCGACCCTATCCAGTGTACACAACCCTGAAACGTGCTTTAAGCAAGGTATTCATTATGTACTTGGCTTTGATGATGACAAGGCAGGCATTAAGGCGGTGAATAAGTTTAAAGCCTATCTAAATGAACGATCGATTAGCTTTAGCGTGCAGCTCCCACCTGCCGGTAAGGATTGGAATGATTTATTGCTCAGTGGTGATTTAGTCGAAGATAAGCAAGACGGCACACTGGCGTTATGCCGATGGCGGGGCGCGTTGGCTATGGCAGATAATGCGCTGGATTACTTCAAGATATACAGCAAACAAAAACCCTATAACAATACTTTTTTTGAATTTAAAGGGCAAACGTATAAAGGGCTGTTCAAGCTGGATGATGACGGTCAACCAATAGAGCACCGCGTTATGAGGGTGCTGGATTGTGTGCTGAATATTGCCTATTCAATAGAAGATGCCAGCCTGCAATATGAAAGTCGTCTAAGTCATATTATTAATGCAGTATCAAGTCGTGAGGGCGTGAACACGATCCGCTTTAAAGGTGCGGACTTTTCAGCACTCAATGATTTTAAATCGAAATTATTGCAATACAGATTGGTATTTTTTGGCAATGGTTCAGACCTCACTTATTTTGCTGAGTATTTGTTTAAGAAAAAACCTATTAAAGTACGCGAGTGCCAAGCCTTAGGTTATGACTCGATGTCTGACTGTTATGTGCTAAATAAGTTTCTATATGACAAAGGTGGCAAGCACTACCCCATTGATAAAGACGGTTACTTTCACCAACACCGACTAAAACCGTTTAGCGGCCAAGATAAAAGTATTACCCGCATTGATAGCGTAGATGTGGCTAAATTCATTCAGTCATTACATGGTGCGTATGGGGATAAAGGCTTATTGGCATTAGGCTTTTGGGTATCAACCACCTTTTCTCATGTCATCTTTGAGAAGTTTGGTTTTTTCCCTTTTATGAGCTTTCATGGTGATCCGCATTGTGGTAAGTCTGATTTAACCACCACACTCAATAGATGCTTTTTTATTGATTCTGAGGGCTTGGCTATGGGTTCAGCCAACACCAGAAAAGGCGAATTAAGAACCATTAGCCAGAAGTCCAGCATGGTGACGGCTATGTTAGAGGGCAGGAAAGGACATTCTAAGTTTGATTATGATGGTGTGTTGCCTCTGTATAACCGTAATAGCCTACAGGTACGTGCCCAAACAACAAATGATAATCAGGTACATGACCTGAAATTTACCGGTGCATTAGCCTTTGTGCAGAACCATGAGCAATTTATCAGCAAACCGGCAAAAGAACGGGTGGTTTCTATTCATTTTACGGATGAAGGTTTAGACGATACTTACGAGGCATGGCAACACTTAAAAACCTACTCAATTGAGCAATTAGCTGGTGTTGGTCATTTCATCATTACCAATCGTGAATATTTTGAGGATAATATCAACCAAGATATACATGAAACAGCGGATTATTTTCGATCAAAAGGTGTTGGCGTGGATCGTATAGCAAAAAACCATGCTGTTGCTTATTCAGGAGCTTCAATCTTAATGGAAATAGTTAAGCCTGATATTAAAGATGATTTTCTTAATTTTACTCTTGAATCAGCAATGAGCAAGATTGAAACAGCAAGAACTGAATTACATATAGCAGATTTATTTATGGAAATTGTTATTGATTTTACCTCTGCTCAAGGAGTGGCTAAAAAGGATGATCAATTAATTATACACATTCCAACAGTTTTAAAAGAACTAGGCTCAGATTATGGAAGTTGGGATAAAAAAGCACTGGGAGAGGAGCTTAAGTTGGTTGATGGGTTTATAGGCAGAAAAACATCGAGGGCTTTTGGTAAGGGAAAAGACTGTATGTTCTTCAAAACTGAAAAAGTGACCTTACAACATTACAAACCGCTAGAGGCCGCGTAAATAATAGGCTGGCGTGTAAGGTTTTGAAATCTTACAAAATCTTACAGTACCTTACACAGTCTATTAATTTATATCTAACCTTACAGAACTTACACCACCTTACAAGTTACCTTACACTGTATGCCTTGATACATAAGGGATAGAGCAGAATGTAAGATTGTAAGGTATAAAAAAGTATAAAAAGTATTATGAAACTAAAACTATCAAACCAAATTGAAATATTCACCACCCTAGATATTGAAAAGGAGCTTATTCAACAATTTACTTTTGTAAACCCGAAATACAATGATGCCATAAGTTTTTCTAGGAGCACTCGTGGAATAGATAGGCAAATATCACTGATTGAAAATACTGACAATGGCTTAATGGCTCCCATGGGAACGCTTGATTATTTGCTAGAAACATATAGACCTGAAGTCATCGACCAACGCACAGCAGTAGAAGTAAACATCCCCTTTACTGGAACATTAAGACCCTACCAAGAGCAATTTATAGATAATGCATTGAATCACACCATAGGCCTGTTGGTTGCTGCGACTGGGTCAGGTAAAACGGTTTGCGGTATTGCCTTAGCCTCACGATTAAAGCAACGGACCCTAATCCTGGTTAAGTCAAAAGACCTGGCTGAACAGTGGAAGGAGGCTATTAAGCAATTTACAGGGCTGGGTTCTGGCTTGATCGGTGGCGGCAAATGTAAAGAAGGTGATCAATTTACGATAGGACTAGTACAGACTTTAGTTAAAAAGGATTTGTCCTTATTGGAGTATGGCTTGGTTATAGCAGATGAAGCCCACAACCTGCCCTCTAATCAAGCCTTTACAGTAATGAATGGACTGAATAGCCAATACAAGTATGGTTTAAGTGCTACCCCTCAAAGGCGCGACAATATGGAGTTTATGATTCATGGGGCAATCGGTCAAATCATTAGCACCATAGAGCCCGAATCACTGGATGGTAAAGTCTTGCCCGTTTGTGTCTCGACTATTGAAATGCCTTTCAATGCAGAAGTAGGAAGCTGGGCTGAATTCTTAAATACCCTGGTTGATGATGAGCAGCGTAACCAGGTGATTGTGGATCGTGCAGTAAAAGCATCCCAAGCCATGGGAACTATTATCTTATGCTCACAAATTAGGCACTGTGAACTATTGGGGGCTATGTGTTCTGAAGCAGGTGTACAGCCTTTGGTGTTACATGGTCAATTACCAACAAAAACCAGAGCAGAACGCAGAGCAAAAGCCCCTGAAGCACAATTAATTATAGGTACTTTGTCATTATTGAGTGAGGGAATAGATTTACCCCACTTATCAGCTTTGATATTTGCCAGCCCTGTTTCAGCATCGATTGATAAGGATAATCCAGCGGCTACCCGTTTAATTCAAAGCATTGGCCGTTGCAGGCGGCCATATAAAGATAAAACTAAAGCTTTTGTGTTAGACATAATTGATCAATGTGGCTTTGGTGTTAGTGCTTTTAATAAGCGAGCTGTTATCTATCAGCAGCAAGGGTTTAAGGTGAAGTCTTGACCTTAATACATCAACTTGGTTTTTCTTCGTACTCAGAATACTGGCAACACATGCAGGCAAAGGCAAAAAACACCAAAGGCTGAAATCGGAAAACCCAGCGAGAATAGCCACGCAACTAGGCCAGAATAGTCATACATTAAATTTAAGGTATAAAAAATGACTAAGTTAAAAGCCACGGTTGTAACAAGCGACGAGTATGTGAGATCGATTGGTGCTCTGCCAAAAATTCAAGCACTTGTTGATGCATTAAGAGGCACTGACAAGCAAGCGTTATCGTATAACGAAAGCACGTACGCAACTGTTCGTGAGTTTGAAAAAAAAATACTATCTATCCATGAAGATTGTAAAAACGTTATTGGCCAGGGGGATATGCAGTATGAAAACCGTGACCAAAAATTGATTGGTCTGGCTGCCGCTAGAGTCAACAAGATACCGAGCGACATTAACCTTTTAGAAGTCACATTTAAAGCTAAAACCCGTGCTCGTGAAGCAAAGGTTTCAGAGTTGTTAAAAAAAGGCTTCAGTCATGCCGAGATAGACAAAATAACCCCGCCTATTCCATCGGTAGAGCATGACCAATTAACGGCAAAGGTTAAGGCCTTGCGTAATGAGTCAACTCAATTGATGGCGTTTACAAACAACAAACCTGAGTTTAATACCGAGTTGTTAAAAAGCACTGCAGTTTACCCAGGTAATGCAGTGGAGGCATTGAAATGAATATGCAGCCAGCAAACGGTAATCATTTTTTAGCTGTAAAAAACCGGATGGAAGAGCTACAAGCCTTGATAAAAAGCACCGAGGCAAGAGCTCAGTATAAGCGCAAAGAATACAACCATAAAAAAGCCATAGCTAAGCGTAGAAAAATTACATTGGCCGAATATGACGCTCTTTTTCAAACAGCTCCAGTAGATGCTGATTTTGTTGGTATAAATTCTGAAATAGCTTCCTTACAAGCAGAAATTGATGGAACGACTGGGCCTACCTCTTTGTGGGTTCTTTATGCAACATTAGCAAAGCAAGAAAGGGTTAAATCGCTAGAGCAATCGAAATTACAGACCATAGCTGATTACCATAATGGCCGAGCTAATTTATCACGCCAATTAACAGAATCAGAATTTGACTCGCTCTATCCAGCACCCACTGATTTTGCCACCGAAAATATATTAATTAGTGACCTATCGATTGAAGTCAATCTGTTGCATTCTTTTTTAAAAAGCGGCCCCTATCCATCACATGGGCAATATGACATTGATTTACTAACTGGCACGGCTATTAGCTACCCGTAAATGTCAAAAGAAGATGTTGAGTTATTCAAAGTTGTTGGGGCTCGAATGAAAGATGGCCGTGAGTTGTGCGGCTATACATTATCAAAAGCCGCCAAGCTGTTATCTATTGAGCGTAACTTTTTAGCCAAGATTGAAGCGGCACAGAATTTATGGGTAGTACCGTTAACAGTAATTTATAAAGCAAGCAGTCTTTATGATATTTCTACTGATTTCATTTTTGGTTTCACTAATGACGATTGGGAACGAGACCCGGTTGTACTGAATGAAAGACAGTTTGGGGTATTGGTGCATAAGTATCACATCAATGAACTGTCCAAAATGTCGATAAAAGTTGCACAGCAACAACAGAAAATAAACGCGTTAAGCAAATCAACAGAACTGATTATTACAGCTATCTCAGAACTGAGTGAGGCAGTAAATGTATTTAAAAAGCTAAATGACTTCGATGACCTAAAAGCAGGTTCAAAGCTAGCTTACAGGATGAATAAAGCAGTTGAGGCAAGCAATTTTGCTATCCGGTTAATGCTGCGTAGCAAGGTGTTACCCAAAGAATATCTATCAAAAATAATAGGTGAAGAAAAATGACGGAAAAAATTAACCACAAAAAACCAGGACGTAAGGTCGGATATAAGGCCCCGGGTACATTAAAGAAAATGGCTTTAAAAACACTGCAAAACGCACTTGAAAACGACTTAGCTCCAGTAGAGGTAAAAGTAGCTGCAGCCACTACATTAATTAACAACCTATAAGACTATGAGTATCGTTACCCGATTTAAAGGATTGTTTACAGCCAGTTTAAAGCCTGAGCAATCCTGCCCCCCTCCAGCGGATTTCTTTAATAAAGAAATGTTGCTAAATAGTGGCTATATGGAAAGATTGTCGGTGCTAGCTCATCAGTGTCCATCTATAGATTCAAATAACCTAGACCAGGTAAAAACTGAATTAGCTGAATCGTTATATTTTTTAATAAATGCTTTGGACAATAACAAAGTGAGTTTTGATACTGACCTGGAACGCGCGGCATTCTATCAAATATTATTTGTTAGTTTTCAACTTGTGACACAGATTAACCCCAACTCTAATACAAGGCATTGATGATATGTTAACTGCAGACCAATCAGGTTTTCTAACCGGTGTAACAGTTAGTGATATAAAGCGCTCAGCTAATTCATTAGATTCTATAGAAAGCAATGTCTTGGCTATTAAAAAGGCGGTTGTAAAGCCGGTTAATAGTCGGAGTAGTGGTGTTGTTGCTGTGCCTAGCTCAAGGGCTTCAAATGCCAATAACTTTTCCAGACAAAAATCACCCGTTATTGCTACGCCAGGTCAGCGCATGCGTGATAGCAATGGGCGCTTTGTTTCTTCAGGTGGTGCAGCAAGCAATGATGATGGTGGACGAGACAATAAAGGACGGTTTACATCGAATAGCGGCAGTAATGGTGGTGCTTCATTATCACTAGGGCTTAATGGGCTGGGAAATAAAATATCAACAGCAATTCTAGCTTCAGGTGAGGGATTAGAGGATGTTGATCCTAATGTGAAGGCATTTCAAGAAGTCGCCCAACCCTTGGCAAGGGGTTATCAATCTTTGTCTGGTGGAGGTAAAGGGGCCGATAGATGGTATAGAAAAATATTTAATATTTTAAAGCTATCTAAAAAAGAAGATACTGTTTATCAAAAGGCCACTAAAAAAAGCTTGAAAGAAATTGAGGGCAATGAAGGCGGTGGCGGCTCTTCTGGTGGAGGGTTTGGTATCAAAGCAAGCTCCATAGGCTCAACTATAGCAAGAGTCATAAGCAGAATAGTACCACTAGCAATAACAGCCATTGGTTCAGTTGTAGGTGTTATTTTCTCCCCTATTGGTTTGGCCTTTGGTGCTGCTGCAACATTGGCTTGGGGAATGTTTACTGAAAATGGGCGTGAATTCTTTGGTGATATTGCCAGTTCCATAGCGGCAAAGTGGGATAGTGCTGTTGACTGGTTTATTGAGAAGTTTCCTGACTTTTCAAATTTGTTGGGTAGTGGTGCTGATTCTGTAAAGAGCGGGATTGATAATGCCAAAGGTTTTCTCGGTGGAGTTATGGACGCTATCGGGCTTGCTACAACTTCAAGCATGTCAAAACCTGATAGTACAAAAACAGCCAAAGGCAAGCCTACTGACAATAAAACCGCACTTATAAAGCAAATGCGAGCTTCAGGGATAACCAACCCGAAAGAACAAGCTATGTTTTTGGCGCAAATGGACCATGAATCGGGTGGCTTTAAACGATTAGAAGAAAACCTAAATTACAAAAACCCTGGTCGCTTAATGCAAATAAGCAAAACAGCGAGGGGTAAAGGTCGTGGTGCTGTAAATGCGGCTGTAAAACAGGGGCCAGAGGCAATAGCAGAGTTACTTTATGGGGGTCGTAAAGATTTAGGTAATACTGAAAAAGGTGATGGTTATAGATTTAGGGGGCGTGGATTCACTCAATTAACAGGCAGGGCAAATTACAGTCAAGCAAGTAATGATTTAGGCCTTGATTTGGTCAATAATCCAGATTTGGCATCAAGCCCTGAAACGGCAGCTAAAATCGCCACCTGGTTTCATAAAAAGAATAAAGGCCTGGTTAATGCCTCACGAAATGGAGATGTAACCAAGGCAAGAAAGCTGGTTAATGGTGGCACTAATGGGCTTGCTGATGTGAGTGGCAAATATAATCAATATTTAGCGCAAACTAGCAATAATTCATTACCCACTCAAACAGTATCAGCCCCATTACCCAACCTTCCAGCTATAGCAAGGTCGCAACCCGTATCTGATTCACCTCCTGTTGTTACGCCTTTAGGCAGTTCAGCAGAAAGAAAAAGCTTATCTGTAACTGTGGCTAAAGGTGATGTAACTCAGGATCTAGGTGATAGGAAGATAGCTCATATTGTCACTGGGGGAATGTCGGCATGACTTTAAAAATTAAAGGATCTGCAAAAGAGTCGGATCAAAGAAGTTCGCTTAACACGCGGCAACGTAAAGAAGCGTTTGAATCGCCTAAGTCAATTATCCTTGGGCGTAATGATTTAGATGGGCTTTATGATGCAGCTCGAATGCTGGAAACAACATTAGGTGGTAAAAAAGCAAGACCACTGACACCAAATGATTTAGTTGCCTTTAAGAAAAACGTAGCTACTGCACAAACCAGGTTTAAAGGTGGGATTTCAGCACAACAGGTCATTGATTTATCGCTCCAAATCGCGCGTGATCGAGCAAAAAAACAAATTACCATGGTTATACCTTCGATGGGGACTAACAAGCGTATTCGCTTTATTACAAATGCATGGAAAGAATCAAAAGACACCCAGCACTTTGTTAACGTTGAATTCATGGGATTTAACCCAGCCATGCAAAGCAATATGGAGCCAAGAAAAGCGGTTAATTGGCTAAGAAAACAACCTTTAAAGTTTGAGTGTGATTGCGGTAATTTCACTTTCTGGTATCGCTATATTGCAAGCATTGGTGATTTTAACGCAGGTAGGAAAGAAACAGGTTTTCCAAAGATTAGAAACCCTAATTTAGACGGTGTGGCCTGTAAGCATGCCTTACGTGTTATGTCTGAGATTCAGCGCGGTGGTGTGGTGCAAAGTTTTCTGCAAAAGCTGATTGTTAAAGCCAGGGCGAATGATTCAGGTAATGCACAGGTCAGACTTACACAAAAAGAATCTGACAACGCAACTAAAGGGCAAGCAAGGCGAACGGTGGGTAATTCGGTCAGTACCAGCGAGCAAAAGCGCCAGGAACGTATCAGGCAGCAAATAGCTAAGGGCCGTACAACACTACCTAAGCATAAGCGTAAAAAAAGAAACTCAAGGCCAACTCATTCAAGTATTGATCGAGAAGCGGCCTTAAAGCTGGTTGCAGCTGAAGCAGGAATGAGCGTAGCCCAGCTACTTAAGAAAATAGGGTAACCCCTCCATTAATTTTATAAACAGAAAGACTTTAATTATGAATAACAAAAACACACCTGAGTTCAACCATCGCGGAATGCAAGAAGATGAGCAACTACCTATCGACCTATATGCAAATATTGCTGAATCGGTTGAAAACATACAGACCTTTACAGAGTTATTGAATAGTCATTCCTCTGTTTCTATGGATGAAACCAAAAAGGATCATTTGTTAAAGCAAATTGAACTGTGCTCACAGGATATTTTAAGTGTTGTTGAAAGTTTCGCTAACAATCATGAAAGCACTCAACTTATAAACGGGGATGCCGTACAGGATGTCGAAAGCGTACAGAATGAAGATACAGATTCTTTGCCTCCCATTGATGTAAGTGAAGTGGATAGGTCAAGTGGAACCAGGGAGGATGCTATACAACGACTAAATGAAGGCGAGGTGTATGCAGATATAGCTATTAGAGATTTAAACACCAAAGACGCTAATGAAGTGGCCTACAAATTTTCTGAGTACTTTGCTGATTTTGCTAGTACCAATACAAATGAGCATGTTTCAGCTGTATTGATGGGGTTTTTACCACGGTTCTTTAGCCTCCTTCCCAAATATAAAAAAATAACTTCAGTTTCAGCTCTGGTAGGTGAAGGCGGTTCAATTGCTGATGATGTTTTACAAGATATGATCGAAGTTAAGGATGAAGCCGATATTAAAAATGTAGTTGTTAGGTTCAGTGAATTATTAGCGCACCATGCTCACACTAGAGAAGGTCAGGACAATCAATTAATTCTAATGGGGTTCCTGGATAAAATACTTAAAGCCAGTATTGAGGCCGAAGAAATTGAGGGTGTTGATAATGAAGCTCCAACAGGTTCTTTAACAAAGGCTGGGGTGAAAGGTGAGCAAATTGGTGATGATGTACTGGCTGATTTAAAGAATGCTGCTGGTAATAATGAAGATATTGAGCATGCTTTACTTAACGTCAGCGAATACCTTGCAGCTCTATTAAGAGAAAACACACCGATTGACTCCTACGCCATTCTATATAACTTCTTAATGAAGGTGCTTAATGACAGACCTCAAGATAAATTAAAAACAGCGGCTTGATTTAGTTGGGGTGGTCATTTTGGCCACCCCATTTTTAGCATGACCTGAAAATTTATCTTTAATAAAGCATGGCATAATCAAAACTGGCTGTAATACTTATACATAAAGGGATTGAGCAATATTAATGTTTTGAAAAAATACAATAATCAATCAAAATGACTGTTAAACCAAAACAATCAAGCAGGGGTGGTAAAAGGCCCGGTAGTGGAAGGAAACGCGGCACCCCTAATAAATCCACGTTTGAACTTAAGAAAGCTGCAGCAAGGTATGGTGATGAGGCGTTAAAAACATTAATGGCCATTATTAGAAACCCTGAAACACCTGTTAATGTGACGGTGTCAGCCTGTAAGGAAGTGCTGGATAGAGGCTTTGGTAAACCTGCAATCACTGTTGATATACCGGAAGTGAACTTGAATGTATTTCCACCACAAGAAGAATTAGATGCTATCTACGAAAAAGCACTTAAAGAGGCTGAAGAAAGGGACAAGCTATTGATTGGTAGACGTGAAAGATTGGGTATTACTATTGAGCATGATGAGAATGATTGATGACTGTTAAGGCTAGGCGAGGCGGTAAACGTGTAGGTTCGGGCCGTAAGCCTGGTGTGAAAAATAAAGCGACTATTGATTTAAAAAAAGTAGCTGAGCCCTATTCTAAAGAAGCTGTAGAGGTTTTGGTATCAATTATGCGCGATAAAGAAGTTCCAGCGGCAACCAGAGTGCAAGCTGCTGATAAGCTGTTAGATAGAGGTCATGGTAAGCCAGCTATTGCGATTGGTATTGATGCTGAGATTGATATTAAAGAAACCTCGCTAGATTATTTGGAAGAGAATTTCATTAACATCATGGCTAAAGCAAGGGAAAGAGACAAGGCAATGCGTACTGATCGTGGCATAGCTATTGATGGAGAGTACGAGGAAATCAGGAAGGATTAGCGGCTTGCATTACCAAGGGAAATAGCGTGGGTGCAAGCCTATAAGACTATGCACGGTATTGGGTAGAAGTTGCGGAGCACTAGACCAACCGATGCTGTTGATTTTTTACTTACCGTCCTGCTCCCATCAAAGCCGATTGATGAGCAATACCGCTATCAGGGATATAAGGACCTTTTTCAGCCTAACCTGACTACTTGAATTATAAGCCCAAGGAAATTAGTTGTCATTAAATACGCCAGGTCTTTTTAAATTAATGTGTTCTTACTGCTTTAACTCCTCTCAAAGATGAAAAAATAGGAATCACGGCAAGGTATAGCTACCCTTTATTGCATCCACGCGGAATAAGCCAGGATTGGGTAGGCTTATCATGCTTTAAGTAATCATCAACGGGGATAGACTCACCTGTTATACGCTCAATATCTGCAACTGACACAAGATAATCATTAAGCTGTTTACGTTTAGCTGTGCTTGAGTTGGGAACTATCCATGCAATAACCCTATCATTTCTAATAATGACCTTCCAGAAAGCATCGGGTGTTTTGACCCCATGAGAATTAACATAAAAATCATTATCTGGATTATTACCCCAAATCACACCACCAATAATCAACAGTTCATCAATATCACGATAACACTCTGTAATTTCCTCAGTCAGTAA
>ENA-ORXI01002570-ORXI01002570.1-sediment-metagenome-genome-assembly--contig:-NODE-2570-length-12910-cov-4.992909_pt1 | contig 12910 bp, 10 predicted proteins | sample MGYA00237861_ERZ511468 | MGnify/ENA primary metagenome ERZ511468 (study PRJEB26299, sample SAMN06266213) | sediment metagenome | isolation source: Hudson Canyon methane seep mesocosm | place... | reverse complement strand
CCTTGGAAAATGGAAGAGACACATGATGTTACACAAAGTGTAGCAAAAGCGTATAAAGAGTTATTTAAAGAAGATGCAGTGATTGATATTTGGCCATTTTCAACCAATGGGGTTTCTATTATGGGTGAACATAATATTCCTGTTATTGGATATGGTCCTGGTGAGCTAAAATTTGCACATGCTCCTAATGAAGAAGTTAAAAAAGCAGACTTAATTTTATGTGCGGCTTTATATGCTGCAATCCCCTCTGTTTATGTACGAATGTTAAAAGGTAAATAATATGTTAAAAGCACCATCTAGAGGATTTTCTCAAAAAGAGTATGAAAACAGATTGTCAAAAATACAGAGTCTTATGTATAAAGAAAAAATGGATGCTATTTTATTAACGACTCAAGTAGATATTGAATATTATACAGGGTTTAAGACACAGTTTTTACAAAGCCCAACACGACCATGGTATGTATTATTGCCTTTAAATGGCAAACCGCAAGCAATCATTCCTACCATTGGTGAAAGTGGAATGAAGCAGACATGGGTAGAAGATATTAAAACATGGTGTTCTCCTAATCCTGAAGATGAGGGTATCACTTTATTAGTAGAATCCATTAAAACCTTAATGAAAAAACATAAAGTATTGGGATTGCCTCAAGGTCATGAAAGTAGCCTTAGAATGCCTTTGAGTGATTATCAACGATTGCTTTCAAGTTTGTCTGATTATGAGATAAAAGATGCTACGAACAGTCTGAGATATGTACGATATGTTAAATCAGCAGCAGAAATTGAAAAAATAAATTATATTTGTCAAATCACCTCTGAAGGCTTTAAAAATTTACCTTCAATGTTAAAGTTAGGTGAGAGTGAAAGAACTAATTGCCAGCGTTTTAAAGAACATCTTTTAAGCTTAGGTGTGGATGATTCTCCTTATTTGATTTCAGGTTCAGGTCATGATGGATACGGCTCTATTATTATGGGTCCAACTGAGCGTATATTGGAAGAAGGTGATATTTTCATTCTTGATACAGGTTCAGTTTATGACAGTTATTTTTGTGATTTTGATAGAAACTATGCCTTTGGATATGCAAGTGATTCTGCAAAAAAGGCGTATGATGTTATTTTTAAAGCAACAGATGCTGGGTTTGAAGCTTGCCAAGCTGGAAATACGACAACGGATGTTTTTAATGCGATGAATACCATTATGCAAAAAGGTGGAGCATTAGGAAACAGTGTGGGTAGACTTGGACATGGTTTAGGACTTCAACTTACAGAGTGGCCATCAAATACCTTAATGGATAATACTGTTTTAGAGCCAGGTGTTGTTTTAACACTGGAACCAGGAATGGAGTACCTTCGGGGAAAAGAGATGGTGCATGAAGAAAATGTACTCATTACCCAAAATGGACCAGTATGGTTGAGTCAACGGGCAGATGAGGAACTGCCCATAATAAAATAACTCATTTAAGCCACTGATAACTGACATGATTGTCAGTGGTTTACTCTCTATTTGGATTATCTAATCGTAATATATTACTAGAATATGGAAATGTTAAAGCTTCTAAATCTTAATAAGAGACTAAAAGAGTACAGTAAAAAGATGAAGCAATGACAGATGATTTCTAAAAGAAAATACAATCAAAAAAAGATTTAACATTACAATTTGATAATTCAAAATAACATGAAACAAGTAGGGGACTTAAGATATGAATACTTTAAAAATATCAACAAAAATAGGTGCGGGATATGCACTTACATTATTGCTTATGGTTGGGGGATCAACGATTGCTTATGACAGTATAAAGTCATTGATTCAGTCATCAAAAGGGGTGGAACATACACGTCAAGTAATAGAAGCTGGAGAAAATGTTCGTACAAGCATGGCAGATATGGAGACGGGTAAAAGAGGTTTTCTAGTTACAGGAATAGATGGATATTTAGAACCTTATAACAATGGGAAAAAACTTTTTTACAACTTTATCGATGAAGGTTCCAAGTTATCCAGTGATAATCCAACTCAAGTCAAAAGATGGAGTGAAATAAAAAGTTTACAAGAAAAATGGGTATTGGAATCTGCTGTTCCTGAAATTCAATTAAGAAGAGAAGTCAGTAAAGGTGAAGAAGCCATTATAAACTTCAAAAATATTTCTGCCCGAACATTAGGGAATGAACTTTTTAGTGATATAAGAAAAAAATTAGCTCTGCTTGAAAACAAAGCAGGTAGTAATATTAAAGCCAAAGCAATCATCACATCAACTACACTGGCATTGGTTAATATGGAAACGGGTCAAAGAGGATTTTTGTTAAATGGTAAAGAAGCTTCACTTGAACCATATATAAAGGGTGAAGAGGATTTAATAGAACAGTTAGATTACTTAGAAATAATATCAAGTGGTATCAATATAAAAGAAGAAGATATTCAATCAGTAAAAAATGCAGTTCAAGATTGGAAGAATAGAGTTGCTGAAGTTGAAATAGATGCCAGAAAAAAGATGAATAAATATGATATTACTATTGATGATATATCTAAAGCCATGGCTGATGGTAAAGGTAAATTTTATAGGGATACTATTCGAACTAAACTGAATGAAATCATAGTTGCTGAAAAAACTTTAATGACACACAGATTAAAAGCGCAGGAAGAAACAGCCGATTTAGCAACTACTTTTACATTGTTTGGAACAATATTCGCTTTAATCGCAGGTGCGTTAATTGCTGTATTTGTCAGTAAAAATATAATAAGCTCTTTAAAAACTTTGCATGCAGGAGTTATTAATTTACTCACAACTAAGGATATTGAATCAAGAGTAAAGATAAACAGTAAAGATGAAATAGGTATGATTTCTACTGATTTTAATAAATACTTGCAATCAATAGAAGAAGGGATAAAAGAGGATAATGCATTAATTAAAGAAGCCCAACATGTAATGAAAAAAGTACAGCACGGTTCATATACGCAAATAATAGAAAAAGAAACTGCCAATGCATCGTTAAATAACTTTAAAAATGGTGTAAATGCGATGATTGAAGCTACAAGAGGAAACTTTAATCTTATCAATGAAAGATTAGAAGAGTATTCTAATTACGACTATACAAATGAATTGTTTGTCCAAAATATGGAAAAAGATGGCGCTTTTGATATATTGATTTTGGATGTTAATAAGCTAAGAGACGCTATTACTGAGATGTTGGTAGAAAATAAAACAAATGGATTAACTCTTCAGAACAGTTCAGATACATTACTTTCAAATGTAAACACTTTAAATAATAATTCAAATGAAGCAGCAGCATCATTAGAGCAAACAGCAGCAGCACTTGAAGAAATCACTGGAAATATCAGAGGCAATACCCAAAATGTTCAAAAAATGGCAAAATTCGCAGTTGAATTGACTGACTCTTCAACCAATGGTGAAAAACTGGCATTGCAAACGAACAGTGCTATGGATGAGATTACTACTCAAGTTCAAGATATTAATGATGCCATTTCAGTAATAGACCAAATTGCTTTTCAAACAAATATCCTTTCGCTTAATGCTGCAGTGGAAGCTGCAACTGCAGGTGAGGCTGGAAAGGGATTTTCTGTTGTTGCACAAGAGGTTCGAAATTTAGCAGCCAGATCTGCTGAAGCAGCAAATCAAATTAAATCATTGGTTGAAAGTGCAAACTCAAAAGCAAATGAAGGTAAAAAAATTGCAGACTTGATGATAGAAGGATACACATCGTTAAGCGAAAATATTTCTAAAACAAGCGAATTAATTAGTGATGTTGAAACAGCATCAAAAGAACAAGTCTGTGGAATTGAGCAAATAAATGATGCCATTACTTTACTTGACCAACAGACTCAAGAAAATGTAGCAATTGCTAATAAAACAAATGATGTTGCAGAACAAACAGCAAAAATTGCACAAGAAGTAGTAGAAGATGCAAATAATAAAGAGTTTGAAGGTAAAGATAGGGTTAACGTTAACAGTTTAAATAATGAAGATGCTCAATTTGAATCTTCTCTTAAATCAAATAAGAAAAAAACACGCAAGAGAGCTTTGGATTTAAGAATACATGAAAAACCTATTAATGAAAAGGATTTTGTAGAGCAGGAAGAAATAGGGGAATGGGAGAGCTTTTAAGCTCTCTGCCTTATTTTAAGCCTGTAAAATAAACTGTGTATTATTTGTATTTACAAATGTATTTAAAAAGTGATGTAAATATTAAATATTACATCATCTTAATGCGGAATTTGTTATCATACGTTTTAATATAAAAATATACAATGGAAAAAGATGAGAATTTCAAATAATACAGTTCGCCAAACTTCTGTAAATTCAAACTTTCAAGTAAGAACAAACAGAGCTGATGCAGTTGGAAAAAATTACGATGCCTTTCGTGTTGAATTAAGCACAAGAGCATTATTAAGCGATGAATATAACAGTGATGAAAATTATTTTCCAATACATGATCCAGATGCACTACTGTATACAAAACAAATGAGAATCATTTATAATAATGACTAGAATTGTAAATTTAATATGCTAAAAAAATCCATTTTTCATAAACTTCTAAATGCTAAGGTATCAACAAAATTAAAAGTAGGTTTTTCTCTTGTAACAGCACTGACGTTAATACTGGGATTTATCAGTATCTCACGTTTTATTGAATTATCCCAGCTGAGTGAAAAAATGTATAAACATCCATTTGCTGTTAGTAATACTGTACGAGATATCAATTCAAATATAATTGCCATGCATAGGTCTATGAAAGATGTAGCATTATCAAATAATGAAATTGAATTGGAAAATGCTATTGTGAGTGTAAATAGCTTAGAAAAAAAAGTTATGCAAAATTTTGATTTTGTGTTAGAGCGTTTTTTGGGTGACAAAAGTGATGTTCGAAACAAATATCAAATGTTTATTAAATGGAAAGAAATCAGGGATGAAGTAATTACTTTGGTACGAAGTGGCAAAAAATCTGAAGCTGCAATGATAACAAAAAGAAAAGGTGCCCTTTACGTAGAAAATCTTACCCATGAAATGAATTCTCTTATTGAATTTGCTAACAACAAAGCAGATGAATTTTTCAAAAACTCTAAAAAAGAATCCAAGAATGCAATTTATATATTAGTTGGATTATTAACCGTCATTTTACTTTTAAGTATTTTTATTTCAATGAAAGTTACCCATGATATTACAAGTGCAATTACAATTTTATCTAAAGGACTTAACAATTTCTTTTTATTTCTAAGTGGCAAATCTAAAAAAATTAATCCCATCGTATATAGAGCCCAAGATGAATTTGGACAAATAATTAATGTGGTAAATGAAAATATTGAGGTTAGTGCTAAATTACACACAGAACTTAATAATTTAATGCGTGCAGTGGATAAAAATATTATCATATCAAAAACAGATCCAGAGGGAATCATTACTTATGTAAGTCAGGCTTTTATAGATATAAGTGGTTACAGAAAAGATGAACTTATTGGGCAACCTCATAATATCGTAAGACATCCCGATTCACCAAGTGAACAATTTAGAGTTTTATGGAAAACCATACAATCTGGACAAACTTGGAGTGGAGAAGTTTTAAATCTCAAAAAAGATGGGGAGGGGATTTACTGGGCAGATACCCTCATAACACCTGAACGGGATATACATGGAAGTATCAGTGGTTACAGTGCCATAAAACATGATATTACATCTAAAAAAGAAGTTGATATCCAAAGAGAAAAACTAGATAAACAAAATCAAATGATTCTCACACAAGCAAAAGTTGCAGCTGTGGGTGAAATGATTGGAAATATCGCACATCAGTGGCGACAGCCTCTTGCTGCAATTTCAGCGGGTTTAACAAGTATTCAATTTAGTATAGATTTAAATAAGAAGATGTCAGATGAAGAATTATTACAAATAGTGCATAAAGTTAATAATCAATGTCAATACCTTTCTAAAACAATTGAAGATTTTAGAGACTTTTTTAAATTAAGTTCAACAAATGTGACTGAGTTTAATTTAAAAGAAGGAATCCAAAGAACAAGTGATTTAATAAAAAACACATTTGAAAACCATAATATTAAACTTATTTTAGATGTATCCAATTGTACTATTTTAGTTAATGAAAATGCATTGATTCAAAGCTTGATAAATCTTTTTAATAATGTAAAAGATGCAATGGTTTTAAATAACATACCAATGGAAAAAAGGTATCTGTTTATTAGCATGAAAAAAAGTAAAGATGAGGTAGTTTTAAGTTTTAAAGACAGTGCAGGTGGCATAAAAAAAGATGCGATTGATAAAATATTTGAACCTTATTTTACAACCAAACATCAATCTAAAGGTACAGGTTTAGGTTTATATATGACACATCAAATTATTACGAAACACTTACATGGAACAATATATGCGCAAAACAGTAGCTTTGAATATAATGAATTAAAACTTTATGGTGCAGATTTTAAAATAACTTTACCAATAAGATAGAGCGTCTAGATAAAGCTCAATTGTTAGAATTTATTTTTTATAATCTAAAGGAATCGAAACAGTAAATGTAACACCTTTACCTTTTTTACTTTCACATACTATGGTTCCATTTAATTTACTTGTAATGATGGTATAAATAATATTTAATCCCAATCCTGTTCCTCCACTTTTTCTACTGGTTGTGAAAAAAAGATCAAATATTTTTGGTAAGTTTTCTTTTGATATACCTTTCCCATCATCTTTATATATAATATTTAAATTGTTATTCTCTTTTGATATATCTATTTGGATGGTACCTTTATCATTTTCTTTATATCCATGTTTAATAGAGTTTATGATTAAGTTAGTAATTATTTGTGAAAAAGCACCAGGGTAAGATTTGATTTTTAAATTATCTTTTCCTATGATACTAATATCTAATTTAGTTTTTTTTATGATATTTCTAATACTTAATAATATTTCATTGGTATATTCTTTAGGATTAAAAACTCTTTTGATTTCACTTGATTGGTCCACAGCAACTTGTTTGAAACTTCTTACTAATTGTGCCGTTCTTTCAAGATTGGTGTTAATCATGGAAGCGAGTTCTTCACTAGTAAGTAAATATTCTTCAAATTCTTCCTGGCTCATATCTGAACTTTTATATTTGTTTTTTATGTCTTTTGTCAGTTCTAAAAAATGAGTAATGCCCGTCAAACCAACACCTACAGGTGTGTTTATCTCATGGGCAATTCCAGCAACAAGACCACCTAAATTTGCCATGTTTTCAGATGCTACTAATTCTTTTTGAATCTCTTTTAGATTATTAATTGTTTTTGACAGTTCTTTGTTACTCTGCTCAAGTTCCAAAGTTCTTTGTATCACTAATTGCTTATTTGCTTCACTTTTTACTTTTAAAAGAATATTTTCAGCGGTTATTTTTATCGTATTATATAATTGGGTACTATCAATTGGTTTTAATAAAAACATATTGATACTAAGGTTAATTGCTTCTTGAAAAAACTGTGTTTCAGAATGTGCAGTTGTAACTATGATTGGTATAGCTGTATTTTCATCTCTTATAATGCTACACATTTCTAATCCACTCATAATAGGCATCTGTATATCTGTAATAATCAAATCAGGTTTATGTTTTGTATACATATCATAACCTTCTTGACCATTTGCTGCCACAATCACATTTCTAACTCTTCTTCTTAAAAAACGTTCAAAAACAGTTCTTATCTCGCTGTCATCTTCTACATATAACAGTAAGATATCTTCTATTATTTCACTTCCCATAGTAAGCCTTTAATAAATAACTGTATTAAAATTTATCAGATAAAATAATCTACAATAATATAATACTATATAATTGTGACAATTTCGGTCATAATTATATTTCTGTATGCGTATTGATTATACTATTAGAAGATAATGTTTTTAAACTATTAACTACACTACTATAATACATGAATTTTGTGGCAAATTTGTGGTATATATTTAATTTATATTTAAGAGATGATGAGTTAACCAAAAAACGCAATAAAAATTATATTTGTTAAGTATTTAACAAATAACTAAAAATACAAATGATAGAATAATCCAATTTTGCAAATATAAAGGATGGTTATGTCTAAAATAAAAGTTCCTTTGAGTCCTAAAAAGTCTAATTACGATAGGTTAGTTGAAAAAGCAAAAGTGGCTAAAGATGAGGGCTATTATGTAGAAATGCTCTTTTTAGTTCATTCTCTCATTGAACAAAAATTAAAACAGACATTGGCTTTGACCCATACGAGTTTTTCTGAAACTGTTGAATTCTCAGAGTGTATTGATAAGTTTAAAGAAAATATATCTAATAAATTCTTTTTATTTGACAGCTGTTTTGAAAATAAATTATTTGATGAACTTAAAGATTGGAAATACAATAAAGCAAATTTTATTATTAATGAATTGGAAAATAATTATGAAATAATACAAAATGAAAAATCAATAAAAAAAATTGCCAACAAGGGGTTTTTATTGATGACAAAATTAAATGAAACTGCAAATAAATGGCAAAAAAAAGCAAAAAAGAAAAAACTTATAAAAAAGAAAAAGCAAAATGATAAGAATAAAAATGAATTTGATACTAAAGAAAAAGAAATAGTTATCAAAGGTTCAGTTGATGGTGCTTCTAAATTCTTAGGAAAAATATCTCATACTTCTGCTAAAGAATTTGGTCCATTGTTCAACGATAATGTAAGTTCACATCGATCGAAAAATGCAATTAAGATTACGACAAAAGCTCAAGAGATGCTAGGACAACACCTTAAAAATCAGAAACTAAATGCCCATCCTAGAATTATTTATTCAACAATAGAAAATGGCTCTTGGGCAAAAGATGAGTTCTTACAAGACTTATGGGCTGGACTATTGGCTTCATCTTGTAGCCTTGATGGTAAGGATGAAGGTAATCTTATATTAGTGGGACTTTTATCACAGTTAACAACCAGTCAAGCCAGACTCATAAAATATGTATGTGAAACTACAACACCTTTTAAAAATTCTGGAGGTTGGATAGAATCGCAAGATTTAATAGTAGAAGCTGACGATTTAAAAGAAATTATGAGATTAGATGATTTACATCAAATTGATCGAGAACTGGATCATTTAAGATGTTTGGGATTAATTGTAAGTGGTTTTATAGGAAACAGTACAAAAGCAGATGTGACTCCACTTGCTTTAGGTTTACAGTTATATGTACGTAGTCAAGGTTTTACTGGTTCACCCATCGATTTCTTTGAGTTAAAATAGATTTATATATAAAGATGGTGCAGTTAAATAACTGTACCATCATCAATGATAATTTTATTTCTTCCAGATTCTTTTGCTTCGTATAATAATAAATCAGATTTTTGAAGCGCATTTGTATAGTTTTCATAATTACTTCTAATTGTTGTACCTGCACTAAATGTGATTTGAATTTTTTCTTTTTTGTATAAGAATTTATTTTGGGTGATAATACTTTTTATTCTTTTGAGATATTTTAAAAGTTCTCTTTTTAGATTAAAGTGAATGATAGCAACGAACTCTTCTCCACCATATCTACAAACAATATCAAGTTCTCTTGTCTCTTTTTGTAAAACTTTACCAAATGTTTTTAAGATAACATCTCCACCTTCATGTCCATAGGTGTCATTTACATCTTTAAAGTGGTCAATATCAAAAAAGATAATTGCATATTGAGTATTATTTCTAACATATCCATTTTCTATTTTTTGCATCTCATCATCAAAGGCTCTTCTGGTTAAAAGTCCCGTTAAATGATCAATCGTACTCTCTTTTTTTGCAGAATCAAGTTCTTCTTCAAGTTTTTGAATTTTTTGTTGAAGTTGAGATACTTGACTCTTACCGTCTTTGAATTTTTCACCTACCGCTGACATTTCATTTTCAATGGAAAGAGCAGCACTTACAAGTTTACTTTGAAGTAGTGATAACTCCTTTAAGTTATTGGTTGTCATGTCCAGTGATTCTATTTTGTCTTTGATTCCTGATACACTATTGGAACCCTCACCACTGCTTGAAATGGCGTCATTAAGATATTTACCCATTAAGGTTACCAGTTTAGCAATGTCTTCTGTTTTTTGTTTTACAACACTTTTATCTGCTTCAAACCGTTTTGTTATATATGATTGCATCTCTTTTTGAATATCTTCTTCAAACATTAAAGAGGGAGAGTTTCCAATTTTGATTGAAAATTTTGCAAGATTTTCATCAAGTTCAATATTGATTGAAGGTATCATTGAAGACTGAAATACTGATGCTAAAGAGTCAAGGTTTTTAGCTGCAACTCTTTTTAATAAAAGTGAAACCAAGTCATCTGCAGATTCAATTTTTTTATCTACAATTTCTTTTTGTTCATTTTCACTTAGTTTTTTAACTAATTCCTTAAACTTTTTACAATCTTCAACTGTGACTTTTGAACTTTTTGCAACTTTACAAAACTCTTTTTGATAAGCATTTGGAGTTACATCTATTCTGTCATTTTTTAAGTTTAATAATGTTTGATCAACAACTTCAGTTATTTTACTCATAGGTTTATCCTAATAATTTTTTTACCATTTCATTAATTCTTTTTCCATCAGCGTAGTCGCCCTCGCTCACCATCGCGCCTTGTGAGTCCCAGCTTTTCCAAAGTCCTGCTTTTTCCCAATTGTCGTAGTTTCCGGCCTTGATAAGCGCTCTCGTGTTTGGGTCTCTTTCTTTCCATCTACCAGAGCCATTTTCAAATGTAATTTCTCCTCTAGTAATTAGTCGACCTTCGCTGTCTTTGCTCCACGTGGTCCACGTTCCAACTATTTTTCCGTCTTCATACTTAATATATTCTAGTCTCTTATTTTTTTCTCTAGGGCCTGGGAATAGATAGGTAACCTGTTCTCCCTCTGGAACGCCCTTAATATAGCTTGCTTTTTTTTGTGTGCCTTTTTGAGAATCAACTTCAAACCAGTTTCCATCTTTTAGGCCCCTTTTATATACACCAACCAGCTCTCCATACTTGTCTATGACGTCTCCTGAAAAAACGCTGTCTGACTCTTTGTTATATGCAAGGCCGTCTTCCTTAATAAGTATTTGGTCTTTATAGATTTCGCCAGAACAAGAAATCATAAGCGCCGTGATAAATATTATAAATGTTTTTTTCATACCCTCTCCTTAAATTGGTTCGTCTTAATTTGGTTTTGCCATAAAATTTTTAAACAGCATTAATGTATTCATTATGAACTTTAAACAAAAAATATATTTTTTTTCACAAACAAAAACTGACGGCGATCAATCTATGTCAGAAATTTTAGGTGGCAAGGGCGCTAATCTTGCTGAAATGTGTAAACTGGGCCTTCCGGTCCCTCCTGGATTTACATTGGCCACAAGCCTGTGTGGTAATTTTTTAAAACACAAAAAACTATCAACATCTCTTAAAAATAATATCAAAAAATATATTAAGAAAACTGAAAAAGCAGCCGGGGGATCCTTCGGCGGAGAAAACCCGCTATTGCTGTCTGTAAGATCTGGAGCCCCTGTGTCGATGCCTGGAATGATGGAAACTGTTTTAAATATTGGCCTAACCTCTGAAACCATTCCGCACCTTATTGGGCGGTCTGGAAGTGAGCGATTTGCATACGACAGCTATCGTAGACTAATTATGATGTATGCAGACGTGGTGATGGAAAAATCTCTTCGGCTCAACAAGAGCAAAAAGCCAATTAACATAAAAATGGAAAAACTGCTCAAGCAAATGAAAAAAAGATATAAATATAAAATGACGCTACATAGTAAATTACAAACACTTATCAGTGATACCAACTTACAATTATCAGAATATCAGATAAAATTATTGATCCAATATATTGAATTACTAAACAAATGGAATAAAGCTTATAACTTAACATCAGTAAGAGATCCGCAAGAAATGCTAGTGAAGCATATTATGGATAGTTTAATGGTGGGTGAAGTACTTACCGGTAATAATTTTATTGATGTAGGTACTGGGCCCGGTTTACCTGGCATACCACTGTCTATTTTATATCCAGAAAAAAACTTTGTTTTAATATTTCCTGACAACAATAAAACAAATCATCAACTTTCCGTATTCAGTCCGTTTCGAGATGAGTCTGGTGACCTCGTACTACATACGCTTAGTGCACCCGCGGAAGAGGAGGAGTATTCAACTATAGTAACTAATGATGGCAAATGCACCGGCAAAGTTAGTGGCATATCTCCCGATCAACAGTTTAAATGTTCAAAGACTGGATGTATGCGGTGTTGTAATGAGAGCAAGCGCATATCAAGGGATGGTTTTATTAGATTGCATTGCAAGTGCTGAAATGGACATACTAATTGCCTTAAAAATTATAGGAGCAGGCACTGGCGCTATAATTGCTGCGATTCGTCTTATCACTGCGATACAACACGCAATTCAAGCATTTAAAGACAAACGAATATTCATTGTGAAAGCTGCGATAGACGGTCATGGAAAAGTTCAAGTTCATATTATGAATGAATCGATCGAGGATATTCAAATTCACGAAATACAACTTGTGCAGTACCAATATTGGCTTCAGAAATTGGCTTTAAAGTTAACTGGCATCTATTTGGGAGATTTTAATTACGTGGAGTGGATATCTAAGCCTGAAATGCCACAAAAACTAGAAAAAAACTCTCAAAAAAACTTCAACTTCAACTTAGACAAAAACGAATATAAGTGCATTAATCACGGCACATTTATGTATTTATCGGTACGTTTAAGACTAGAAATCGCAGGAAGAACAAGAATAATTCAGATAAAGAAAGTTAGCGGAGCATTGACATAAATTGACCCTATCCACGCTTGTCAAACTTTAAACAGTAGCTTATACCTGAAACTAACTACCAAAGATGAGCCTGTTATCGCTAACTCAGCACAATTAACCTCACTCATAACTCTTCAGAAAAAC
>ENA-ORXI01002569-ORXI01002569.1-sediment-metagenome-genome-assembly--contig:-NODE-2569-length-12918-cov-13.983257_pt1 | contig 12918 bp, 12 predicted proteins | sample MGYA00237861_ERZ511468 | MGnify/ENA primary metagenome ERZ511468 (study PRJEB26299, sample SAMN06266213) | sediment metagenome | isolation source: Hudson Canyon methane seep mesocosm | place... | reverse complement strand
TGCATTCGGATCTGGGTGACTAAAGCCATGAAGTTCATGTGTTGGCGCGCCGATTAAATGCGGTAATAGTATAAGAATGAATCCAGCGCCTTTGTAATAGCGTGGACTAAAAGCTAATACTGCTAAGCCGATAGCGCTAAGAGTTACAGTAAGTAACCACCAGTTTTGCCGTGAGCGCAAGTTAGCTGCGTCCATTCCTGGTATTTCAGGAGGTAAACCTAAGCTAGGCGCCACAAAAATGGCCAAATAAGCGCCTACGCCCCAAGCTAAACCTTTTAATGCTGAACTAGTGCCTCGATAGGCAATGGCACATGCTAATAATAAGCTATAGGCTAAACTCATTAAGAAATTAGCCAACCAAGTAAAGAAGAAGCGCTCAATGCCATCTTTAGGAACCCAAGTTTGAGTTTGTTCAGAAGTGATAGGCTCGGCTATTTCATAAACTTCAGCAGCAAAAATAAGCGGGCTTACAAAATAAAATTGATACAGGCTAAAGGCGACGCTGGCAACTATGGCAGATAAGCAAGCGCTAAGAAAAATCTGGCGAAAATACATAGCTTGGGGTTAGTAAGAGGGAAGGGGTAATGTAGTCTGCGACTTGTAGTGCGCAAAGTGAAATGCAGGTTTATGTGCTATCTTGGACTTCATGCTTAAATTCAGAATGCTTAGTCATCGAACCCGATTAAGCCCCACACAAAGGGAACGACGGTGACATCGCTGGAGTCGGCTTCAGGGTGTTGCGGGCCATCAGGGTAGTTATAGACATAGATTTTTGCGCTATTATCGGCTAAATCTTGTAAACCTAATATTTGATAAGCCTTTATTTGTATTTCTAAGGCGTAAGGGATTGCGGGTGTTTGCTGGTAATGTTGTAAGATATAATTCGCTCGATTGGCTGCGGCTAAATAGGCTTCCCTATCCATATAGAAACGGGCAATATGTAATTCATGACGTGCCAGTGAGTTTTTTAAAGAAGTCATGCGTTGCTTAGCATCGGTCACATACTGGCTATTTGGAAAACGGCGTATTAGTTCGTCAAAACTGAGGTAAGCATTTTGCGTGAATACGGAATCGCGTTGTGTGCTGTCAGAGGGGATATAGCGATCTAAAAAGCCTAAGTCACGATTAAAGTTAATCAGTGCTTTTAGGTAGTAAGCATAATCAACACTTTTATGTCGTGGATTGGTTTTTATAAAGCGGTCTGCTGATGCCAGCGCAGCCTCTGAATCACCGTTCTTGTAATAGGCGTAAGTTAAATCTAATTGGGTTTGAGTAGAATGTGCGCCAAAAGGGTAGCGAGAATCCAGTTGCTCCAGAACTTTAATGGCTTTTTTATACTTTTCATCGGCTAAGTTCTCTTTACCTTCGGCAATAAATTGCTCTACTGTCCAACTGGCATAATTATCTCCCTTTGTGTTTTTATCACTTGAAAAATAGCTACAGGCTTGCAGTAAAAAAGATAAACAAAGAATAATCGTTAATTTTTTGAAAAATGATGGCATAGAAGTAGCGAGACGATGTAAGATTAATAACTTTTGCTTTATTCTTTATTGTAAAAGAATTTGTTGTAGATAAATACAGTTTGTTAGGAAAGAAATTTTATATGGCGATATTAACGGCCGAAGTACCCTTAGAATTAGCGGGGAAGCGTTTAGACCAAGTTTTAGTGGAAATTTTTCCGGATTATTCTAGAAATAAACTACAAACTTGGGTAAAGGCGCTACGTGTCACCGTAGATGGTGTGCAAATTAAAGCAAATGATCGATTAGACGGTGGTGAGACGGTTGTCCTTGATGCAGAAGCGGAGGAAGTGACCGAGTATTTAGCTGAAGATATTCCACTGGATACTATCTATGAAGATGATGATATTTTAATCGTCAATAAACCAGCGGGACTCGTTGTACATCCTGGCGCAGGTAATTGGACGGGGACTTTACAAAATGCCTTGTTATTTCATTTGCCGGATGCGGCTACGATTCCACGCTCAGGAATAGTGCATCGTATTGATAAAGATACCAGTGGCTTATTGATGGTTGCTAAAACACTGGCTGCACATCATAGCTTGGTTGAGCAATTACAAGCGCGCGAGGTTCATCGCGAATATTTAGCGATTACCATAGGAAGAATGACTGGCGGTGGTACTTTAAATGAGCCTATTGGCCGACACCCTACCGATCGTAAAAAATTCGCCGTAAATTATAACGGCAAGCCTGCGGTTACTCATTATCGGGTACTAGAGCGATTCTTACGTAATACGCTGATACAAGTTAAATTAGAAACTGGACGTACGCATCAAATTCGGGTGCATATGGCGCATATAAAAATGCCGCTTGTGGGTGACCCTATGTATAGTGGTCGCTTTCAAATGCCTAAAGATTGCGGGGCAGAATTGGAAACTATTTTACGTAGCTTTAAACGACAAGCTTTACATGCAGAAAAATTGGGCTTAATACATCCACGTACCGGCGAGTATATGGAGTGGGAATTACCCATGCCAGATGATATGCAAGCCTTGTTGCTTGCCTTGAGGGAAAATGACGCATTGGATCACTCCTGATTGGCCAGCGCCTTTAAATGTTCGTGCGGCGACGACATTAAGGACGGGCGGATTTAGTCGGGCTGAATTTAGCAGTTTAAACTCTGCTGGTCATGTGCAGGATAATTCGGCAGATATACTTAAGAATAGACAGCAGATTAAGCAGATGCTGGCCTTGCCTAGTGAACCTGTCTGGTTGCAGCAAACGCATAGTGTTGACGTGATTTGCGCTGACCAAGCAGATCAGGCGCTTGTTGGTGATGCCAGTTATACGCATAAAAAAAATATCGTTTGTACGGTGTTAACGGCAGATTGTTTGCCATTGTTACTTTGCGATATGCAAGGAACTATGGTCGCAGCGATTCATGGTGGTTGGCGTGGTTTACTTAATGGCATCGTGGAAAATGCTGTGGCGAAGATGCCGGATACCGAATTATTAGCATGGCTAGGGCCGGCTATAGGTTCGCAATGTTTTGAAGTCGGGCAAGATGTGTATGATGCTTTTGTTGATAAATCTAGACAGTTTGCCTGTGCATTTACGCAGCAAAGTGGCAATAAGTATTTAGCGGATATTTATCAAATTGCGCGGATCATTTTAAATGGTGCCGGCGTGCAGAAAATTTATGGTGGCCAGTTTTGTACAGTGACTGAAGCAGAGCGTTTTTTTTCCTATCGACGAGATGGCCAGACAGGGCGCATGGCGACCTTAATTTGGATGGGGTAGTTTATCTTGTTCTCAAACTCTATTTAGGAAGAAGGTATTAATAAGACCTCAGCACACCCTATAACTTTTTGGATTTAATAAAATCCTCGATCCTTAGCTTAAACCTGTTAATAATGATCTTTAATTTTCGTAGGGCGTGGCTTCAGCCCTCCAGCACCCATCAGCGATGTAACGGCGGACTGAAGTCGCGCCTGACGATCCGCTCTGTAGATAATCTCAATTTTTATTATTCCTTTCGATGAATTTACTTTTTTTAATTATTATTTTTACGGCTATCGGTGGTGTATTAAGCGTTTTAGCCGCGTCTGTTTTTTTACTGCTATCTGATAGTATGAGGGCTAAAGTTTTACCGCACGGGATTAGTTTTGCTACCGGCGCTTTATTAGCTGTGGCTTTTTGGGGGCTGATTCCACATGCATTTGAAGAGGTAGGGTCGTCTGAGATACAGACTTTATCCGGCTCGATTATGCTGGGTTTATTACTGTTTTTTACTTTAGAGAAGCTATTGATTTGGCGACATTGCCATTCTAGTAGTTGTGAAGTTCATGTTGATACGGATGAGCAAGAGCATAGCCATGGGCACAGTCATGCTCATAGTTCGCATAAATCAGCCGGAACAATGATTCTTATTGGTGATGGTATCCATAACTTTGTGGATGGTGTGTTGATTGCCGCGGCTTTTTTAACTGATGTTCAGTTGGGGATTGTCACTAGTTTAGCAGTTGCGGCCCATGAAATACCGCAAGAGGTAGGTGATTTTGCGATTCTATTGCACAGTGGGTTTTCTAAAAAGAAAGCATTGATTTACAATGTACTTGCTAGCTTAACAACAGTGCTTGGTGGCGTGTTGGCATATTATAGTTTAGCCGGGCTTCATGACAGCTTGCCGTATTTTTTGGCGATTGCTTCATCTAGCTTTATTTATATTGCGGTTGCGGATTTGATCCCAACCCTGCACAAGAAAACGGATATTAAAACTTCATTACAGCAAATTGCTTTAATTTTAGCGGGGGTTGTTCTAATCGTTTCACTGCATGGCGTTGCTCATGATATTCAACTAGAAGGCGTAGATAGCCACCATGCAGCAGATAGTTCGTTGGAAGCTGTAGATAAGCATAGTGCTCATGAGCCGCGGATGAGTATATTTTAGAATACCTAAGTTCAGCCGATACATTTACAACAAACCATAATTTAAGGGGCTTTATATGTTAACTGCACCTGCAACAGCACTGATGAATCAATTGAGTTGCTCTAAAAAAATGCTATTTATCTCTGTCGCATTTTTAGTACCTCTGATGATTACTTTTTATTTATTAATAGTAGGCCAGTTAGCCGCTCTTGATGTCGCAAAGAAAGAGCAAACAGGCTTGCAGTATATAGTGCCTTTACGCCAATTAATTCAGCACTTCCCTGAGCACCGCGGAATGACTAATGCTTATTTATCTGGCAATGCAGCATTTAAAAGTAAATTATTAGCTAAGCGCGAGCAAATTAATCAGGATATTCTGGCGATTAATGAGGTCGATAAGCAGTTAGGCGTACAATTAGGCGCGGCAGTAAAATGGCAGGAAATTAAATCGGTCTGGCAGCGCTTAGAATCTGACGCCTTTAATGGGCAAGCAAAAGATATTTTTACTCGACATACGCAGTTGATTGCTAGTGTTTTAGAGTTAGTTTCTTTGGTGAGTGATAGTTCAGGGTTAACTATGGATCCAGAGTTGGAAAGTTTTTATGTCGCTTCTTCTATTGTTAATGCTTTGCCACAAATTGTAGAAAACTTGGGCCAAGCAAGAGGTATGGCTTCAGGTTTAGCGGTCAGAACCGTAGTGACACAGAAAGAGAGCATTAAGTTATCCAGTTTACTGGCGACGGTACAAAAAAGTATTAATGCCTTAGAGAGAAGTACGAAGGTGGTTGCGCAAAGCAATCCAGAAGTTGGCGCTAAAATTAAGCCAGATGTTGATGCGGCAATAAGCGTTGCTAACAGCTATTTGGCTTTTCTTGACCAAGAAATTTTACAGAGAACACCCACAACAGTTGAATCAGCTCAAGTTTTTTCTAAGGGAACTGGAGCGATTAAAGCTAATTTTAAATTATTGGATCAATTGATTCCTGAGTTAGTTTTATTATTAGAGCAGCGAGAAGAGCAGTTAACGGGAAAAATGATCACTCTATCTCTTGTAGTCTCGATCTTTACCTTATTGGCTCTGTATTTATTTGCGGGTTTTTATAATTCATTTAATACAGCTATATTAAGCATTGAAGAAACTGCTGCAAAATTGGCAAAAGGTGATTTAACTTCCCGTTTGCAATTAGATAATAAGGATGAATTTGCTGACGTAGCTGAATCATTTAATAGTATGGCTGGTCAGTTTTCTGATGTGGTGCGTGAATTAGAGCGCTCTATTGAACAGCTTGCTTCGGGTGCTGAGGAGTTGTCCATGACTAGTATACAAACTAATCAAGGTGTTAAGCGCCAACAAGAAGAAGTTGAACAGGTGGCAACGGCTATGACGGAAATGGCGGCAACAGTACAGGAAGTAGCAAGAAGCGCGTCTTCTACAGCAATGGCTACCAAAAGTGCGCATCAACAAACGAGCAATGGCGGTGCGATTGTTAGTAGTTCAGTATCTGCAATTGCAGCACTTTCAGATGAGATTGGGCTTGCTACAGAGGTGGTTAGGCAATTAGAAACTGATGGAGAAAGTATTGGTTCGGTATTAGATGTGATTAAGAGTATCGCAGAACAAACTAATTTATTAGCTTTAAATGCTGCAATTGAAGCGGCGAGAGCAGGTGAACAAGGGCGAGGGTTTGCTGTTGTTGCAGACGAAGTAAGAACTTTAGCAAGTCGCACCCAAGATTCAACGACTGAGATAGAAAGTATGATTGAGCGCTTGCAGAAAGGCACAAGAAAGGCCGTAGGAGTGATGAATGAAAGTAAGGAGCGTACGCAGACGACTATTCAGGAAACTCAGAAAGAAAGTGAGTTTTTAGAGAATATTAGTAGCGCAGTGACCGAAATTGATGATATGTGTACGCAAATTGCTAGTGCTTCTGAGGAGCAATCTGTTGTAGCTGATAGTATTAGCCGAAGTATTGAACACATTAATGGTGTCACTATAGATGCAGCTCAAGGTTCACAACAAGTCACTGAGAGTAGTGAGATTTTGGCGCATTTGGCTAGTGATTTACAGGCTTTGATATCGCGGTTTAAGGTTTAAGGTTTAGGGTGTTGTGGGAGGTCGCGACCTCTCAAGTCGCAGCTAAAAGATCCTTCCACAAGTTTCTTTATGGAGCATAAACCTTATCCTTAAACTCACACAAATCTTCAATGACACAACTGCCACAGCGTGGTTTTCTTGCAATGCAAGTATAACGGCCATGCAAAATCAATAAATGATGCGCATCCTGTTTGTATTCTTTAGGTACATGTTTATCTAATTTAGTTTCAACCTCTAAAACGTCCTTTCCTGGTGCGATCTTAGTGCGGTTGGATACTCGGAAAATATGGGTATCTACCGCCATTACCGGTTGACCAAAAGCCGTGTTTAAAATAACATTCGCGGTTTTACGCCCGACCCCGGCCAGTGACTCTAATTCCTCGCGTGTTTGCGGTACTTCTCCCTGAAAATCATCCAGCAATTTACGGCAAAGTTTAATAATATTTGCGCCTTTGCTATTAAATAGGCCGATGGTTTTTATATAGCCTTTTAAGCCTTCTTCACCTAAATCAAAAATAGCTTGCGGCGTATTGGCGACAGGAAATAATTTTGCTGTGGCCTTGTTAACGCCCTTATCGGTAGCTTGTGCAGATAAAACGACCGCGATTAGCAATTCGAAAGTGCTGTTATAGTTTAGCTCAGTGACGGGTTCTGGAATCGCTTCGGCTAAGCGTTTAAATATTTCTAGGCGTTTGTCTTTATTCATAAATTTTTGAGGTAGCTGATTTAGTCGCTTTTAATCGTAGTTCAAAGGCATTTTTAAGCGCAATTAATAATCCTAGACCAATAAATGCGCCTGGGGGTAATATGGCCAATAAGATACCTGAGTTATCGTCAAAGACATTGATTTTCCAGTCTTTAGCGGCATCACCAAACAGCAAATCCGCTTGCGTTAATAAGGTGCCTGAGCCTAGTAGTTCCCTAAACCCACCCAATACAATCAAGGCGAAACTAAAGCCTAGCCCCATGGCTAAAGCATCTAATATTGAAGGCATAATGCGATTTTTAGAGGCAAATACTTCCGCACGGCCAATAATGGCGCAGTTAGTGACAATCAGCGGAATAAAAATCCCCAAAATTTTGTAAAGTTCATAAAACCATGCATGCATGATTAATTCAATAATGGTAACGACACCAGCAATAATCAGTACAAATAGTGGCAGTCTAATTTCTGGCAGAATAAACTGGCGTAATGAGGAAACCAGTAAATTAGATAATATTAAGGTTAAGGTTGTTGCCAGCCCTAAACCTAAACTATTAATTACGGTATTACTAACGGCAAGCAAAGGACATAAGCCTAAGAGGGCAACTAAAGCCTGATTGTTATGCCATAAGCCATTACTCAGGATTTTTGAATAGTCTGAGCGCATTTATTGAAAAATCTCATGTTGATGTTGTTGGAAAAACAAAGTGGTGTTTTTGACCTCATTAACAATGGCGCGCGGGGTGATGGTTGCGCCAGTAAATTGATCAAAGTTGCCGCCGTCGCGTTTAACAGCCCACTGCTCTAAGCCCTTTATAGCTAGCTGATTAAAGCTTAAAATCCAGTTAGATTTTTTTAGTTCAATGGCATCGCCTAAACCGGGTGTTTCTCTATGATTAAGAACGCGTACAGCGTTTATTGTGCCGCTAACATTGATAGCAATGAGTAAATCAATATCGCCGTTATAACCCTGAGTTGTTGTGCTGGTGATAATGGATGCTATTGGTTTTCCTGCTTGGCGCGCTCGGTATACCGTATAAGCTTGCTCGCCCGATTGTAACTGGATTTTGTCATTGGCTAGGTCGTTATCATAGCGGCGCTTATCGATGACACTTTGTAAGCTTTGCAATAAAGCGCGTCGTTCATTGTCTGCGATTTTGTCTTTGGTGCCATGATAAACCAAAGAAACCAAGCCTACGATAATAAATGAAAACAGGCCTATGCGTAGCGCAGCAATAACTGGTGGAGAGCTAGTCATAGCTGTTTCACCGGCTTAGGAGTCAAAATTAAATAGCACGGGATCGTGAGCTTTTGTGGGAGCGACTTTAGTCGCGACATCGTGGCTAAAGCCACTCCCACTGGGTGTGAGGCCGTATAATATTTACCTCTCATTTTTCTTAGGCCGTGTGTAATAATCGATGCTAGGAGCGGCAAGATTGGCTAATAAAACAGCAAAAGCGATAGCGTCGGGATAACCACCCCAAGTGCGAATAATATAAATTAAGCTACCAATTAATGCGCCAAAAATTAAACGCCCTTTATTGCTGGTTGCAGCTGTCACTGGATCAGTGGCGATAAAAAAAGCGCCACAAAATGTTGCTCCAGAAAATAGGTGAAATAAGGGTGAAGTAAATTGCGAGCTATCTATTAGATAGGCCGTCAATGCTGGAATAGTTAAGCCTAACAACACGGCAACAGGAATATGCCAGCTGATTACTTTGCGCTGCAATAACCATAAACCACCGAGTAAATAAGCTAAGGATAGATATTCCCAGCCTTTGCCCGCGACATAACCAAATAATGGCGAAGTTCTTATTTCATGCACCGAAAAACTTAGGCTCAACTGTGTTTTCGTATGATCTAAAACGGTGGCGGAGCTAATGACATCAAAAGGCAGTTGCCATGCGGTCATTTGTTGCGGAAAGGAAATGAGTAAAAATACATAGCCTGCCATTGCTGGATTAAAGGGGTTATAGCCTAAGCCGCCATAGAGGTGCTTGGTAATAGTAATGGCAAATAAAGTGCCGCTAACACTGACCCACCAGGGCGCAATCGTTGGTATTGCGAGGGCTAATAGCACGGCACTAACTAGCGCGCTTAAATCCAATAAGTGCATTTTTATCGGCTTTTTTCTTAGCCAGAGCATGCACGACTCAGCTAATAGTGCTGTGCTACAGGCGAGTAATAGTTGTATTAATAGCACGCTGCCAAATAGCCAAAACATAATGCCGATAGCGGGTAGTAAGGCAATAAGGACTTGCAACATAACACGATTAACGGTGTTACTGGCAGGCGTAAAAGGGGAGCTAGTGGTGGGGAACTGCATATTATAATGACTTCTTTTTGGCTAAACTCGCGGCTTTCATTTTTTCAATAGTGGCTTTGCGTTTTTCGGCTTTGGCTAATTGTTCTTGTTCTTCTTTGGCACGACGTTGTTGTTGATTCTGAAAGCGTATTTTGGCTAAATTGGCTTGTGCAGTCTGCTTTTCTTTAATAATGATTGCACCTTTTGCCGCGCGAAATTGTTGCACTAAAGGAATATGGCTAGGGCAGACGACATCACAGCAGCCGCATTCTATGCAGGAAAGTAATTGATAATCTTGGCATTGTTCTAATTGCCCGGAGCGGGCATACCAATAGAGTTGTTGTGGCAACAACTCTGCAGGGCAGACAGTAGCGCAATCTCCGCAACGGATGCAAGGCATTTCGCTAGACTTGTTTTCTAGTTCACCGCTAGTTAGGGCTAAAAGGCAATTACTGGCTTTAGTAACCGCTATTTCGTCTGAGCTTAAGGCGATGCCCATCATTGAGCCGCCCATAATAAGGCGTTGTACTTTCTTATTATAGCCGCCAGATTGGGCAATTAAGTGTTTAATCGGCGTACCGATACGCGTACGAATATTTTGCGGTTGATTTATGCCTTTGCCTGTGAGGGTGATGATTCGCTCAGTCAGTGGTAAGCCTTGAATAATAGCCTGATAAACGGCATAAGCCGTGCCAACGTTTTGGCAAATAAAACCATGTTCAGCAGGCAGGGCTTTTGCGGGGATTTTAGTGCCAGTTAATACCTGAATCAGTTGTTTTTCTCCGCCAGTAGGGTAAATGGCGGGAACGCTAATCAATTGTATTGAATGAGTGATGGCGTTTTTCAGGGCTTGTACTGCTTGTGGCATATTTTCTTCTACTGCAATAATGCAGTGCTTTGCTTGCAAAATATATTGTAGGATTAAAGCGCCCAGTACTATTTCTTTAGCTTTTTGCAGTATTAAACTAGCATCGCAGCTGATATAAGGCTCGCATTCTGCGCCATTAATAATTAATGTGTGTATGTCTTGTTCGGTGGTTAATTTTGTCGCGGTAGGGAATGTTGCTCCACCTAAGCCAACGATACCCGCGTGATGAATTTTAGCGCGTAACTCTTGGGGGCTCTTTTGCTGGTAATCAAAGCATGAGCGAGAAGCTAATGCTGCATCTAACCCATCAGTTTCAATAACAATACAATCATCGGCTAGGTTTGATGGGTGAGCAATAATACGTGGCTCTATGGCTTTGATTATGCCTGAACTGGCTGAATGAATCGGTGCGGCAAAGGGTGTGTTTACTGTAGCGATCATTTGCCCTTTTAGTACCCGCTCGCCTAGTTTAATTATCGGTGTCGCATAATGATTAGCGCGCTGCAATAAGGGATAAATCAACTCTTCAGGCAAACTACTGTCTATGATTGGCACTGATAAAGTGTGTGCAGCTAGCTTTAAGCCTCCATGAAAATGCGCTAGCTTAGTCATGATGGGCTGACCATTGCCATTCGCTAGGCTTGTTTGCTATGGGGACCATAATGATGCAATCGACGGGGCAGGGTGCAATACATAACTCACAGCCAGTGCATTCGGCAGCAATCACGGTATGCATTTGTTTAGATGCACCTAAAATAGCATCAACAGGGCAAGGGGGGATGCACTTCACGCAGCCGATACAATCTTGTTCGACAATAAAGGCAACGGCAGGCGCTTTGACTGTACCAAATTCAGCATTGAGCGGTTTGGCTTCTATGCCGAGTAAGTTGGCTAAAGCCTCAATGGTTTGTTCGCCCCCGGGGGGGCATTGATTAATATCTGCCGTACCTTGAGCGATGGCCTGTGCATAAGGTTTGCAGCCAGGGTATTTGCATTGGCCACATTGCGTTTGCGGTAATAAGGCATCAACTTGCTCAACAATGGGATCGCCTTGGGCTTTTAAGTGTTGTGCTGCGTAGCCTAATATAAGGCCAAGCAAAACAAAGACCAGACACAGTAATAACATTAAGCGAGCCCAGTAAAGCCCATAAAGGCCATAGACATCAGTCCAGCAGTCACTAAACCTATGGCTGCGCCTTGAAAAGGCTTAGGCACATCGGCAACATCGATACGTTCACGTAGTGCGGCAAAAAGAATTAAAACTAAGGTAAAGCCTAGTGCTGTGCCAACCCCAAAAATAACGGACTCCAAAAAGCTATGTTGTGCTTGGATATTCAATAGAGCAACACCTAAAACTGCGCAATTGGTCGTTATTAAAGGCAAATAAAGGCCGAGCAAGCGATGCAGAGTAGGGCTGATTTTATGCAATATTATTTCGGTAAATTGTACGACACAGGCAATGACGACAATAAAGCTAATAGTGCGTAAATACTCAAGCTCTAAGGGGATGAGCAAGTATTGATAGAGTAAATAGCTGCTGACTGAAGCGAGGGTAAGGACAAATGTTGTTGCCAGCCCCATGCTGATCGCAGATTCTAGCCTACGTGAGACGCCCAAAAATGGGCATAAACCGAGGAATTTAACCAGTACAAAGTTATTTACCAGAATGGTGCTGACTAGCAGAATGAGGTAATGCTTCATTGATGGCTGGTTTGCATGGCTGGGGGGAATCGAGAGTTGAAACTACACTATGCTTGATGGGTTTCGCAAAAGGATGCTCTACCCATCCGACAGCAATATTAAATGTATATACTGGGTTTTATTTATTGTAAATGACTAACTAACCAGCGCTCAGCTTCTTCTACAGAGAGGCCTTTGCGTTTTGCATAATCTTCCAACTGTTCAGTTGTTATTTTACCAACGTTAAAATATTGTGCTTCAGGATGCGCGAAATACCAGCCACTAACTGCTGCGGTTGGATACATGGCAAAACTATCGGTTAATTCAATTGTCGTATTAGCTTGTACATCTAGTAAAGTAAATAATTTTGCTTTTTCAGTATGATCAGGGCAGGCTGGATAGCCTGGCGCAGGACGAATGCCTTTATAATTTTCTTTAATTAGCTCTTCATTGTTTAGCTCTTCATCGCTAATATAGCCCCAGTGATTTTTGCGTACATCACGGTGCATATATTCAGCAAAGGCTTCAGCTAATCGGTCAGCTAAAGCTTTGAGCATAATGCTATTGTAGTCATCATGGTCTTTTTCAAACTCGGCTAATTTCTTTTCGATACCAATACCTGCTGTGACTGCAAAGCCACCGATATAATCTTGTTGCTCGCTGTCTTTGGGGGCAACAAAATCCGATAAGCAATAATTAGGTCGTCCTGGGGCTTTGATGTTTTGCTGGCGTAAATGATGCAAGACATCAAGCTGTTCTGTGCGTGATTCATCGGTGTATAAAATAATATCATCGCCATCACTATTAGCCGGAAAAAATCCAATAACGGCTCTGGCTTCTAACCAGCGCTCGGAAATTATTTTTTTCAGCATCACTTG
>ENA-ORXI01002568-ORXI01002568.1-sediment-metagenome-genome-assembly--contig:-NODE-2568-length-12926-cov-3.439801_pt1 | contig 12926 bp, 11 predicted proteins | sample MGYA00237861_ERZ511468 | MGnify/ENA primary metagenome ERZ511468 (study PRJEB26299, sample SAMN06266213) | sediment metagenome | isolation source: Hudson Canyon methane seep mesocosm | place... | reverse complement strand
TAATCATTAGTCCTGATAAAGTAATCATCTTTTTTACCTTTTGGATTTTAAAATCCTATTTATGGGGTAACAGATATCTCTGTTATTGTGTAACGCTACAAAACTTGAATTGAATCAAATGATTTATGAAATTATTTCTGAATATGTTGGAAATTTAAATGGTAATTTTTCGGTTTGAAACCGAAGTATTTAAAAGAGGTAAATTATAAGGCTGTGAATTTTAGAGTATATAATTCAAAGTACCATTTTATAGGATTTGGTAGATTTAAATTAATATAATCACGAAGTTCATTTTTATCAATATTTTCTAATGAATAATTTTCAAAAAAAGTTTTGATATGTAGTTCTTGTTCTTTATTTTTGTACTCATTTGTTTTGTAAGATTCAATATTATCATTGGATAAATCATATATTGATTTAATGGAAAATCCAAATACCATAAATGAAACAAGTGCCATTGAACAAAAGATTATAATTAGTAACTTTAACTTTATTGATATATTTTTCATAGTTTTCCTTAACGAAAAAGTTTAGTTTTTTTACAAAAGAATTTATAACATTAAAGTGCTTAATATGCACCATTAAATTTAATACTTTTTTAATGCCCCTTAAAATAAGACTTTTTGATATGAAATGTTAATAAATAACTAGAAGAGTAGTATTGATTATTATTACTTTTTTGTATGAAACATGTACTTTTTTGTAACTATTTTATCTAATATAGTAGAAGTAATATATGAACTTCAAGCTGAAATATAAGACTACTTTATCAAAGTTCTAAAAAAGAAACTACTTGATTTCGCCCATTTTGTTTTGCTTTATATAAGGATTTGTCAGCATTTATAAGAATAGTTTTATAATCTAAACTATCATTGTTACTAACTGTAGTAAACCCAATACTAACAGAAATATAATTAGAACAACGGCTTGTAGGATGATGAATCTTAAGCGTTTTGATTTGATTTAAGATTTCATTGGCAACTTGGGTCGCATTTTTTGTATTGCAGTTTGATAAGATACAAGCAAATTCTTCCCCTCCATATCTAGAAACCAAGTCTAAATCTCGTTTTACAACACTTTTTATGGCAGAGGCTATTTTTTTCAAACAATCATCCCCTTCTAAATGCCCATAGGTATCATTATATAGTTTGAAATAATCCACATCAATCATTAACAATGACATAACGTAGTCATTTCTTTGTACTAAATTTAATTCAGCTTCAAGTTTAATGTCAAATGCTCTCCTATTTGAAATACCAGTAAGGGAGTCATTTAAAGAGAGTTCTTCAAGTTGTTTATTTTGCTCATACACTTTTTTTGCAAAATAATTTATTGAATAAGTTATATGTGAAATTTCATCGTTTCTTTCATCTTTTAGTTTTATATGTTCACCATTTATTTTTTGTTGTACGTTTTGATTAAGTAAAATAAGTCGCTTGATGATAAGGTTGTTAATATAATAGATTATTGATAATAGTATAAGAAATATAAGTACAAAATATACGACTAAAAGTTTTATTTGTTTATTTGCTTTATCTTGATTCTTTTTAGATTGAATAATAATAGATTGAGAGTAGTTAATTGCTGTGTATTCTAACTCTATTGTAAAATCATTTATAAGGTTATTCACAAAGTTTCCATGCCCAGTTGCTCTTCCATTAATTTTCAACTGCTTAAGTCTAAGATTAAGTAGACCATCTTTATCAAAGGTATCTTTTTGAAGTTGATTCCCAAATTCTTTTAATGAATAAAAAGGTTTTATTGTTACATTTTTTGATGTGTTCTCTAATAAGGTAAATAAGCGTTTTTGTTGCGATATATTTTCTTTTAATTGATTCAGTTTTCTTATATTTAGTGATTGATAACCAAGTTTTGTTATTTCAGTAAAATATAATCTCCATTTGTTTACTTCCATTTTGTTTTTAAATATATTGACATCGTTTTTTTCATAAAATGATAATACTTGAGACTGCAGATTATTTAACATTTCTACTTTAGTTTCAATTTTTTTTTGAATATTTAATCTGTTTTCAATGAGTATATTAAGTTCGTATAACTCACTTTTAATGGAATCTAAGTTGGTATTTAAAAAAGTGTTTCCCTCACTTAGCTTATTTCCCAAACGTTTTATTTTTTTGATCTCTTTTACAATTTCATTGTAAACGAGTCTTCTTGAAGCTTTTGTTTTTGAATTATTAAGTTTTTCTGTTAGGTATACTAATGAATTCGCATGATGAAATACTTGGGAGCTATTGATAATTTTTGGGATTGATAAGGTATTAATCGTTGTTAATATATTTTTATATTCTATATGTTTTGTATAAGATAAAAAGACAATAAAAAGAAAAGAAAAAAGAAATGTTGCGACTAGTATCACAAAGATATTTACTAAGGATGTTTTTTTTGGTTTTTGATTAGTTCTCATGATTTATTTCTTCTATCCTGCCTTCAAGTTTAGTATTAATAGACTTGTTTTTTATTATATAATCTATTAGAACGTTTGAAAGAAGCCTTTGTTTTGAATTTGAATATTCAACTGGCTTAGCATGAATAAACATATCATATCCATCTCCTCCAGATGCAATATAATCAAGGGTTGCCAAAGTATACATTTGTTTTTTATCCAGTTTTTTTCCTTTAATAAAAACAGATATAACCCTTTTCCCAACGGGAGCATTTTTATTGAATTTAATTTTCATTCCAGTTGTATGAGGAAATCTTCCCTTGGCTTTTTCAATCAAGCTTAATCCATTTTCTAAAGCTTTAAGTATTTGATCTCCGTTAACTTCAAGCAGAACCAGGTTATTTCTAAATGGAAGTTCATTTATAATATCTTTTCTACTAATTTTGTGATTTTTGTTATAGATTGCTTCACCTCTAATATTGCCACCATTTATTAAGGCAATATCAGAATTGGTATATTCTTTCATCACATCTGCTATTAAGTTTCCAAAAACACTCTCTTTTTTTCTAACAACAGACCTTTCTGTATTAACCTTACTTTCAAATATTCCAATTTTTTCTTTAAATAATAATTCAATTTTATTTTTATAATAATTAATTTTTTTTAAAACCTTTTCATCTTCTTGATAGTTGTTTAATTGTAGTAGTTCACTATTGGTATTTAAAACTTTATGGGTTTTTGTATCAAAAGAGATACTTTTTTTAAGGATATCTCCTTTTTGTATAAGGATGATATTTCTTTTATCTTTTGATTGTTCCTGCTTCTTTAAGTCTAAATGATGGTGAGTATCTAGAGATAAGTCAATAACTCCTTCATCTAAAAGTTTTTGAGTTAACTTAAAGACATTTGAGGGTAATAAAATAATATAATCAACGTTGTGTTTTCGTAAATATTTGGCTTGCGCTCTAATAGAATCTTCTATATCAAGAATTGAAATTCTTTTTAATCCATACTCTTCAATTACTGAAGGTGCTAATACAGAAAGTATCCCAATTTTAAGGTTTGATTTTTTTATGACAAAACTTTTGTAAACTCCATCAATATTATCTTTTGGAAAACTATCATAAATATTACTTGCTATAAATGGAAAGGCAGCTTCAAAAGAGCGAAGTGTTAACTCATCTGGGAAAAAAGTAAGTTCTCTTTTGTTTACAGCAACGGCATCTGGTTCTAAGCTGTTTAGGATATCAATAATGTGAACACCTTTGTCTAAAGAGGACATCGCACTTGGAGCTAAACTATCTCCTCCAAATAAAAAAATTGTATTTGGGTTTTCTTTGCGTTCTTTTTTTAAAAGAGTTGCTAGTTTTGAATAACTGCCATGTTTGTTGTCTGAAATATTTTCCATAGTTGAAGTATAAATTATATTTAAATCTGTTGAAGAAAAAGAAAATGTACCAAAAAAAGTTGATATCAGTAATAGTAGCAGAGGAAACATTTGGTTTTTTTTATCTACAACCATGAAATACCTTTTTAAAGTTTTTACTAGAAAAATAAAATTAATATTGCTTGAGAAAGTAACTATATAACTATATAACTATATTATTAATTAATTTAAGCTGTGATAAATTATTTTTTCTAATTAAAGACACATATATACAAAATGTAACAATGAAGTGCCCTATGATTTACAACTGTTATGTTATAATGCCGCCTATTAAAAAAACAAGGCTTTCAAATAATGCAAACAGCACAAGCAAAAACACAAAAATTCATACTGAAATTTTTTCCAGAGATTATGGTAAAAGGTTCATCTGCAAAAAGACAGATGGTAGGACAACTTTATAATAATCTGATTACACTTTTGGTACGAATTTCAAAAGATGTGAAAATAAAAAAATTCTCTGATAAAATTGAAGTGGTATGCCCTATTGAGGTTGTTACTGAAGTTAGAATAAAACTATTAGAAACTCCAGGCATAGAGCAAGTACTTGAAGCACTGCAATTTGACAATATGACAACCATCGATGAGATTAAAGTTAAAGTAAATGAAATGATGCACCAAGAAATAGAAGGTAAAACTTTTGTAGTTCGGGCAAAAAGAACAGGTAGTCATACTTTTAAATCTACACAGATTGAACAAACAGTTGGTGGTCATATGTTACATAACAATGATACTAAAGGTGTAGATTTACATAACCCTGAAGTGACTATCAAAATAGAGTTGGTTAATGATCAACTCAATATAATCACACAAAAATATATGGGACTTGCTGGTTTTCCTTTAGGGACACAAGGAGATATTTTATCTTTGATGTCAGGTGGATTTGATTCAACGGTTGCATCTTATTTTACAATGAAAAGAGGAATGAAAACACATTTTATTTTCTTTAACCTTGGAGGAATTGCACATGAAATTGGGGTCAAACAAGTAGCACTTTATCTTTGGAATAAATTTGGTTCATCTCACAGGGTATCCTTTATATCAGTACCCTTTGATGATGTTGTAACTGAAATATTTAGATCAACACATGAATCATACATGGGTGTAACGTTAAAAAGGCTTATGTTAAAAGCATCTGAAAAAATTGCCAATGAAATGAAAATAGATGCCCTTTTAACAGGGGAGAGTGTGGCACAAGTATCAAGTCAAACGTTGAGAAACCTTGCACTAATAGACCAAGCTACTACTAAATTAGTCATACGACCACTTGCAACAATGAATAAACCAGATATCATGGCAATTGCGGATGATATTGGTACAAGAAGATTCGCAGAAACAATGCCTGAGTATTGTGGTGTGATATCTAAAAACCCAGTTATTCACGGTTCCTATGACAGAATGGAAAAAGAATCAAAAAAGTTTGATTATAGTGTGTTAGATAAAGCAGTTGAGACTGCTGAAAAAATAAATGTTGATGAAATTGTAAATGATATTAAAGATATTGGTGAAATTGAAATCATCAGTGATATTTCAAGTGGAGAGTATACTATTGTAGATATCAGACAAGGCACTGAGTGTATTGAAACTTCATGCGAAACTATAAAAATACCTTTCCACAAACTGAAATCAGAATTTAAAAAACTCTCGCAAGATAAAGAGTATCTTTTTTATTGTGACAAAGGAATCTTAAGTCAACTTCATGCACAGTATTTAAGAGATGCAGAAAACTATAAAAATATTAAAGTCTATAGACCTTAACTATTTTATATAAAAGATGAAAAGGAATAAATCCCTTTTCTCTTTTTATTTTTACTTCACGATACATTGTTCCCATATTTTAAAAAACACTTTCATGGCAAGGGGGAGTTCTTTTTCAGTAAAACCACCAAATCCCATACGAATAGCTTCCCAATCTCCCCCTGATTTATCTTTTGCAAAGTAGAGTTTCATTTTTTTTTCTTTTGTTATTTTTTTTAATTTATCCCAATCAAAATCAACTGTTGGATTAATCAAAATTGCCAATCCTGCCCCACTACTTTCAATTTTTATTGTATTACATAGAGTATCTTTGAGTAAACTTCTCATAAGATTATGTTTTTTTCTATTGAGAGTTCTTATTTTTCGTAAATGTCTGTCCCAATGACCTTCACTCATAAAATGCTCCATAGTCTTTTGCATCATTAAGGGTACACTTGAAAAATAAGCATCATAAAGTTTATTATACTCTTTCATTAAGTGCTGAGGTAACACCATATAACTTATTCGAAGTGTTGCACAAAGTGATTTTGAAAAAGTACCAATATATACTACTTTATCATTTTTGTCTAAACCTTGTAGTGAAGGAATAGGTCGGTTATCATAACTTAGTTCACTGTCATAATCATCTTCAATAATGAGAGCATCTTTGTCTTTTGCCCAGTGTAAAAGTTTTAAGCGATTGGATATTGGAATAGCAACTCCTGTTGGATACTGGTGAGAAGGTGTTGTATATACAAGCTTTGCATTTGTAAGGTTTAATGCTTCAATACTAATTCCATTTTCATCCAAAGGGATTTTATTAATGTTGTATCCAAAACTCTCAAAGACATTTTTTGCAACATAATAACCTGGATTTTCAATTGCAAGAGTATTATGCGTTTTGTGCAAAATTCGTGCAAGTATACTAAGTGAATCAGCTAAACCACCACAAACAATAACTTGGTTTGTTTGGCATTTAACCCCTCTGGATTGAATAATATATTTTGCAATTTGTTCTCTTAATGCAAACTCCCCTTGTCCACTTGAGTATGTTCCAAAATCAAGGGATTCGTCAATAACTTTGGTAAAAATCCTTTTCCACAGTTTTAAAGGAAAGGAACCTTTTTCAAGTCTTGCTGGAATAAAATCATATAAATAGTTCTCTTTTTCATTCTCTTGTATAATAACAGATGAAATTGTTGTTTGTGAGTCTTTATAATAGGTATCTGTGACAAGATAACCACTTTTTGGATAACTCTCAATGTAGCCTTCTGCAACAAGCTGACTGTATGCAGACTCAACAGTATTTTTGCTTAAGTTATACAACGATGCAACTTTGCGTATTGAATTTAGTTTATCTCCTGCTTTAAAGTTTTGTTCAATATCTTGTTTTAGTTGTTTAAAAAGTTGAATATGAAGTGGAGTTTTACTACTTGAAGATATATTATACATAACTGTCCCTATAAATATTAAATTATTTGGCACTTGTGAGAAGTACAGATAAATGTTATATTACCATAAAAAAAGGATAATACTTGAAAAAGTCAGTAACCATAACCAATAAAAAAACAATACAAGATATATTAGATGAAGCAGAATATGGAACACTTGCGCTTTGCAGTGATAATAAACCTTACAGTTTACCAATTAACTTTGTAGAAGTAGATGGGGAAGTATATTTTCATGGAGCAAAAAAGGGTAAAAAAATAGATATAATCAAACAAAATAAATATGCCTCTTTTAGTGTAGTAGAGTCTTATTCTCTTCTTCCTTCTTATTTTAGCACCAGTGATGGTTCAGCTTGCCCAGCCTCACATTTGTTTAAGTCTGTTATCATTGATGGGGTAATAAAACTTGTAGAAGAGTATGATGAAAAAGCAAATGCATTAGAGTTTTTAATGAAAAAACTTCAAAAAGAAGGAAAATATATTCCTCTAAATCACAAAATGTACGAAAAAGCTATTAATGCCGTTGCCTTGTTTAAACTTGTACCTACTGCTACAACAGGAAAATTTAAATTTGGGCAAAATTTCAATCAAGAAAGATATGATAGAGTAGCTGAGCATTTAAAACAAAGGGGAACACCTAAAGATTTGGCAACTTTGGGTTTAATTAATGAAACGTTAAAAGAGAAGCTAATAATACGATAAATACAGATGGACGAATATCTTTTGTATTAATAAATAGTTTTGATAATCTTGGTGTAACTTTTAAAACTTATGCCAGCTTGTCTGAAAAATATTTTATCAAAGATTCTTCTAGGAATGTTGGCACAAGCTAAAATTTCATCTATATCATAATCGCCATTTTTTTGATGAACTAATGCAATTATATTCATAATATTAAAGGGCAAATTACTGGGTTTAAAATGTTCTACAAAATAATTATCTAATAAAGTAGATATCTCTTTGTTTTTAAATTCAGATTTAGGTGGAATTATATTTTCATTTAAAATAACAATATTCTTATAAACATCATCCATTAATGAATCAAAAAAGAATGAAGCACCTGCTCCTTTGAAGTTAACTACCACTAAGTTGGTCTGCTCATTACACTTTAAATAAATAGGGTTTTCATACACATTAACTAAAATACATTGTGATGTTATTAAAGGGTGTATTTGTTCCTTTATTGTTACTTCAAAAGTATCCTCTAAGTTTATTATAACTTTCATTCCGCCATTTGAGGTAAGCTTGTATGAAGTGTTTTTTAAAGAGGATGAATCAATTATCTCATAAGAATCAATATACTTTTTTAATTTTTTATGCATGAATGTAACTTCTTTGTAGTTTATTTTTGATAGTATATCAAAAATAAAATTTACTAATAAGTTTAGCAGTAATTGTAATAAATAAATTCTTGACATAATTATCAGAATTGGAATATAATTTTACATTAGCTTTTTAAAGGATGCAATTTGTTGACACATTTTACAAAAAAAGTATCTTTGTTAAAAATCGTATATCTATTTTTAACATGGCTACTTTTGAGTTCACCTCTTTTTGCTTATAAACCAGCTGAAATTATAGTTGGGACTGATTCTTGGCCTCCTTTTAGAATCCATAGTGATAAAAGTCTAGATGGACTTGATTTTGACTTATGGGAAGAGATAGAAAGGAGATTAAATATTAAAATAATATTTAGAAAATATCCTTGGTCTAGAATTTTGCACAATTTAAAATCTGGGGAGCTTGATGCGATGAGTGGTTTGGCTAAAAGGAAAGAGAGAGAATTGTATATGACCTATACCACTCCTTCTTATTTTACTTGTTCTACTGTTTTTTATATGAAAAAAGGTGAAGGTCATTTGGTCCAAAAATATGAAGATTTGTATAAGTATCCTATTGCATATGTCGCAAACTCGGCCTATTTTAACAAGTTTGATAATGATTCAGCTTTAAACAAACATGCAATTCCAAGTGAAATTCAGCTTATAAAAATGCTTGGAAAAGGGCGCGTTAAAGTGATTATTGGAACAGATTGTCAAGCAGATTATCAAATAGCAAAACTTGGATTTTCAAATGAATTTGAAAAAGCAATGTTTAAACCTGATAATAATGTAGATTTGTATATTGCAATATCTAAAAAATCTCATTTTATAAAAGAGCTTAATCGAGTTAATGAGACCATAAAACAAATTGTAGAAGAAGGAAGAATTAAAGAGATTTCCCATAAATATTTTAATATGCCCTAAATAGTCTATAAAATAATAGAATGTTATTCTAACCTTACAATTAACAGTAAATTAACAAAACTTCTCTATCATTGCCCAAATTTATAAGGGAATGAATGAAATCACAGTCAAAAAAACTAAAACTATTAAATAAATGGATGTGGAAATGGCATTTTATTGCAGGTATTATATTGATGCCTTTGATATTGTTATTAACACTTACTGGTTCAATATATTTATTTAAAAATATATATGAAACATATACGAACAAGGAAATTTTACAGGTAAATATTCTTGAAAAAAGATTGTCCTATGAAAAACAGTTAAAAATAGTAACCTCGTATGCTAAAAATACTCCAAGCAAATTTATCTTACCCACAAAAAAGGATGAGGCAACTATTTTTGAAGTTGGAAAATGGTCGAAAAAAAGAACAATTATGCTAGATCCATATACAGGTGAAATAAGAGCTGATTTTAAGGCAACGGATACGTTAATGCATAAGATTAAAAAATTACATGGGGAATTGCTTCTAGGAAAAGTAGGTACCAAAGTAGTTGAGTTAACTGCTTCTTGGACAGTGGTTTTAATTTTAACAGGTTTATATATCTGGTGGCCTAAAAATGGCTGGCAATTAAGGGGATTTTTCACCGTAAGATTAAACAGTGGCAAAAGAGTATTTTTTAGAGATATCCATGCGGTAACTGCTTTTTGGTTGTCAATTTTTTTGCTTATAACTTTAGCAGGAGGACTGCCTTGGACAGATGTTTGGGGCAGCGGTTTTAAAAAAGTACAAAAAATGACAAATTCTGGATATCCCAAAAACTATAATGGAAAAAACTTGGTGTCTGTTTTACAAAATCATACTAAAGTATCGTTAGATGAAATGGTTTTGATTGCAAAAAATTTAAAACTAGAAGGAAAAGTAAGTATTCAAATTCCAAGGAAAAAAACAAGTGTTTTTAGTATTAAAAATGAAGCAGCTGATATAACTTTACAGAAAGTGTATCATTTTGATCAATACTCTGCACAAAAAATTCTATCATATAACTGGAATGATGTAGGTTCAATGAGACAAACAAGGACTTGGTTAATGAGATTTCATCAAGGATTATTTGGCCCTTGGAATTGGTACTTAATGGTGGTGGTTTCTCTTTTATTTTTTCTTTCAGGTATTGCTGGAATTGTGTCTTATATTTTAAGAAAAGAGAAAAATGATTTTGGTATTCCTTCTGTACCTTCTGCTTTTAAAGTTGGATATGGGGTTGTTTTAATAAGTATTTTATTAGGATTATTCTTTCCACTTTTTGGAATATCACTTGTTGTGATTTTTATATTTGAAACACTACGAAGCAGGTTTTTTGGGATTTCTTAAAATCATTTGTAAATGAAGATCACCATTAAAGATAAGTGATCTTCATTTTAGTTTATTATAAAGCAACTGTAGTTTGTTTTTGAGTTCCTAGTTTTTCAATTGAGAGTTCCATTGTTTGATTAGCTTTTAAATACACTGGTGGTTTTTGACCCATACCAACTCCTGGAGGTGTTCCTGTTGAGATTATGTCTCCAGGATGTAAGGTCATAAAGTTTGACAAGTATGCAACGATATGGGGAACCTTATAATACATAGTAGCCGTAGTACCGTTTTGATATAGTTTGCCATCTACACTTAACGTCATCTTTAAATTATCTTCATTACCTACTTCTTCTTTGGTAACGATGTATGGTCCAATAGGGCAAAAGGTATCGTGGCTTTTGCCTTTAGTCCATTGTCCTTCTTTTTCCAGTTGAGCTTCTCGTTCTGAAATGTCATTAACTACTGTAAAACCAGCTATGTAATCATACGCATCTTCTTCTTTAATATATTTAGCTTTTATACCAATGACAATACCCAGTTCTACTTCCCAATCTGTTTTTGATGAATTTTTAGGAAGTTCAACATTATCATAAGGTCCAACTATTGAAGATGTTGCTTTCATAAATACAATAGGTTCACTTGGGATTTTTAGTCCTGCTTCATTTGCATGGTCTTCATAGTTTAGTCCAATACAAACTACTTTCCCAATACCTTCAATTGGAACTTCAATTCTTTCATGTGAATCTACCTTTTCCAAAGTATCAATATCAATATTTAACCTACACAGATTTTCAATGGTTTGGTTATTAATATCAGAAACGATAGATGATATATTGTAAAGTGTATTATCAACAATAATACCTGGATATGTTTTACTGTTTTTTGTATATCTTAAAAATTTCATCTAATTCCTTTTTGAACAAAAGTATAACATAACCAGTAAAAAGAACGTTATTTACAAAACTTTTCAAGTTCACTTGCAAAATAAACTGGGCATTCAAGCATAGGGTAGTGACCTGCCTCTTGGCATTCAGATATTTCAATGTCTTTATAAACACTAAATTGTTTTTGAATGCTCCTTTTTGCAAATATAGGGAAGTCATGTTTCCCAATAATAATGCGAATGGGAATTTCTATATTAACAACTTCACTTGAAAAATCTGTGCTTAAATACATTTTCATATATCCTACTCTGGCCTCCATTATTGAGGCATTATATGCCATATTTACTCTATTTTGAACCCACGAACTGTTATATCTTTTACTTGCACTTAATACAATTTCTTCAATGCTTCCTTCTTTTTTACTCATTTGCTCTAATAACTTTTTTTCTTGGCTTATAGACAGTTTAATCCCAGATGCAAAAATAGGAGTGATTAATATAAGTGTGGAAATAGATTCTTTTGCAAGTAAAGCCAATTTTTGTGCAATCATTGTCGACATTGAGTGTGCAACAATATGAATATTTTGTAATTGTAAATTTTGTATTAGATTTTTTATATCATTTGATGCTTCATTACAAGTATACTCACCTAAGATGTGTTTTGAAAGACCATATCCTCTTAAGTCAACAAAAATACATTGAAACTTTGCTGTATTTATATAAGCGGCACATAAATTCATATTTCTTTCAAAAGCACCCTCAATGGTATCGTCATTTGGCTGGCTATTGATAAATTTATTGTAGTTACCTGATGATATATCTTTAGTACCCACCGCATTTTGAATAACAGCTATTTTAAAGGGAAATTCATTGGCTAATACTGATAAAGAGCTTCCGCACAATAAACTAGCAGCTAAAGAGTTGATCACTATATTTTTTAAGTTCATGTTGTTTGTCCTGTTGAATGTCGTACCTTATTGATACGCCTTTACTTTAGAAAATAATGAAGAACGGAGCAAACGATTAAAATAAACTTATAAGATGAAATAATTTCATCCATAGTTTCATGTAACTAAAACAGAAAGTTTTCTTTTACCCAATCAGTAAATAAGGTGATCTCTTTTTTATTATCCATATTTTCATGTTGAATTAAATAATACCTATCGTTAGTATTTAATTCCTCATCAAACAGTTTGATGAGAAGTTGCTCGCTAAACCAAGTTTTACTCATAGGAAGTGGTACAAGGGCAATGCCCATTCCTTGTTGGGCTGCTCGTGCAACTGAAAACATACTGTCAAATTGAATAATTTGCTTAGGGTCAAAATCGCTTACATTTGCTCTATCTGCCCATTGATGCCATGACCAAGGCCGAGCACTGTGCAAAATTAATGGCGTATTTTTAAGTGCACGAAAACCTGAATTTTTTAAT
>ENA-ORXI01002563-ORXI01002563.1-sediment-metagenome-genome-assembly--contig:-NODE-2563-length-12954-cov-6.016153_pt1 | contig 12954 bp, 10 predicted proteins | sample MGYA00237861_ERZ511468 | MGnify/ENA primary metagenome ERZ511468 (study PRJEB26299, sample SAMN06266213) | sediment metagenome | isolation source: Hudson Canyon methane seep mesocosm | place... | reverse complement strand
TGATTTTTTAAATGATTCAGCTCATGGAAAAGGAACACTCACTTTGAACAGTGGAGACAAATACGTAGGTGATTTTAGAAATGATAGTTTAGAAGGAAAAGGGACATTCACTTGGTCAAATGGAGATAAATACGTCGGTGATTTTACAAATAATACTAGAACAGGAAAAGGAACATTAACTTGGATAAATGGAGATAAATATATAGGTGATTTTGTACATAATAAAAGAACAGGAAAAGGAACACTAATTTGGTCTAATGGAGATAAATACATAGGTGATTTTGTAACTGAAAATAGAACAGGAAAAGGAACAAAAACTTGGTCAAATGGGGATAAATACGTCGGTGATTTTGTAAATAATGTATCTCATGGTCAAGGAACTATGTACTATGCCAGTGGTGTTGTTAAATCGGGTAGGTGGAAAAATGATAAGTTTATTGATTAGTATTTTTATTAGTGTCTAAAAATTCTGGGGCAATACTATCTTTGATTAATCTAAGCCAGAATCTTTAGCCGTTTTTCTCCATACCACCATAGAAATATTGCTGAAGAGAAAATAATCATATCCAAGCCTATCCATAAAGACAAGATACCCAGTTGCATCCAAGCCAACGCAGAAAACAGTACAATAGGTGCAATAACCTGTCTGTAAATACTGACAGGCATTATAACAGCAGGTTTAGCTATGCCTTGAAGCATTGCTATATAGATAAATATCACGACAAATCCATAAGATGCAATACCTGATACTCGTAAGTATAATGCAGTTTGTTGTATCACAAGAATATCTGAGGTCATAAGTGAAGCTAAATAATCTGCAAAAAGTAGAAAAGTTGTTACACCTATAGTACTCATAATCCATCCATACTGTATGCCTGCGCGAACAGTTGGAGAAATACGCTCATACGCTTTGGCACCGTTATTTTGAGAGACAATAGCTAGTGTAGCAATATTCAATCCAATTACGGGCATCAGAAATATCTGCTCTATACGCATCCCTATACCAAAGGCTGCAACTGCTTCTTTACCAAATGGCGCTACAAAATAGGTAATAATATACATACCAAATGCCATCATAAACATGTTTATACTTGGAGGAAAACCTTGTTTGAGTAATTCTTTCATGACGTTAGTATCATATTTAAAAGCTCTCAATCCCAACCATAATTTTGTTTGTCTAACCTTGTAAAACAAATAAGACATTGTAATAGCTTCTGAAATGACTGTTGCAGCTGCAATTCCTCTGACTCCCATGTTAAACTGTGTTATAAAAAGATAGTCTAAAAAAATATTCAAAAACGCTGTTATAATAAGTATGTTTCTAAATGACTTTGTGTCTCCTGTAGCATTTAGAAATGAATTAAAGAAAAATGAACCCACAAAAAAGAAAGCAGCATACAAAATGAGGTTTATATAATCAAGTGTTTCTTTCACATACGATGGATCACCTAATGCATTTACAAGATAGGGAACAGAAAGAACTCCAAATATTGAAAGGGCAATTGAGAGGATAAATGCAAATGCAATAGAATTAAGAGCAATATGCTGTGCTTTAGGAATATTTTTTTCACCCAATGCATTTCCAACCATGGAAGTTACTGCCTCACTCATACCTATTCCAATTGCTAGTATCATAAAAAAAACAGAAGCAGACAAAGACAGAGCAGCCAGTGCCTGAGTTGAAATGAGTCCTGCAAAAAAAGTATCTGTGACATTAAACATAGTATGAAAAAAGTATCCCACGACTGCTGGAACTGCTAGTTTAACCATGTGTTCTTTGATAATACCTTGAGTTAAATCTATATGCATTTGTAATTACTTCTCTTTCTAATTGTTTTATACTGTTTTATCACAGTCATTATATCATCGTATCTGCATGATATAGCATAATTCAGAGTTTTAAAAGCAGATTTTTAATCTCTGAAGCGTGATTTTAAGGTTCTATATAAGAATTTACTATTAAAATAAGTATGTTGAGCTCTAAGTTTATAGAAATATTAAAAGGTAATTATATGCATTTAAATACATTTGAATTTGATTTTTGTGGTTTTAATACTAAAGGAGATAAATATACCGACAATTGTAATACGGTTATTCTACATGGTGCTGGAAAATCGTCACGTACAAGATTTAAAAAGATGCGGGATAATTTAAACAAAAAGGGATTACCCAGTATGAGTTTTGATTTTATTGGTCATGGAGAAACAGAGGGAAAAATGTCTGATTCAAGTTTAGAAAAAAGATTTGAACAAGCAAAAATTGCTATAAAACAACAAGCACCAAAGTTTTCTATATTAATAGGTTCAAGTATGAGTGCTTACACGGCCATAAAACTAACAGAGATATTTCCCATTGAGAATTTAATACTAATGGTACCTGCAGTTTATACTCCACAGGCATATAACCTTGATTTTGGACCAGATTTTTCAAAAGCTATTCGCGTTCAGAATAGTTGGTTGGATTCTGATGCCTTTAGTATATTGAAAAATTTCAAAGGCAACTTATTGATTATAGCTGCACAGAATGATAATGTCATTCCTTATGAAGTTCTTGAAAAGATTTATAATTCTGCCACAGATGCAAATACAAAAAAATTACATATAATTCCTAATGCTGAACATTTAAACCTTTTCCCTGAAGAATGTGATTTTGATTTGGCTATAAATCAGATTCGTAATATGATTGATTCTTCATCATTACAATAAATTTATTTATTTAAAACCTTTTTTATAAATTTTGTATACAATACGAATAATAAAGGACCCAATTGTTAAATAAATACAAATCAATATCAAAACTAAAATCAATCGACAAGGGTGTTTTATTCATGCTTTTAAGTGCACTGATTTCTGCACTTAATGGGGCGGTTGCAAAAATATTATCTGAGACTATGGATCCTATTGAAGTAGTATTTTATAGAAATTTGTTGGGTGTTATAATCATACTGTATAGTTTAAAGAAAATCCCGGTTTCTTTTGATATTTCAAAACTACACTTACTTTTTTTAAGAGGTTTTTTTGGAGCAGTGGCTATGTTATTGTTTTTTTATACCATTGCAACCATTCCACTTGGCGTTGCGATAATATTAAATAAAACATCACCATTTTTTGTAACAATACTTGCCTATTACTTGATGAAAGAGTCTATTAATACCCATACTATTTTTGCTCTTATTATTGGATTTGTGGGAATTGTATTGATTATAAAGCCTTTTGGTATTGAAATATCACATGAGCATATTTTAGGAATTTTAGGTGGTTTTCTTTCAGCTGCTGCATATACCACAATAAAGAAAATCAAAAATATTTATGATGCAAGAATTATTATGCTTTCATTTATGGGTATTGGTGTGATTCTTCCCTTGTTACTTTTTTTATTTACACCCTATGTCCAATTTCAAATACACGCTGATCCGCTGATTTGGACACTTATAGTTATCATGGCTATTATTTCAACAGCTTCACAGTGGCTTCTAACTCGAGCTTATAGTCTCAGTCCCGCAAGTATCATTGGAGTTGTAAGTTATTCAAATATCCCTTTTGCTGTTGGCTTTGGAGTTATGCTAGGAGATTCATTCCCTGATATGTATACTTTTTTGGGTATTGCACTTATAGTTCTGGGTGGTATTTTAGTTAGTAGGAAATCATCAAAAAAATAAACAGTAAAGTCTAAAAAGAACTTCTAAGAGATTGTGACCAAATTGTGTCTAAAAGTATCAAAAAACACAGAATATTTGTTCCTCTTTTTTGACTCAACATTTATAAATAATAATTATTAATATAGAAAATCATATATTTTATGTCTTAATTTACTTTTATAAATACTATTCATAAAGACTTTTTTAAAATTTAATTGGAAAGAACCCCGTTATTATCGATGTATCTTTTAGTAAGTAAGTATACTATTGGTAAGTACTTGATATTTATTATTATTTGTAATACAATAAAACATAATTATTTTTATACAACAAAAGGATAATCGTATATATGAATTTTAGATACATGAAAATTGATTTTATTTTATTTATTATGTCATACTTAATAATACTACTGATTTTTTCCATTACGACCTATAACTTTTTTATAAGTGATTTTATTAAACTTGAAAATAAACAGAATCAAAACAATATAAATACGATTCTATCTGAGATAAATACAAAAATTGAAAATATAAAAAATATTACCAATGACTACAGTAAATGGGATGATTCATATTATTTTATAAAGAATGCTACTCCTGATTATATATATGAAAACTTTAGAGAAGGTACAACCACTCTAGAAGATTTGGATATTGATTTTATTTTATATTCAAAGACAGAAGGAAAAACAGTTTTTTCGAAATATTCAAATGACTTTCCTCCTATAAATAAAATTGATTTTGAAAAAGAAATTTCAAAAAATTTTAAAAAGAATACAGCAAATACAATATTTAAATATAAAGGCAATTTCTTATATTTAATTAAATCAGAAATTAAAAAAAGTGACGGAAGAGGTAACTCTAATGGTTATATTTATAGTGGGAAAATAATTAGTAATAAAAGCTTAAACTCACTGTCAAAAGTTTTTAAAAAAATATATAAATCAGAGAAAAATTTTAATAAAAATCACTTGGAACCCAAACTTCCTTATCTGAAAAATATAAAAGTGAACGTATCGTATAGAAACTCAACGCTAATCAATACTATACAAATTTATGATATTTATAATAATTATATGTTCTCTATAACAACTGAGAATGAACGGGATATCATAAACAATGGTGAAAAAACAATTTTTCTATTTAATTTAATTGTTGCAATATTTTTATTTTTATTTTTATTTATCATATATAAAAATCAAGCTGTTCTTGAGCGTTTAGTTGAATCAAAGTCAAAGGAACTTATAGAAAAACAAAAAATCATAGCACATCAGTCTAAAATGGCCGCTATGGGTGAAATCATTGAGAATATTTCACATCAATGGAGACAGCCATTAAGTGTGATTTCTACTGCATCTTCAGGTATAAAGTTTAACAAAGAGATGGGTTTATTAAGTGATGAGTTATTACTGGATTCTGTGGATAACATAACAAATTCTGCGCAATATTTATCATCTACTATTAATGACTTTAGAAATTTTTTTAGTAAAAATAAAAAAAGTGTTTTATTTGATTTACCTATCACAGTTGAAAAAGCAATCGGCCTTATTAATCCAATATTTACAGATAAAAAAATAAAGATTATTCAAAATATTCAAGATATACAAATTTACGGAATAGACAATGAACTCATGCAAGTATTTTTAAATATATTTAATAATTCAATAGACGCCTTTGAAGAAGAAAAGTTTAATTATGAAAAATTAATAATTATTGATATTTATAAAGAAGATGAAAAAGTAGTGATAAATATTAAAGATAATGCAGGTGGAATTCCAAAAAATATTATTGAAAGAATCTTTGAACCATATTTTACGACAAAACATCAAAGTCAAGGTACAGGAATAGGGTTATATATGTCTTTTGAAATTATTACCAATCATATGGGAGGGGAACTGTTTGTAAAAAACTCTTCATTTACCTTAGATATGAAGAAATATGAAGGTGCAGAATTTACCATTAAATTTCCAATAGTTCAATAAATAAAGAAATAAAATTTGGAAATACAAAAATTAGTTGAAAAATTAATGTTTGAATTCCATATATTTAATTTAAGGATATTTACTAGTTGTCTATATAAGCAAATTAATAGAATATACAGATATAGTCTTATAAATAATTTTTAGGAGTAACATGAATCATATAAAAGGTCAACATCTTACTAAATGGATTTTGATATTACCTATTATTGTATTTATAGTTACAGCACTTTCATATATTCAAACTTTTGTCAATCATGAAAAAGAGTCTTATGAAAATGACTTAAGACAAAATAATACTGAAACACTAAAAAGAAATAAACTCTTAGCTAAAGAAAAAGTTGAAGAGATATTTACATTCATTAAACTTAATACCAAACAATTAAAACAACAAGCTAAAGAAGAGACTAAAGAGATGATAGGTCTGGCTTATAATATTATTGAAAAAGTTTATAAAGAAAACCCTACACTTTCACGAAATGAAGTAATTGCATTAATTAATGAAAAGCTCAAAGAAATGCGTTTTTTCAGAAGCTTGAATGGGTATTTTTATTTGATGGATATGAATGGTATTTGTCTTATGCATCCAATTGACTCAACTCTTGTTGGGAAAAACCTTCTCCCTCTTCAAGATACGCAAGGACAATTTTTTATAAAAAAAGGGATTGATTTACTTGAAAAAAATGGTGAGACTCCTATTTCTTACTATTGGAGAAAGGGTACGAATAAAAAGATTGTGAAAAAATATGCTTATATGAAGAAATTTGAACCTTTAGGTATTTTTGTTGTAACAGGAAGATATGAAGACAATATTCTAAATGATATTAAAAAAAGTATTCAAGAGATGCTAATCAATGTACGATATGGGGAAAAAGGGTATATGTTTGCATATAATGGAGAAGGGACGACTATCTCACATATAAGAAAAGATTTTATTGGAGTGAACAGATGGGATGAAGTTATACATGATGAACATCTGATTCAAGAGTTAATTAAGGGTGCAAAGTATAATCCAGAAGGTTTTTTTAAGAGTTATATTGCACGATTTGATCCATTAACTAAAAAAGAGGCTTATAAAATATCGTATCTAAAATATGTACCTGAATTAGATTGGATTATTGGTACGGGTGTATATATTTCTGATGTTCAAGAACAATTAAGAGAAAAAGAAAGGTATCTAGAGAAGAGCTTTAAAGAAACGATTTCTGAGTTAGTATATATCTCAATAATATTACTACTTGTGATATTAGTAGCAACTTATTTTATTTTTTCAAAATTGAGAAAAGTTCTTCAAGAATATCAAAATAGTCTTATTGAATATAATTTAGAAACCACTAGTCAAAAAGAGGAATTGGTTTTTCAACTTCGTCATGATACATTAACATCACTTCCAAATAGGATTTTATTAACTGAAACATTTACAAATGCAGTTTATAGGGCTAAAAGACATGATAAAAAAATTGCTATTATATTTATGGATATTGATAACTTTAAAGAAGTAAATGACACCTATGGACATAGTGTAGGGGATATGATATTAAAAACTTTTGCAGAGAGTATAACTAAGGTTATACGTAAATCAGATTTAGCTTCTCGTTTGTCAGGGGACGAATTTGTATTGCTACTTGAAGATATAGAGACAACCAATAGTATATCAAAGGTTATTATAAATATAAAAAAAGAGTTATCTAAACCTATCTATATCCAGAAAAAAGCATATTTTGTGCAAACAAGTATAGGCGTAAGTATATATCCTAGTGACGGAGAAAATTTAGAAGTACTCGTCAAGAATGCAGATTCTGCAATGTATGTATCTAAAAAAAATGGGAAAAACCAATATACATTTTATGATAAATCAAATAACTAATTAAGGCAAAATAATGGATTTTTTTCAAGCAGTGGGATTTGTAGGTATGATATTTATAGTTTGGGCATATTTTATACTGCAAACAGGAAAACACTCAATAGACTCTTTATATTATCAACTACTCAATTTAATCGGTGCAATTTTATTAATCATCTCTTTATTCGTGCATTTTAATTTAGGCTCTTTTTTAATAGAAGTGTTTTGGATAGCCATAACTGTGTATGGCATTTATAAAAATATCAAGTCTAAAAAGCTACAAAAAGAAAAAGCAGCTGTTTAAAACCCTGTTTAGAGTAGCAATAAATTTTATATTTTATCTGCTACCCAAAGTTCTAATAAGTTGCGGGCAATTGCAATTTGTGAGGGCACAGAAAAACCAAAACTTTTATCACCATTTAAAATAGCTTCTATATCCTTCTTATGGACCCATTTTGCATCTGAGAGTTCATTGTGGTCCAGTGTCAACTCCTGTGCTTTTGCCCTCACGTGCATACCTACCATCAACGTTGAAGGAAAAGGCCAAGGCTGAGATAGCACATAATTAGCCTCAAGTCCGACCACACCCGCTTCCTCATACAACTCTCGTCTTGCTGCATCTTCAAGTGTTTCACCCGATTCTACATATCCAGCCAGACAAGAATATCTGTCTTGAAGAAAATTAACCCCTCGACCTATCAAACAATAATCCCCGAATGTGACCAACATAATAACAACACTATCAACTCGAGGAAAATGTTCCCTCTTACAAGACAAACAATCTCTTCTCCATCCTGCTTTTGTAACTGTTGTAAGGTTTCCACAAGACGAGCAATGTTGATGTGCCGTATGCCAATTTAAAACAGCTGCAGCTTGAGCAATGATGCCTAACTTTTCTTCTGGTACAAACAGCGAACTTGCAAATTCTCGTATTGCTATCTTGGACAGATTTGCAGATACTTCACTTTTAAGAGTAAATGCAAAATAATCAATCTCTTCATAACGACCCAGCAATATTATTTCTTCTTGATTGATACTGTATTTTTCAATACTATCTCTTGAAAAGAAACATTGTTTGTCTTTTTCGTTGACAATAATGTTGTTTCCATCAAACATTAAATATAAACTATTCTTTGACTCTTTTAGTTGTTTAACTTTTGTTTCATCAGCTCTGATTAAATCAAGACGATCCAATGGGTTTTGACTAAAATAGGGATATAAATTCTGCATATGACTTCCTAAAAACAATATTGATATTTTTTTAATTTATTTAAATAAAATATTATCCCAAAGAAACCAAATTCCAACTAATATAAGACTGATACTGAAAATAATAGCTTGTATTTTTTGATTTTCACCTTTACAAAATATTTTTACAATATAAGCACTTGAAGATATCCATAATAAGTGTGTGCATAAATTTAAAATACTCAGCATAACAATAAGTAAAGCCACCGTTGTTGTTTTGTCATAAGAAGGAAGAGCTGCAGTGAATAATGAAAACATCAAAACAATCATTATCCAACCTTTTACATTGAAAAACTGGATGATAATACCATCAATAAAACCCAACTTTTTTGATTTTGATAAATCATTATTCAAAACAGGTTTAAAAAAACCATAGGCCAAATAAAACAGATAAGCTGCACCAAATAACTGTAAAACTCCCAGCAAATTTAGATTGTTTTCCAGTATAGTTCCCAGACCAAAACCTATCAGCAGTGATTTTGTGAAAAAAACTACTTCAACACCCAACATCAAGGGAATTGATTTTTTAACTCCGTAATTTGCTCCAGAGGCTGCAAAAACAATATTTGCAGGACCAGGGCTTGAAACAAGAGGAAACATCACTGCTAACCAAGACAGTACAAAAGCATATGTCATAATAAAATCCTTTTTTATGACATCTTAGTTGATATTGATTTATTTGTCTTGTATAAAATTGTGAGGGCAGGTTGGACGCGATTATTTAAAAGATGAGATATAAAGTCCTGGCGTTGTACCATACAGACTTTTAAAGTTTCGTGTCAAGTGGCTTTGATCAAAAAAACCACACTCTAAAGCTGTATTTGTGATATCACAACCTTGTTCCAGTAATAGTTTTGCTTTTTTTATTTTTAGCAGTATCAAAAATTGGTGTGGGGTAATTCTAAATTGGTTTTTAAAATTACGTATGAGTTGGTATTTGTCTCTTTGTGTAAGTGCTGCTAACTCTTCAAGAGTGATATTATCACTGCAATTATCAATCAAGTACTCTTTTATCATTTGATTGTTTTTAAAATCTTTATACTCCAAAATATCTGATAGTTTATTATCTCCATGATTCATAAAGAGTTGGGTTATGGACAGTACCAGCAAGGATTCTTTGGTTAGGGCAAAATGTTGGTCTTCCAAAGAGATGTGAAGTTTCAATAAGTTTTGAAAAAGTATGGGGTCATCAATAATGGGTTGTTTGATAATAACGGAAGAATTAGAATAGTGATGACTCAATATTTCTTGAACCAATTGGACATCAAAGTAAAACATACGGTAACTCCAACCTTCAATTGAGCCAGAATATCCCGTATGTACTTCACTTGGATTGATGGCAATAATTTTACCTTGTGGAATATCTATTCTTCCCCCTTTAAAATCAAGGGATTCAACACCTTTTTGAATGAGGCCAATAGAGAGTTCATCATGCCAATGTTTGGTAAAAGAAAATTTTTTAAAAGAGGCGCTTAAAAGCTCAATATCTTTGTATTGTTCATTTCTCCACAACTTCGCATATTCAGACATATTTTATATTTAACTCCAATAATTGTTTAATCTATGAATATTATAACCGAATCAAATTATTAGGTCTAGTATAAAATTGCGTGGCTTTACAAAGTAGTTTACTCCAATAATCTGAGCATTTATACTTAGGGATAGAAAATGACAACTTAAAAAATATCAAGAATTAAGTCTTAAAATAATAGTTGACTATTTTCCTTAAGATAAAAAATATATAAATTCTTTTCTTTTTTATAATTTTTAGACAATTGAATTTAAGCTAACTAGAAGATTTAATAATTTTTTACTAAACTTGACTGTTTTTATAATAATAAAAACGCCACGGGGGTTACTGTATAATGCACAAAATTATTAAAAAAAAGGTAAGTATGAAACTTTCAAGTTTAATCTTTAGATCGGTGTTTTTTGTCTCGTTTATGTCTGCATGTTGTGCTTTTTTTATTACGGTTATATTTCAATATAACAGTTATGATAAGAACCGAGTTCATTTAAAAAATGAATTTGTTAAAATTCAGGAGAGTAAGATGTCCTTATCTGTGGATAACTATATTCTTGCACAACAAAAACTCATTGAAAATGAAATCAACAAAAAAGAAAAGAGTTTATACGAGACAATCATCAATCAAATAGGCAGTTTACTACTGTTTATTTTTCTAGCAACCATACTCTTTTATTTTATCTCTAGAAAAGTATCCTCATATATTGATTATAATATCAACCACTTAATAGATGCGTTTAAAGAAGCCACCAGCGCACATAAAGAAATAGATGTAAATGAACTCACTTATAAAGAGTTTGCAATATTAGCACATAAAATGAACGTCATATTAAGAGACAGAAACAGAACCAATTCTAAACTCAATGATTATGTAAAAATAGTTGATGATAATGTATCAATCAGTTCTTCTGATATGAATGGTACTATTACTTCAGTGAGTAATGCTTTTTGTGAACACACGGGATACTCAAAAGATGAATTGATTGGAAAAAAATACGACTTATTAAGAAGAACTGCTATTTTGGATGAGTATTACAAAAAAATGTGGAAAAACCTAAAGCAAGGTGTAAAATGGGAGGGAGAAGTAAAAGGTAAAAAGAAAAACGGTGATATTTACTGGGCCCAAACAATAATCCATCCTGAGTACAATAACGATGAGATAATAAGTTATACGGCAATAAAACATGATATAACAGAAAAAAAGAAGTTAGAGACCTTATCCATTACTGATGATTTAACAGGACTGTTTAGCAGAAGATATTTTAATGAAATCATTTTAGATGAAATTAACAGAGCCAAAAGAAATGACAGTTTTTTATCCTTTTTATTAATGGATATCGATTATTTTAAAAATTATAACGATACCTATGGACACTTGTCAGGTGATGACACACTTAAAAAAGTAACCGCAGTATTAAAGAGATATACAAACAGATCATGTGATTTTGCCTTTAGAGTTGGCGGTGAAGAGTTTTGTCTGATTTTCAGTGCAGATGACAAAGACAAATCTCTGCTGTTTGCCACTACGATAAAAGAGGAAATTCAAAAGTTAAACATAGAACACAAAGCCAGTGATATCAATGACTTTGTAACAGTATCCATCGGATTGGTTGTAGAAAAAGGTTCAAATATTGTAGACAGTAGAGATTTATATATGCGAGCAGATGATGCATTGTATAAAGCAAAAGAATTGGGGAGGAATAGAGTTCAACTTTGTATGTAAAAAGGACTAGAATAACCTAGAAGTTATATATCTCATAGTGGTTTTAAATCACTATTAGATATTGATATTTCTAAACTATTTAAAGATTTAGATAAAAATAAAGGGCAGATACTTCTTAGTTAAAAAGAATAGGAAGATAATACTTTACTACAAAAGTACCCGTATTATCAAAGTAATCATTTTTCTCGAATTTTATGTAAGAAGGAATAGTGGTTGCTTCATAACCAGAAGTAGGCAACCAATAATGATATACCCATTGTATTAACTTAAGGATATCTTCGTATTTTCCTTCAAAGGAAAACTCTGCACACAAACCTGAATACAGATTAAAATAAGGAAGATTTGTATTTTTGAGTAAGTCTTCTTCTTTTAACATAATAGCTGCAACATAATGACAATCCTGCGGTTTTGTCAAGATAGGATTATCATGATAAATACCAAGTTGAGAATACTCTTTTATATTATTGCTATAAACCCATGCTTTTAATTTTTGCCAGGTTTTTAAAGAATTAAAGCCATATCCCTTTTCTCTTATATAATAACAAATTCTTTTCTCAATATTTACAATCTTTGGTTCTTGTGTTATATAGTTTTTCTCTATTAAAGACAGAGTATTGGAGTGCTTTAGTATTTTATTTGAATACTCTTTATAGCCTCCTTGTCTCCACTGTTTTGGCGTTTGATCAAATCGATGTTTAAATGCACGTAAAAAAGAGCTTTGAGAACTATACCCACATAAAGAGGCAATTTTACTGATAGTAGAACTTTGATTGGTAATTAATAAGTTTGAAGCTTTTTGTAATCGTATGGATTGAATACATTCATAAATATTTTCACCCATTTGTTCTTTAAATATACGGTGAAAATGAAACTTACTTATTTTAAACTCTAGAGCCATATCATCGATATTAATAGGTGTGTCTATATATGTATTTATATAGTTCATCATTTCATTGGCTATTTTACTGTGTAATAAAGAGGTCTCTTTTTTGTGCAT
>ENA-ORXI01002561-ORXI01002561.1-sediment-metagenome-genome-assembly--contig:-NODE-2561-length-12963-cov-5.855580_pt1 | contig 12963 bp, 12 predicted proteins | sample MGYA00237861_ERZ511468 | MGnify/ENA primary metagenome ERZ511468 (study PRJEB26299, sample SAMN06266213) | sediment metagenome | isolation source: Hudson Canyon methane seep mesocosm | place... | reverse complement strand
CTATGGCTCGAAGTGAGAAAACAATCAAAACAGGGCTAATTACTGTCGGTGAGATGGTGTTTGATTTTGATGGTGATATAGATAAAGAGTTATCAGCAGTGGCTAAAGCAAAGGAAGCTGGTCTATTACCAGAAGTATCAAAGTCGGAACCACCTAAGGCTTTGTCTGGAATGTTGCTCTCAGAGTTGTTCCATAAATTCATAGAATATAAAATAGACCCAGTGGTAGCTCGACAACAGGATCGTAACCCTTTGTCAGATAGAATGCAGAAGCAGTACCGCAGTGACATTAAAGTGTTGTTAGAGCTTATGGGCGATGTAGATGTTATAACAGTCACAAAAACGCAATTACAGCAGTCAATACTTGCCTTTACTGGATTACCTAAAAGGAATAAAAAGCCTTATAACCGGCTACCAATAGTCGAAATACTTGAAATGGATGTTCCTGATGAAGACCTCGTAGGTAAGAAAGTTGCCGATGAAGTTAGAAAAATGGTGCAAGGTATTTTCCGGTTTGCATCGGATATGTCTATTATTGATTTGTCGCCGGCAAGAGATTTGAACTTAAAGCTTACAAGCAAGCGAACATTTGCACCCTATACAAAACAAGAAATACGAAGCATTTTAATGGCATCGGCGAAAGAGACGGTCACTTGGAGACGTTGGATTCCACTATTGGCGGCATACACTGGTGCACGTCGTGGAGAGCTTGTTCAGCTCTGGAAACAAGATATTAAGTTTGATACGGACTCAGGCCGTTACTATTTAATGATTACGGAAGAGGCTGGTAGTACTAAGAATGACAATGCCAATCGACAAGTACCAATTCATCAAGTTTTATTGGATGCTGGTTTTATTGATTTTGTTGGAGAATCAAGAGACAAATTATTTGATGGGCTTAATCCCCAATCCGTGACTACTTGGTTTACTAGCTTTAGAAAGGGGCTGGGAATTGAAAGGTTTGATGACTATGGTAATAGGAAGGTGTTTCACAGTTTCCGTCATACATTTATTACTTTGTCTCGAGCTAAAAATCACACAGAACATGTTCAACAAGTTGTGGGCCATGAGAAAATAAGTGCCGGTGTCACTGATAGGTACACGCACATTATGTCGCTGGGTGAGGTTCTTGGAGTAGTCGACAAAGTTAGCTACAGATAAGGTGCAGAATCCATCAGGAACCCTCTAATCTGCTTTATCACGTATTAGCGGGCATTGTATCGGATCACTCGTAATAACAACTCTACCGATCCCTGAATGCGTTCCAGAGTATGCTGTGGTGGTTGAATTTGGGCTCTGTTCAATGATGTCTGTTAGTTCGCTGTAGATTTCGACGAATCGCTCTGTTGTTATTGCTGTTACCAGCATGATTTTCTCCGTTTGTAGATTGATAGGAGTCGGTATCATTGACCGGTGAAAAGAACTCGTCAAATCGTATTTTCACTACATACATCACCGGTGACTTACTTCTTGAACCACCAGCAAATCCAGATTTTCAAATTTGGCCGATTATGTTGAAGGCATGGTATAGACCAATAGCCGTTATTTCTAGGACTTTGCTTTCTGAGCGGTTCAGGATGATACCGCGTCGGGTTCGTCCGTACCTTCACTTATAACATCATCTTCAGCGTCTTCCAGTATGCCGCCTGTGCCGTCATCTATGCCTGCCGATAAGTTTGCAGCCTGAATGCGTATGTCTGACATTTCACCTTCTGTTAGCACGCTAATCACTAGCTCAGGTAAGTCACCGCTGACTTCATCATCTCTATCCATCCCTAATGACTTTCTTAATACCTCGCTGGTGGATTTTAAAGCAACCGCGCCAGCACTAACCGCACGCATGACTTGTAACGCTTCTGTTGTGTCTGTAGCTTCGAGAACTTCTATCGCCTCTGCCATTGCTGTCCGTAGACGCTTCACCTGTGCGAGATCATCACTGATAAGAATAGCTATTTCACGTTTGATTTCTTCTATTGCTGTGGCATCATGAAAAAGGTCGTCCGTTGCTTTGTTAATGACCGACTGTTTGAGTTCGCCTTTCTTCACCATGTGCTCTTTGAAGAAACGTTTTAATGTTGATACCGACATATTGGTTTTGTCTGAGATGGAGGTTATTGTGTAACCTGCGGCTCTAAGTGTTAGTGCCTTTCTCTTCTGTGCTGGTGTTATGTGTTTTGACATGAAAATCCTTGTTTATGTGGCGCTAAACATTTTGATTGAGGTTCGGTCTTGCTCATAAAGCTCTTTGGCAACCCGCCCTATCCGTGTTGTGCGAGATAGATTGTTTGTGTGTGGCATGAATACATTATTCCAGCCAACGTGTTTTAAACAGTATTCCGCATGCCTTTTACCACCACCTTTTTCATCTTCTAGTGGAAGCAAACGAGTTTCATTCCGTTTGAATATGACATTGGCAGGGCCATTTATGGTGCGAATCGCACCACTCACAATTTCTTTCTGTTCTGGCGTGAGTAGAATGGAGCCGTGAATGTGTGGGCGGCCTTTGAAGTGATTCCACCCGCCACTTTTACCGCCATTCTTGATTACAGCTTCAATAGCAAGCCAGAAATCAGCTTCACAGCCGATACGTTTAAGTCGTTTAGAAAGCCTGTCATGGACAATCGTCAAACCTCCTTCTTTCATAACTTTACGGGTGAAGTCTGGTGTAAGGTTAAATGTAAGTCGATAGGGTGTAGAGGCAGAGGTTGTTTCTGCTAACAGTTCAATAGCTAATTGGTAATATATGGCTCTCAGCTTGTCTGTTGTATCTTTCCATTTAGGTGGTATGAAGGGAGTGTTTATATATATTACTGGCTTACCATCTGGGCCACTAATAGCTCGATTCCCCGCAGCCATTGCTAACTCTATCATTAGAGTATTTCTGTTGAAGGTGTTTGGGCTCATTGATGTTCGGTTTTTGCCCGACATTTCTCTTTTACGCGAAAGGAAACCGGTTATGTCTCTACTAACAATCAATCCGGTGTTAGAGGTGCCTATTTCAATCATTTTTTTTAATTGGTGGGAATGTGCTGTTGGTGACAGAGCAACGACCTTTACGTTGGCTACAACCCGATAGATTGCAGCCCTTGTATGGTGTTAAAACATGGATAATGTTTTGGTCTTTTTCGCTAGTTTTCCAGCGAATTTCTTTATGGCACCGAGGGCTAATACCAGTTGAAAAAGAGTTCTCACCGGCTTTATTTTGGCAAATTGAGACGTCATAAAGATTATCCTCAAAAGCCGATAATTCAGATGGTGTGTGTGTGGTAAGGCGAGTCCGTGCTTCATCTAATGAAGTCATTGCTGTTCCTCCCATTGAATAAACTTTACACCTGCATCTATGCGTATCTGATCCGCACTACTGGATTGAGGCCAATCATCACGCTTTATAGTCTCAAGGTGGTTGCACGCGTCAGTATCAAGGTAGTATTTAATAGCACCAAACAGTAGAGAGTTTAACTTCTCACCAGTAAGTTTACCTCCAAAACTTTCTTCCAACTCCTTCAGTGCTTCTAGCTGCATATTGTTTAAAAATACCATTGTAGGAGTATGGTTATGTTTTTTTGCCGCCTCGTGTAGTAGTCTGCGCCTTGCCAACATGCGACGGTTCTTTTCCACACCTGTCATAGCTTTCTTTCCTATAGGTTTCCTTCCAACCTCAGTACCCTTTACCATCGTAATTCTCCCAACAAAAAATATAGACATTATTTTACCACATTTAGTCATATGTGACTAAATAAAGATCGGCTAGTTTTAAGGTACAAAAAAACCAGCACGGTGGCTGGTTCAACATACTCATGTTTACTTGTCGTCTTAGTCGCTTAGAAGCCTGTAGACCGTTGTTTTTCCCAAGTTGTACTCATTCATCAGATCTTTGATTAAAATGCCCTGAGCACGCTTTACCTTGAGTTCTTCGACTTGCTCTGTGGTTAGCTTGGCTTTAGCACCAAACTTCACACCATTAGCCTTAGCTTTTGCAATCCCTTCTGTCTGTCGCTCACTTCGTAGGGCAGTTTCAAACTCTGCAATTGAAGCAAGCATATTGAAAAGTAACTTACCTGTTGGTGTGGTCGTATCAATGTCTTGATCTAGAACCTTCAGGCCAACACCTCTTGTTTGCAAGTCATCGGCAATTTGAGTTAAGTGAAGCGTAGAACGAGCTAGCCTATCCAGTTTTGTTACTACCAGCACATCACCGGCTCTAAGGTGCATTAAACACGCTTTAAGCTCAGGTCTATTATCTGTCGTACCTGAACGCTTCTCCTGAAAGATAGTGCCATCAGCAGTCGTACAGCCGTAAGATGTCAGCTTATCTAACTGAATAGTTAAATCTTGTCCTGTACTACTTACTCGTGCGTACCCTATATTGGCCATCTCATTCCCCATCAATAATTCCCAAGTCATCTAGACCTTGCGGGAATTTGTTATGGGGCATAAAGTAGAACGCGTCAAGCCCGCATTCCATCATCAACGAAAAAACGACCTGTTTTGTATACTTTAGAGGGCGGTCAAATGAATCTATTATCTGATGCTTCTGGTGCAACTGAGATTATTATGAACAGGCGGCTTCCGACCCACAGCAGACAGTGGATAAGGTTGGGTAATCATTTATTGTGATTCTGTGTTTGGTTGGTTCTGTAGTGTTGGTCATGGCGGTTCTCCTGTGGGATGTATAGATGGTTCTTTGCACTTCATATAAGATGGATGTTTTTCCGTGTTTTTAGCTGTGGATATAGGTCAAGAAAAATATATTGCCTGTGGATATTGGTGACTGTTATATTGAAAACTGTTTTTATTCATGGATTTCAATAGGGAAACACAATGACTTCATCGCTTAGGCTTATCCCTCTAGTTCTATTCATCACTTGCTCATTATGTATATCATCGCAAGTACATTCTGCTAGGGCGGTTGGTGTCATGGTAGAAAAAGCAGATGAGGTACCTAATGAACCAAAAGCCAGGGCTTATAAAACGAAGGTGCAAATATCACCTTCAGCTCCAAATGATGGTCTTTCAGATAAACACTTGAAGATTATCGCTGAGCGCGGGGGAAAAGATCTGGCTACAAGCCCTGATCTACCTGAATGGGTGAAACAGCGTATTAGAGAGAGGTTCAACCTCGCTCCCGTGTCAACAGTACAGGATTCACAGTCAAATGATGCACCTCTAATAGCAGCATCAAGTCTGCCCAAGGGTGATTCTTATGAAGGTGAATATAAAGATGGCAAGAGGCATGGTCATGGAACATACCGTTGGCAAGATGGAAGGCAGTTTGTTGGCGAGTGGCATCAAGGAAAAACCCATAATGGCATCTATATGATGCCAAATGGATTTACGTATATAGGCTACACTTCACAACTCGGTCCTCAATCATTTAGTCTGAATAAAATCAAAGGGACTGGTGAGCTACGCTTCCCTGATGGAAAACGTTACGTACACTATTTTGGTTATCCCGATCGGGTTGGAGCAATGATTGATAAAAAAGGCATCGCCACCATGGGAGTGATAGATTTAAATTCTGATCTACCTAAGTTTAAAGAGCTATCAGTAGCAGAGCTTGAAAGTTTTAAGGTTGACTATGCATTTATCGATCAATATAACATCTCTTCCATTAAGCAATTTAATGAGTTTGAGTTTCAAAAGATCCGAGAAGAACAAGTAGCCCGTGTTATGGCAAGAGAAATCGCATCAGAACAATTTAAAATTGAACAATGTAAGGAGCACCAGGAAGATACACTTGAAAAGTTAGAGAAAATAGCTGAGTTAGCAGATGAAATGGAATGTGATTCTTGGGTGGATGCTGAAAATTTGCAAGGACATATAGATGGTTTAAGCTCAGAATACGATGAACTTGATTCACAGTCTTGGATTCGACAGCTTAGAAAGTGCATAGAATATGCAGAGGAGGAGTTAGACTTTGAAATGGAACATTGGGTGAAATCGGTAACGCACCAGGAAGCGCCCGACAGTTGGTGTAAAACCCCCGGTGATATTGCAAATATTATGAAGATGCGAGAACAGTACAAAGAACACTATGCCTATGGTAAAACGGCACTTCAAAATGCCGCTGACTATGCAAATCAAAGAGAACGTGGAGTTCATGCTCAAATAAGAGCCAATGATGAAGCACATAGAGCTAGAATGAATGCAGATTTTCAACGATGGAGTAATAATCTACGTGCTTCAACACAACGAAGCCTTGATCAGATGGGTGACGTTAGCGATCGAACACATCGGGCGATGAATGATAGGAATGTCCCAACACCTAGCTACAGCAGCCCAACATCGGATGTTGAACGAGATGCCGAAGCACAGTATAAAGCAGATAAGGCTGTCCGTGACCAAGAGAAAGCTATCCAAAAACAAAAAGAAGATGAAGCTAAACGAGAAAGAGAGCGTGAGATAGAAAGGGAAATTGCTCAGTACAAACTCGAAGAAAAATGGCGTCAAGAAGATGCTGAACGGCAAGCCAAACAGAGAGCTATCGATGATAAAGCTGACAGAGAACAAGAATGTATGGTTATTTTAGCAAATGATCCAAATGCCTGTGGTTGTGCAGAGTTCAAACCAAAAACAGGAGCTACTTTCTGCAATAAGTAAACTTGCGGTTAGCGAATGACTGCTCTTGGCACGTAAGCGACGAATTGTTCAAAGGGCGCTTGTCGACCCACAGTGGACAATCATTTGTTTGATAATATCTACCCCAGCGTTCTGAATCATTGCAACTTGATGACTTTGGGGTAGAGAGCTAATAATGTGTAAAGAGTATAATTATTCACATAACCCTGCTGCATTACTCATTTCACTAATCGCTAATTGAAGATCAGCTAAGACAGCACGTGTGGCCTCAACATCGCCCTCTTGATATTTACTCTGTATCGCATGAGCAATCATATGAACTTCATCATGAGCTCGTCCCAGTCGTTGCAATCCTTCTACTTCAAATAACTGCCCTTGCTCTTCTCGCCCAATCCATTTGCCGCATGGACAGTGCTTAGTATCAAGAATAGGCCAGTGTGTAACTTCATTTGGTGATGACATAATATTATCTATAAATACATCTCTCCACTGCTGACTAATCATCCTGAATATCTTCAGACTATTTTCTTTCTGGCTACGGTGCTTATTACCACAAAGGAGCCAGTCTTTATTAGGACTATAGTTGTTTAGCCACTGAGAGAAAGCTGTAGCAGGTATCGGTTTAGCTATTGCATAGCCTTGAGCCTGTTCGCAACCCATAAGTAATAGCATTTCACCATGGGCGGTAGTTTCAACGCCCTCAGCAATAACCTTACGATTAAATGATTTTGCCAAGCCAATCACACCTTCAATAATAGTGTAATCATCGGGATCATCTAGCATATCGCGGATAAAGCTTTGGTCTATCTTAATAGTTGTAACAGGTAGGCTTCTTAAATGGGTTAACGATGAGTAACCTGTGCCAAAATCATCCAGTGAAAAACTGACTCCTAACTGGTTTTGGCATGTCTTGATAATATGATTAATTGCATGAATATCCCCTAAAGCAGAGCTTTCCAATATTTCTATTTGCAAAGACCGAGGGTCTATAGAAGGATATTTAGCTAAATGAGCTTCAAGGTTCTCAACAAAAGAGGAGGAGAGTAGATGATTTGATGAGATATTAACACTGACTTCAAGTTTAATACCTTGTCGTTGCCAGCTATCAAGTTGCTGTAGAGCCTCTCCTATAACCCATTCACCCACTGAAATATCTAATGGTGTATCGCCGATAAGTGGTAAGAAGTCTAGTGGTGGAATGAGACCTTTTTCAGGATGGATCCAGCGTATTAAGGCCTCAGCCCCAAATACATCGCCCGTCACCATGTTCACTTTTGGCTGATAATATAATTGAAATTCATTATTAACTAAAGCTTGCTCAATTTCTTCTAGGTGATGGTGCTTTTCAATAGTACGTTGGTCAGAGTCAGGATTAAATAACTGGTAACGATGCTTACCTTCTAATTTAGCTTGATACATAGCTTGGTCGGCATGGCGTAGTAAAGTATCTATATCACCGCTATCTGATGGATAGAAGGTGATACCACTAGAGGCGGTAACAGCATGCTGAACATCATCAATAATATAAGGTTCTGCCAACGACTGATGGAGTCTAACCATGGTGCTTTCACATTGTGAAGAGGATTCAATATCATTAAGCAATATGGCAAACTCATCTCCACCTTGACGTGATACGGTATCTTCTTCTCTAATACAGGCTGTGATTCGTCTTGCCACTTCAATTAATAATTTGTCTCCAGCTTCATGACCATAGTTATCATTCACGGGTTTGAAATCATCTAAATCAAGAAAACACACAGCAAGTTGATGTTCTGTACGCCTACTATGGGCAATAGCTTGATGGAAACGGTCTACAAATAAAGCACGATTAGGCAGGTTAGTGAGCACATCATAATGAGCGATTAGACTGAGCTTCTCTTGTTGTTGCTTGCTATTTGTGATGTCAGTAAATACACCAACATAATGAGTTACTTCACCATGGTCATTAATTAATGATGAAATAGTAAGCAATTCAGCATAGAGTTCACCCTGTTTTGTCCTGTTCCATACTTCACCTTGCCAATGCCCATGCTCAGTGATTGATTGCCGCATCTCTTTATAAAACTGGGGGTCGTGCTTACCAGAACTCAATACTCTAGGATTTTTGCCAATAACATCCTCAAGGCTATAACCTGTAATGTTACTAAATGCTGGGTTAGCATCAATAATCAATTGGTCTGTATCGGTTATAATAATACCTTCCTGAGTATCTCTAAATACCCGAGATAACAACCTAAGGTTTTCTTCTGATTTTTTACGCTCGGTAATATCAATGATGATTGCTACAAAGGCAGGCTGACCCATAAAGTCAGTTAATTGAAGGCGAATATCTGCGTTATAACGTGTGCCATCTTTTCTTTGATGAAGTGTTTCAAATTGAAGTATGTCTTTTTCACCAGAGAGAAGAGGCTCTACTAGGAGGTTAAATTCCTCTAGTGATATTTCAGGCTTAATATCAACAGGCGTCAGTTTAAGTAACTCATCATCACTATAGCCTAGGTTCTCGCGAGCACCATTGTTTGCTTTAATAAAATGATAAGTCTCAGCATCAAAGATAAATATTTCAGTCAACGACCCTTCGAATATCTTTCCATAGCGCTCTTCACTATGCAGAAGTATAAGTTCAGCTTCTTTTCGATTGCTAATATCTTGATGTGTTCCTGACATGCGAACAGCTTTGCCATCATCAGACCATTCGCTCACACGTCCACGATCTAAAACCCATACCCAATGACCATTTTTGTGACGTAATCTAACCTCACATTCGTAGTTATCTGCTTCTTGGCTTATACAGCGGTTGATTAATTCCTCAGCATGCTTGCCATCATCAGGGTGAATGAGTTTATCCCACGTATCAAGCGTGATAGGCTCAAGCTCTTGAAGGCTATAACCAATCATTTCTGCCCATAGTTCATTGACTATAAGTTCACCTGTCTGCACATGCCATTCATAGGTACCTGCTCCCGTACCCCAGATAGCATCTTGTAACCGTGACTCATTTTCTTTAAGTTTTTCTTCCGATAACTTAAGGTTGGTTATATCTGAGTTAATACCGAGCATTCGGATAGCTTTTCCACCCTTATCACGAAAGACCTTTGCTATACCTTTGATAATACGAATCTCACCATTTGGCCAAATCACACGGAAATCTGTATTAAAGTCTTTTCCTCCAGAGAGTGCCGTTTGGATCTCTCGCTCGGTTTGCTTGCGATCATCTGGGTGTAGCGAGGATACCCATGCATCGTATGCACCAGAGAAGTCTTTTTTCTGAATATGAAAAAGTGCAAACATGGATTCATCCCAGATTAGCTCCTTAGTTTGAGGGTACAAATCCCATACACCCACACCGTTAGAAACTGTGGCCAATGAAAGACGTTCTTCTTTTTCACGTAATTCTTTTCCTCGTTCTTTTAACTCATGTACGACCTTATCTTTCTCAGTGCTTATAATCGCTAATGCCATGCCACCTACAGCAATCAGCATGCCGAATAGCCAGAAATTCATTAACCCCGTTTCTTGCAGAGCGTTAGCGTAATGCCCCACACCGTGGCTTGCACTCAACAATGCTTGTAGAAAGATCATGAGCTGCAATAAAGCTACATAACGCCGTCTAACACGAGTTGCAGCCCATATAATGAAGGGAAACATCCAAGAGACATCAAGGTGTCCTATGATTGTTTCACCCCAATGAAAAAAGACAGCGAGTCCAACTAAAAATGTCAGCGTAAATAGCATGACTAATTCTAAAGAGAGTGTTTTCTTGATATTTTGAAAGTGCGAACTAACCCAGACCAAAAGTAATGGGGTCATGAAGGCAATACCAATGGCATCCCCCATCCACCAGCGTAGTGCAATGCTTGGTAGTTGACGAAGTTCAATGAGGTTCGAAGTAACAAGTGAAACTGGACCTATGGAGGCACTAATCAACGTACTGATACCTGCACCGTAGAATAGGAGTTTAAAGTAGTCTTGGCGACTATCTAGGGAGCGTTTAATCGGACGATAATATGTTAGTAACCAATATGCACAAACTGTTTCTAGGGTATTTCCCAAAGCGCTCATTACAGCAAAAGACAGTGAACCACCTATGACTAGTACTGCCACGACTGCACCGCCAAAAACACCAGGGATATATTTGGGGCCAGCCAGTAATAATACTGCCAAAGCAAACCCGCCCGCAGGCCAAAAGATTGTGACGCCAGCCTCTGTTATGGAAAATGCTAGGCTTAGTTTTGCTATACCTAAATATAGAACCAATACTACAATATTGATTAGCAAATCTTTCCCGTGAAAACCTTTAAGAACTTGTATCAATTGCTCTCAGCCTTATTTGAGATGATGGAAGTAATTATTGTTATATTAACACTTACTTATATCAATTAAATGCATTTATTAATATTGATTATTACAAAAGATTGGGAGAGATAAGTTGGGCTTGGCATTAAATGACTGACTGCTGCTGGCACATAACAGACTGCCAGACTGTATCGAAACATTGCTTTAAAACATGTTCGGTTAGGTTAAAGAGAATACATAAGTCACTGCATTATTGCGTCATGAAATATATCTAATAACTCAGTATCAGTAGCTTCTGACGTGTCTACAAATTCAATACCATCTTTAGCTAATTGATAAAAATACTCATGTATTAGATCAGATACATCCTTATGCTGTAGTTCGGCAACGGCTTGCATAACTCCAATGGCTTTTTCTGTTGATTTAAAACTAAAGCGTTTCATCTGTAGTAACCAGCTGTTATTAGCATATTATGCGTCATATCCGCTGTTCCTTTCTTTTCTTTTATCATTGGCAAGGTAACTAAAAAGAGCCTTTCTAATCGTGTCTGAGGCGCTTGTATAGTTTCGTAGTGAATAATCCTCTAATTCATCTAGTAAACTCACGTTAATTCGAAATGAATACACTTTTTTCTTCATTTCCTTTCTCCCTAGTACTTTTTACTTTTATGTAACTCGTATGCCATTCCCCCTAATGAAAAATGTAGTCCTTTCATTAGTAGGTCTAGTTTTCGTCCTATATCATCGGTTGCTTGCACTGCCTTTAAAGTAGCCTTTAATTTCCGTTCTATTGCTATTCCAAATATTAGTCCTTCATCAATAGTATTATTATTTATATCTTGGCTTATTAGCTCCTTGTAGGTCTTCATGCTTCAAGTCCTCTTAATTCCATTTGTCTTTTCGATATAGTAATAATCATTCCAGTAAGTTCTGCCATTTGTTTTTCTAGTAACTTAAATTCATCACTATCTCTTTTGTGGTTCGGTAGATCTCTTTCTAAAAATAATAATGTATTGCTTAGTGCTTCTGTATTCATATTTGATTCTCTTTATAATTAATTGGTTACTACTAATGGTTCTTGTTCTATTAAGTACAATAATCTAATAAAGACAATTGCTCACCTCTATATTTATTGCTTGTAGTGACCTATTAAAATAACCAGCACCCGCTTCGATAAGACAAGGTGCTTTGGTGGCTAAATTATTTACTTCACGTTGTTATTTATATTCGGATATTCTCAATATCCACACTGCTAAAGTCTTTTGAAACATATTTGGTAATGTAGCCAATAACATTCCTTCTATCAGTGTCTGTATCACCAATTGGCTCATACCATGACTTATCTCTATTCATTTTTTGTAAATTAGACTTGCCAGCCCCTCTTATTTTCAACCACTTGGTTGATAGCAACTGTCTAAAATCTTGATTGCTCCAACGAGCAGGTTTCACAATTACAATATGAACATGCGTTGCTTCAGCTGTATGCTCAATAACAGGTAACCTCTTAATACACGTGTAACGGGCTCCTTTCCCAAGACAACTACGATCTATTGATACGAAATAAGCCTTTAATGCCTTTGTTACCTGCTCTTGAGTCCTTGTCGATGAGAACGTCAATGTTACGAGCAAGTCCCACTTGTTACCGCTTGCCAAATTTAATAATTCGTCTTGTTCTGCTGTATTCTGATATGCCATTTTTTATCCTCTAATATTTATTTATATAAACTTATATTTACGGGTCTGTATAAATTCAAAACTAAACTTCAGACTCGTATAAACTATTTAGAAAACAGGTGCCGCAAAATAGGGTATTTGACAATTTGTGGGGATTTTATGGAACTAAAAGACTTATCTCAACTAAGAAAGTACATAGCTGTAAATAATGTAAATGTTGCTGTCGTGCCTGTTGATGGCTTATTTGGGGGATATAACGTGATATTTATATCTGATGGATATAAATTTGGACTAAGTACTCAAAAACGAAATGATCGTAACGTTTCTCTACGGGAATTTTCATCTGTAGATACGGCAATTACTGTACTGAAGAAAGTTGGTATTAAAGGCAAGATTAGCTTGATGTTGTAGCGCGT
>ENA-ORXI01002559-ORXI01002559.1-sediment-metagenome-genome-assembly--contig:-NODE-2559-length-12972-cov-43.331601_pt1 | contig 12972 bp, 7 predicted proteins | sample MGYA00237861_ERZ511468 | MGnify/ENA primary metagenome ERZ511468 (study PRJEB26299, sample SAMN06266213) | sediment metagenome | isolation source: Hudson Canyon methane seep mesocosm | place... | reverse complement strand
TTAAATTAGATGGCACACAAGACGAAAAACTCTACCGTCTACTACTCACCGCCCAATGTAACGCCCTACATCAGGCAATGCCGTTTTTGTTTGAGAAAATTGACGATGAAACCGAATTGTTATTGCCTGATAACCTACTGCATTCCGATTCATTAATCCGTCAATTAGTCATAGCGATTCCCGAAGCGGATTGGGCAAATATTGAAATTATTGGCTGGTTATATCAATTTTATATTTCTGAAAAGAAAGATCAAGTCATCGGCAATGTCGTTAAATCAGAAGACATTCCAGCAGCAACCCAATTGTTTACGCCCAATTGGATTGTAAAATATATGGTGCAAAATAGTTTAGGCAGACAATGGATGATGACTTATCCAGGCTCCAGCCTGAAAACCTCGATGGATTATTATATTGAACCCGCCAAACAAGATGCCTCAGTAGAAGCCGCGTTAGCCCTACAAATACCCAAAGAACTCAATCCCGAACACCTGACCTTGATTGACCCTGCTTGTGGTTCTGGGCATATATTAGTGGAAGCTTATGATTTATTAACCGCGATCTATCTGGAACGTGGCTACCGTAATCGAGATATTCCTAAATATATTTTGGAAAACAATCTGTACGGCTTAGATATTGATGAGCGCGCAGCACAAATGTCAGCCTTTGCCTTAATGATGAAAGCCAGAGCGGATGACAGACATATTTTTGATCGAGAAATAAAGTTGAATGTATTGGCGATTCAATCCACTAAAGACCTTGACATTGAGAAACTTTGGCAACAACTGGATTTAAACAAACAAAGCAAACTCGGTACCACCAGTTCTTTATTTGAAGACGCACAAACCGATCTTGCCGATGTCATTGATGATAGCCAATATCACACCTTAAAAAATACCTTAGCCTTATTTGAACAAGCGGAAACCTTAGGTTCATTAATCCAAGTTCCCGCTAACCTAGCAGCACAATTAAAATCATTAGCGGAACAGTTACAGCAACTGGCTGAACACGGCGATACTTTTCAAAAACCAACAGCAAATCGTTTACTACCGTTTATTCAACAAGCAGAGATATTAGCAAAACGCTATGATGCTGTGGTAGCGAACCCACCGTATATGGGCGGTAAAGGCATGAATACGGAATTAAAAGAATTTGCTAAAAAACAGTTTCCTGATAGTAAATCGGATTTATTTGCAATGTTTATGGAGCGAGCTTTTGATTTACTTCAACCCAATGGCTATAACGCTCAGGTGAATATGCAAAGCTGGATGTTTTTATCCAGCTATGAAGCTTTGCGGAAAAAATTATTAGAACAGCATAGCATTATCACAATGGCGCATCTAGGTGCTCGTGCTTTTGGACAAATATCTGGGGAAGTGGTACAAACCACCGCGTTTGTTTTAGCGAAAAATAATATTTCAGATTATAAACCGACCTTTTTTCGCTTGCTTGAGGGTAATGAAGAGCAAAAGCGATTAGCCTTATTAAATAAAGAGCAGGCTTATAGTGCAACTCAGCAAAATGACTTTAAAAAAATCCCAAGTAGCCCAATTGCCTATTGGGTAAGTAAAAATGTTCTAAGTATTTTTGTAAACGGTCAAATTATAGGTGAAATTGCCACTCCCTGTAATGGTATGAATACCACTAACAATGATATGTTTGTTAGAAATTGGCCTGAAATTAGTTTGAATAAATTAGGCCTAGGGTATGGCTCTACTGAGGAAGCTAATAAAGGTCGAAAAAAATGGTTTCCTTATAACAAAGGAGGGGGATTTAGAAAATGGTATGGGAATAATAATTATGTAGTTAATTTTGAAAATAATGGAAAAACTATTCGCGATTACATTGATTTTGAATCTGGTTCAAAAGTAAATTCTACGGGTCGCGTAATAAATAGAGATAAATATTTTAAAAAATCGATTACCTGGTCGTCTGTAACTTCTTCAGTTTTTAGTAGCAGGTGTTGTGAACCTGGTTTTGTTTTTGATAATGGTGGCTCATCAGTTTTCACCTCGAATAATTATTATGCATACATAGCTTCTTTTCTTGGATCAAAGCTGGCTTTTGATATCTTGAAGATTTTAAATCCCACATTAAATTTTCAACCTGGCAATTTATCTTCCTTACCTATCAATTTTGAAATATTACAAAAATATAAAACATCAATCCAAGAAATATTACAATTGTTAATTCATTATTGTGAATCTGATTGGAACACTTACGAAACCTCATGGGACTTCCAAAACAACCCATTAATTAATCACGAAGAAGAAAAACTAAAAAATCATATCCTTCATGTTAGTAGCAGTCTTTCAAACAACTACAAAAACTGGCAACAACACAACCAACAAAGTATTGCAAAAATGCAACGCCTAGAAGAAAAAAATAACCGCCTGTTTATTGATGCCTATGGTTTACAAGATGAACTCACCCCCGATGTACCACTAGAGCATATCACCCTGACCATTAATCCAAAGTACCGCTACGGCACTAAGTTATCAGATGAAGAACTAGAAAAACGTTTCCGTGAAGACTCCATTAAAGAATTAATTTCCTATGCACTAGGTAATATGATGGGACGCTATCGACTGGATAACCCTGGCCTCATTTATGCCCACAGCGAAAACATCGACTTTGATAAAATCTACAATGCGCCACCCTCTGAATCTGACACTCAGGCTAAATACCCTGAAAACCCCTTTATTGCCGATGAAGATGGCATTATCCCCCTAACAGATCGTGAATGGTTTCCCGATGATGTCACCAACCGCCTGATTGAATTTGTAAAAGTCGCCTGGTCTGATGAATCATTAAACGAAAACCTGCTTTTTATCGCTGACAACCTAAAACCTAAAGCCAGTGAAAGTTCAGTCGATACCATTCGCCGTTATTTCAGCAGCAGCTTTTTTAAAGATCATCTAAAAACCTATAAAAAACGCCCTATCTATTGGCTATTCAGCTCTGGCAAACACAAAGCCTTTGAAGCATTGGTTTATCTGCATCGTTATAACGAAGGCACTTTAGCCAGAATGCGGATGGAATATGTGGTGCCATTGCAAAGCCGTATCAGTAATCAAATAGATAAACTTGAAGGTGATATTGCCGCTGCCAGCTCCACCGCTTCCGCTAAAAAAGCCCAAAAAGAACGCGATCTTTTATCAAAACAATACACCGAATTATTAGCCTTCGATGAACAACTGCGCCATTATGCTGATCTAAAAATAAAACTCGATTTAGATGATGGCGTAAAAGTGAATTATGGCAAGTTTGGCCCGTTATTGGCTGAAGTAAAAGCAATTGTTGGAAAGAAATAATGGGCAAAATTTTATTTCTGGGAAATGGGTTAAATCAGGTTTCTAGTGGCGGCCTATCCTGGAGTGATTTGCTCAATAAAATGCAAATAGAATTACTTGGCGAATCAGATAAGCTTATTAATGCAGAGAAACCTTTTACTTTATGGTTCGAGGAATTTATTGCGCGCTCAAATGATGATGTTAATACATTAAAATCTAATTTCATCAAAAAACTTGGAGAAATACAGCCTAACACTTTGCATGGCCTTGCTCTTAATAGTGGTATAGAAAACATTATAACTACCAATTATGATTACTGCCTAGAAAGGGCTATAAACAAAGAGTTTTCCTCAAACCCTAAAATTACAGCTGAAACAACATTTAGTTTATTTAGGCACCAAGAAATAAATAACCAATTAATCTGGCATATTCATGGTGAAGTTAGTAAACCTGGTTCAGTCATGCTAGGAATGAACCACTATTCTCGTTACTTACATAAAATACGTGATTTCCTTAAGAATCCAGTAGAAAAAAATAAAATTAAATACCGCTCAAAATTTAACCACAATGAAAAACATAGTGAATTTGAAACAACTCAATGCTGGGTAGATTTATTTTTAGAACATGACGTTCATATGATTGGTTTTGGTATGGATTATACTGAGCAAGATATATGGTATCTGCTTACTGAAAAAAATTTCCTATCCAAACAGAACCGAACAAGTGGAAAAACTTTCTTTTATCATTTTGTTACTAACGACAAAGATAGTGAACAAGATCAGAAAAATAAATTAAAAGATGATGCCAAAATTGAAATTCTTGAATCACTGGGGGTTACCATAATCAAGATCATTAAAAACAAAGATGATTATGCTGGGTTTTATGAAGATTGCCTTGAACAAATCCAACCTACATCTACTCATTAATTAACTTAGCATACCAACGATTTAGTCTCATGAACTCAATGAAACAACGTAACGAAGTTATCACCCAGATGATGACAGATAAATCTCTCTTTCAAGCGGTTAAAGAAGACAGCTTTAAAAAAGAAATTGATGAGATATTTGTTATTGCGTCTGAAGATAATGATGCTGTTCAAAAATTATTAGCTATAGGTGCGATAACCCGTATTGCATTCTTTATTAAAGCACTTAGAGCACCTTTTTTTGAGCGCTTACAACCTGTATTTGAAACGCCTATTCCTTCTTTACAAATCTTAGATGAAGCAGATGATCGCTTATATGTTGCTAAATCTTTTGAGTACATTAAGCCGGTAGATTGGCTTTCTGGCTATTTAGCATCAGAACTGTTTTTAGAAGAAAAAGGTGAAAAAACTCGCAGCTCTGTAGTGACTGATTTAGTCAGTCGTTCTAATGATTTAAATGATATTTTATCTCTTTGTGTTTGTAGCATTGAGCACTTTAAAGCTCAATCCAGTGATTTATCTGCTGATCAAATTATTAAACGTTATACCCTGGCATTTAAAACACTCAGACAAGCGATTGCTACGGCGGATATAACAAGTCATGAACAATCCGGTGAGTCTTTTAAACAGTTATTGATTACCGCTACCCGTGGTACATCAGGAATAAAAGACAATAAAATCCAGTTTTCTTTTGCTGAAGAAGTGATCGCTTTTATTCATTCTTTAGTCCAAGTGCGCTTCTCCTTAGCTACTGATGCACTAACTTATTCAGCATTAAGTCATTTAAAATCTTGGTTGGGTAAAACTGATTGGTTAATTTTTTTAAGTAAATCTCAAAACATTGCTGTGATTCAGTCTGATCTTTCTGAGGCTGTTTTAATTCTGGCTAAACAAGGCATTACTGATGCTGATTTACTGAATGTTCTAAAGCTTACTTATCCATCACGCGATAAAGCCAAGTCATTATTTAAAAAAATTGCTAATAGTAGTGAATCTATCCCTTCTGAGGTTAAAACATGGCTGATGTCAGCGGGTACCAATACGGGGCAAAACAATAATAAGCAAACTGATGAGAGTAATTTATTAAATGCGGATCAGTCTATTGCTCTATTATTATTAGATGCGTTACGTTTTGAACAAATTGTCAGTAATACCGAACACAACCTCACTTCGTCAGTAGAAATGTTTGACCCTGCATTGGAGTCACAAACCCAGACACTGTTTGTTAGAGGCCGGTCGGTATTAAATAATGTTAAGAGTTTAGCTGCAAAACGAGGGCTACAAACACGCGGGAATAGTGGTGATGTGGTTGAATATTCACCGTTAGAGCATCAGTTAATTAATGGCAATAGTTTAGGTGTAAGAAAAGTAAAGATCATTACACCTCTAGTTGAAAGAGTTATTCGTAACAATGTCAGTACAGTGCTTCAAGCTCAGGTTGAAGCGTTGGATTAAGGGTATTAATTTATAACAGGAGTCATACATGGATTTAGGTAATGCAAAATTTCTACTGGAAAACCTTATCGGTAGAATGGAACAGGAAGGTGATGCTAAACGTTGGAAGTTAGAAGGTTCAATTTCTGCGTTAGAAATGGATGCATTACAAACGATATTGACAGAACTTTCTGTTGAACATGTTGTCCCCCCTTCCTCAGTTCCCCCAGAAGTAACACCTGAAATTATTCCTGGACCAGTTGAGGTGGAAGTTCTTAAACAAGCTCCAAACCAATCTGAAGAAAAGATACCAACGGAAGAAACCGATGATGAATCTGCTAATCAAGCGATTACTTTAAATACACGGTCTTTAGATTTTAATGAACCACAAAATCCTGATATTACTTTATGTCTTGATTTTGGTACGGCTATGTCTAAAGCAGCTGCATCCAGAGGATTTGAAGATGAGTTTCTGGAATTAAAGCTAGGTGAGCAAGCTAAACAAGATGGTATTGCCTACCCTGTTGTCTCTTCTATCTTTATTTCTGATTCCGGTACGGTTCATTTTGGGCAAGATTCTATCAAACAAAGCATGATTGCTAATATTGCTGAAACCTTACGCTTTGATTCATTAAAACAAGAAATCACCTTGGGCAATACGGATAGTTCTTTAGATAATCAATTAGTCGAAGATAAATTTAATCCTACCGAGTTAAAAATTACTAAAGGTTGCCTAATTACTATTTATTTAGCCTACCTGACCGATTTGGCTTGCTCTGCACTGGAAGATCAACATCACGTTTCTCGCTATGTAAAACGGCGTTATGCTTTACCTGTTTTTGAGGAGAATCATTCTCGCTGGGTAAAGCAGCAACTACAGCTATTATTATCACGCGCTCAAATTCTTGCCGATACCTTTCATGGCGAATGGCATGCGGGTATTAAGTTAAGTGAGATTAGCGATGCATACCAACAATTACTAAAATTGGATAAACTGCCTGATTATTTAATCGGTGATTCTGTGTTAGAGCCTATCGCAGCGGCCAGTAGCCGAATTCAACGTGATGAAGGCGCAGCCAGAGAGTTAGTGATGATTGTTGATGTAGGTGCCGGTACGACAGATTTCGCTCTGTTTTTAGTCAATCAGGATGCTGATAAAGAGGTATTTAAAGCCTTTTTGATTCCTGATACCGTTAAAGGTGTACGCCAAGCTGGTGATGCTATTGATAATGCATTACGAATTGCAATTTTGGAAAACAGCCATATTGATAATAAGTCTTCACACTATGATTTAATCAATAGTAATCTGCAACGCTATATTCGTGGCTATAAAGAAACACTGTTTGAATCGGGGACTTTGCATTACACATTGGCTGATGATTCTGAGGGTACCATTGATCTTAAAGCTTTCTTAAATAGAGCGCAGGTTAAAAAATTTGAATCTTTATTAGAATCTACTTTTGAGAAAATCATGCAGTCTGTTGATAGTAGTTATCTGGACTTTTTTCAACACCATTCTATCAAGGTTGTATTAACCGGTGGCGGTGCAACCTTACCTATGATTCAAGGATTAGGTGATGGGCAAGTTAAATTTAATGATTATTCATTCAACCGTCAAATGGCTACTTTAGTCCCTGACTGGGTAATTGATAATTATGAATATTTTGAAGAAGAATATCCTCAATTAGCTGTTGCTCTTGGTGGAGCTTGTTCTGAATTACCAGAGCAAGGCCCTAGTTATGCAAAATTTCATGGTGTGGCAGGTAAAACTGATCAGTGGAAAGTTGATCAGTTCTGATAAAATCTATAGCAAGTATTAATAATATACTTAGATGCCACTACCGTTATTTCTTTGAATGAAGCCTTTACTTTATAGCGTATGATACTAAGCCAAAACATCAATTACTGGAGGCTCCTATGATTAATATATCAATTACAGACCCACAACTTGAGTCACTGATTCACCAATCCTTTGGTAATAACCAGCAGCTAATAGAACAAGAGTTTTCTCGGTTTATCCAAGATAGTCGCATTAAAAAAGATATTCAAGATGCCACTAAACAAATTGATGCAGGCAATACCATATCTATGAAGGATGCTTTTAAATCCGTTCGTAAAAAATATGAGTAAACCTGATTATCATGTTGTTTTTTCTCCAAAAGCTGTACAACGGCTAGAAGAATTGGCCGATTATCTATTTGAGAAAACTCAGTCACCAGAATTTGTTATTTCTTATTTAGAAAAACTTGAAAATTATTTAGTCGATATTTTAACGCTGTTTCCAGAGTCGGGCACGCCAATGGAAAAATATGGTGTAGGCATTAGACGGCTGTCTTATCAAAAATATTCAATTTTATATAGGATTAGCGCGGATCAAATCGATATTTTAACGTTTTACCGCGAAAATCTTCCTTAGTTTTTGATTAATTAATAAAACATCAGAAGGACTATGTGATTTATATGGACATTCCACAAATCAAACAAACCCTGTCTCGGCTATTTTTTGAAGAAAATAACCGGCTTATTTTCTGGCATGACCCTGATGCTGAATTTACTGATAGTATTCCTGATCTTGATAATGTGGTTCTTATCCGAATGGATCAAGAACCTGCTCTAGGTATAAAAATTCGCATAGAGCGTAAACAGCCTGATCAGCGTTTTTTATTGTATTCTCCTACTCGACAACCCGAACCTGAGACAGACTGGTTTTTGGACTGCCGCTATTATAGTTACACATTTAAAGCAGATCGAGCCTCTATCATCCTTGATGAGCTAGGGTTAAAACAACAGCAGTTACACGACTACATTGTTCATCATCAAAAATTCTTTGCTAACAAAAGCCGCTTAAGGAATTTACAACACTGGGTTCATCCTGATGATAGCGAGAAAGAATTAAGTAAAAAAATGATTGCTGTGACTGTTAAATCTGATCAGCCAGAATTTAATAATGTATTGCTAGCATTATTCCAGCCCTTATCTGAACAAGCTGATTTGGATATTTATCCGCCAGTTTGGGACGACCTGGAGAAATATAATCTTCAGGAAAGTTTTTGGAATTTAGTGACTGAGCATTTTGGATACTCTGAAGAGTCTCCTAGCTTGCGCAATTTATTAATTCGTTTGTTCGTCACTGACTTTTCTTATCATTTACAGTCTGAGTTACCAACGACTTTCAAGCACTTCGTTCTACCCGAAAAATATAGCGCATCTATTTCTGTGTTTCTAGGGCAATGGCGAGATAGCACAAGTCGTAACGGCTCTTATGACGTATTATCATCGCTGGTAGCTGATTTATTAAAACTAACAGATTATCTACATAATTTAGATGAAGCATCACTTGCTGAGGTTATGAGCTTTTTGGATGTAGAAAAGCAGCTTTGCCGTTTATTACGAGATCATATTTTAGATACTTCAGCATTCATTCAGCCTGATGCATTATTAACTATTATTCGTAAGCGTTTAGATGGTTATTGGTGTGCAAAACATTTATTGTCTAGTCATAATACTCCTCGTTTGGCACTGCATTATGTTTACCAGGCACTGTCTATTGCTATCGAATTTTTTAGTGTTCTCAATCAGTGCATTGACTGGCAACAAAAGACACCTGAGCTTCAATATAAGCTTTATTGTGAGCATCATTACCTTTTTGACCAACAGTACAGGCTGTTTTCTGAATATGCCGATCATGCGCGAGCTGAAGGTTGGGATATTCTTAAAGATTTACGGGGGAAAATTGAAGCCACTTATAATGAACAGGTCTTGCAGCCCCTCTCTTTAGCTTGGGATACACATTTAAGTTCTGGCTTGTTGGACAAATGGAAAATTTCTGGAGAAATTAATCAACAGAATTTTTATAGTTCAGCCGTTAAACCCTTATTAGATAAGGCTGGGAATCGAAAAGTTTATGTAATTATTAGTGATGCTTTTCGTTATGAGGTGGCTAATGAATTAACTAATCAATTGAATGGTAAGTTTAGATTTCAGGCAAACTTGGGTAGCTTATTAGGTGTATTACCCTCTTATACAGCCTTAGGTATGGCTGCATTATTACCGCATCAGCAACTTGAATATAATCAAAAATCCGAAATTTCGATTGATGGGCAACCTTGCGCCTCTTTAGATCAACGTAGCAACATACTATCTAGTTCTAAAGGCTGTGCAATCAAAGCTGATGATTTTATTAAAATGAAAAAAGATGAAGGCCGTGAGTTTGTCCGTACTTCGCAAGTTATTTATATTTACCATAATGTCATTGATGCTATAGGTGATACTGCATCAACTGAAGCAGATACTTTTGATGCTGTACGAAAAACGATTGCTGAACTGGGAGATTTAGTCAGGTTTATTATTAATAGCCTGAATGGTACCCATGTTTTTGTTACTGCTGACCATGGATTTATTTTTCAAGAAAAACAGCCAGAGCTTACTGATAAAAGTTTATTAGTCGAGAAACCATCAGGTACTGTGAAAGCCAAAAAACGCTATTTGTTAGGCCAGCAATTGGGTGATCAAGAACAAGTTTGGCATGGTTCAGCACAGATAACAGCTGATGCTAAAGGCGGTATGGAATTTTGGCTACCCAAAGGCTGTAATCGCTTTCATTTTGTGGGTGGAGCACGATTCTTCCATGGCGGAGCAATGCCCCAAGAATTTATTGTCCCTCTTTTAAAGGTACAGCAGCTTAAAGGAAAGTCAGCAGAAAAGACCAAGATTAAAACAGTGCCTGTTCATGTATTAGGGTCTCAACCTAAAATTACAACCAATCGCCACCGATTTCAATTAATTCAAACGGAATCAGTCAGTGATCGAGTTAAAGCAGTTACTTTGCAAGTTGCCATCTATGACGCTGATAGTATTATCTCCAGTATTGAAACGGTTACATTTGACAGTCAATCAACTGATATGAACGACCGTAGCCAGTGGGTTAGCCTATCATTACAGGGTAAAGTCTATGATAATAAAAAACAGTACCATTTAATTTTACGCAATACTGAAACAGGTGTTGAAGAACAGCGTATTGAGGTTATTATTGATTTAGCCTTTTCAAACGACTTTTAAACATACTTATGACTGACTCTATTAACCAATTACTTAATCAACACTTTGCTGGCCGTGTCGTTAGAAAAGACTTAACAAAGCTCATTAAAGAGGGGGCTAATGTTCCCGTATATGTACTTGAATACCTTCTCGGTATGTATTGTGCTTCTGATGATGAAGTTATCATCAGTGAAGGCTTAGAGACCGTCAAAAAAGTTTTAGCTGAGAATTATGTTCGCCCTGATGAAGCTGAAAAAATTAAGTCGAAAATCCGTGAACGTGGCAGTTATAAAGTTATTGATAAAGTCACTGTTAAGTTAAATGAGCGTAGAGATATTTATGAGGCTGTTTTATCTAATTTAGGCGTCAAAGGTGTTGAAATATCTGATCGCTCTGTAAAAGACTTTGAGAAGCTCTTAGCCGGTGGAATTTGGTGCATTATTAGCATGCAGTATTATTTTGAAGAGGGGCAGCAAGGCTCCCCTTTTCAGATCACCGAATTGAAACCTATTCAAATGCCTAACATGGATATGGAGGCTTTATTTGAGGGGCGAAAAGCCTTTGATACATTACAGTGGAGAGATGTACTCCTAAGGTCTACTGGCATGGAACCTGACCTACTCGATAAGCGAGCAAAGTGGCATTTATTGGCTCGTCTGATTCCTTTTGTGGAAAATAATTACAATGTTTGTGAGCTTGGACCAAGAGGGACAGGTAAAAGTCATATTTATAAGGAAGTCAGCCCTAATTCTATTTTAATTTCTGGCGGACAAACGACTGTTGCTAATTTATTTTATAACCTAAGCCGACAAACTATGGGGTTGGTTGGCTTATGGGATGTCGTGGCTTTTGATGAAGTGGCGGGCATTTCCTTCAAAGACAAAGATGGTATCCAAATCATGAAGGATTTTATGGCTTCAGGTTCTTTTGCTAGAGGCCGTGATGCCGTAACGGCTTCTGCCAGTATGGTATTTGTCGGTAATATTAATCAATCGGTTGATACTCTGGTTAAAACCAGCCATTTATTAACACCCTTTCCTGAGGTGATGATTGATTCTGCTTTTTTTGATCGTTTCCATGCTTATATTCCTGGCTGGGAAGTACCAAAAATGCGACCTGAATTTTTTACTAATCAGTACGGTTTGATCGTTGATTACCTGGCTGAGTATATGCGTGAAATGCGTAAACGTAATTTTGCTGATGCAATAGATAAATATTACAAGCTGGGTAATAATCTAAATCAGCGTGACACCATTGCTGTAAGAAGGACTGTTTCTGGTTTTCTAAAATTACTCTTTCCTGCTGGGGATTACGATAAAGAAGGCGTTAAAGAATGCTTAGAATATGCATTGGAGACTCGCAGGCGCATTAAAGAACAGCTAAAGAAAATTGGTGGTATGGAGTTCTATGATGTGCATTTCAGTTATATCGATCAAGATACTATGGAAGAACATTTTGTCACTGTGCCTGAGCAAGGTGGCGATAAATTAATTCCTGAAGGGGCATTAAAGCCTGGCGTTTTACATACTATTTCTCAAGGTCTCAAAGGGCATTTAGGTTTATATAGAATTGAAACACAAACAACAGCCGGTAATGGCAAATTAACTTTATCTGGGTTTGGTAGCTGTACAGAAGCTAAAGAAGCGATCAAAGTGAGCTTTGATTATTACAAAGGTAATATGTCAAGAATCAGCGGTTCTGCAAAAACAGCTGACTGGGATTATCACTTCCACTTAGTTGAATTACATAATAGCGGCCCATCATTAACATTGACCATGGCAGGTGTTATAGCCTTTTGCTCTAATATTCTAAACAAGCCAGTTCAAGGACAAATGGTTATTCTGGGAAGTATGACCCTTGGCGGAAATATCATTCCTGTAGAAAATCTTGCCGAGACACTGCAAATGGCATTTGACTCAGGTGCTAAACGTATTTTATTACCCATGGCCAGTGTTAGCGATATTCCCACTGTTAGAGGTGAGTTGTTTGCTAAATTTCAAACAGGATTTTATTCAGATCCTGTTGATGCTGTTTTTAAGGCGTTGGGGGCTGATTAATAATTAGTTTTTACTATATAAGAAAAGCAGCGCTAAAAATTTCTAGACACCTTAATTTATACACCTACCTCATCTTAGAATCATTTTCATCACGTAAACTTTTTTGCATCAACAGCTTCTCTATTTTATCGCTTGTTAGTTCTTTAACAGCCTCTGTAGAATCAATATTTGATATTTTAAATCCACCTGTAGCGTGCTTAATTGAATGACTATAGTATGACTGAGTTTT
>ENA-ORXI01002558-ORXI01002558.1-sediment-metagenome-genome-assembly--contig:-NODE-2558-length-12975-cov-6.676694_pt1 | contig 12975 bp, 9 predicted proteins | sample MGYA00237861_ERZ511468 | MGnify/ENA primary metagenome ERZ511468 (study PRJEB26299, sample SAMN06266213) | sediment metagenome | isolation source: Hudson Canyon methane seep mesocosm | place: USA:Hudson... | reverse complement strand
ACTCGTTTAGGGTATTTTGACGACAACAACGAATTTGTCGAAGGCGAAATAAAATCTTCTATAACAAATACTATCATTAGCGCCGGCGGCACATTAGGCTTATTCGTAGATTTAGTTGACAGTGAAAACAATCGTATAAATACCCCTACTGCAGTAACATTTACTTCTAACTGTGTTATGAATGGCAAAGCGACCATTGATAACTCCGTATTTAGTATTAAAGGCAGTGCCAGTGCAACTTTTGAGGATATAGATTGTGCAGGTACGTCAGGTACTGAAGATGTCATCATTGCGTCAATTACCGCCAATGGTATTACCAATACAGCATCAATTGACGTTGAGATAACAGGAGAAGAATTAGGCTCTATTGAATTTGTCTCGGCGATGCCCAGTTCGATAGTTATTAAAGGCAGCGGTGGCGTAGAAACATCTACCGTAACTTTTTTACTAAAAAGTGCATTAGGTAATGTACTTGCCCAGCAATTAGTCGAGTTTAGTTTGGACTCATCGTTAGGAGGCATTAGTTTAAGTCGGGAGTCAGGCTTTACCAATAGTCAAGGTCTGATCACCACACAAGTGTCCTCAGGTACTGTACCTTCAGTCGTTAGAGTTACCGCACAAGCAAGTATGGATGTTGATGGGGAAACCACCACAGTGCAAACTCAATCAAGTGAGTTATCTGTAAATACGGGTTTACCTGAGCAATCTTAGATAACGATTGCTGCAAGTGTGTTAAACCCAGAAGCCAGTACCATTGGTGAAGAATCTGTTATTTCTGTTTGGCTCGCTGATAGCTTTAATAACCCTGTTCCTGATGGAACCACCGTAAACTTTACAACGGAAGGCGGCACTATTGAGTCAAGTTGTAGTACTTCAGCAGGTAACTGCTCAGTTACTTGGACTTCAACAGAGCCTAATTTACATGACCATCGTTCAACAATTCTTGCAACTACTTCTGGACATGAAACATTCTTTGACGGAAATGGTAATAACGTTTTTGATGATGATGACGGAGATGCGATTAGTAATGCATATGTTGATTCTGGTTTTAGTCGGCAAGCTCCTTTATCTTCAGGCTTTGTTGATATGTCAGAAGCATGGCGTGATGATAACGAAAATAGCGTAAAAGACCCAGAGGAAACCAAGTTTTTTGATGATAACGGTAATGGGGCATTTAATGAGGCTGACGCTTTGTTTAACGGGCCTCAGTGTAATGGTCTTAAATGTGATGAGAACAATAAAAAGGCAACCTTAAGAAAAGCATTAGTGTTGATTATGTCAAAAGCATCATCTCCAAATTATGTACTTTCAAATATTGACCAAAACATTTTTTACGCAAATAGTAATCCAGATGAAGTTGAAACTGCATTACCTTCAATTGCTGATGGTGACTCACTAACATTGCGTTTTCGTTTTGCTGATAGCGCTATGCAAACACTACCTCTAGGCACAACGGTTTCAGTTTCATTAGACGGCGGAGACTTACAAGGAACCACTAGTGTAGAAATAGGAAATACGTCATTAGGTGGTTATCGTTTCATGGACTTCGCAATCAATAATTTGTTGGGCAGTGATCCTGAACAAGCTGTACTCAATATTACGATTAAAACGCCAGATACAGCTTCCGTTACATATGTAAGTAAAACGATTAGTCTTTTATAAAGTAAATTTTTTATGAGGCTAACACGTTCAGTTAGCCTCTTCTTGACATAAAAAAAGTAACTTAACCACCTAAAATTTAAAATTTAAAATGAAAAGTTAGCAATATTGGTGCTATATTTTTTAGTGATTATTATATTTGTTTTCTCGCTTTCACCAGTGCTAATTCAAATTCAGCTAAACGAGTGCTTTGTTGCTCTTTCGCCATTGTAATAAGTTGTTGATATTTGATTATTGCCTTTTCTTTAAATGCTAATTTCTCTAATGCTTGAGCCCAAATGTGTAAGGCAGGTAAAGATTTTGGGCGATATAAACTCCAACGCTCAGCAACATTAATTGCTTCTTCATTTCGTCCATTTCTTAACAACATACCTGCTATAAAACGTAGATTATTTACATTATTCCAACGATCGGCATTTGGGATGATCTCAAAGTCATATTTGGCCGATAATGAATGATAGAAAGCATCAATATTCGCCATGGCATCACCAGGCTGCTTTATTAAGTCACGATACTTAGGTTCCCATATGTTCTGTGGATACATATTCTCAAGTGCCGAAAGTATATTTTTGAGGAAAACGGCATAATGATCTTCATTGGCGAAAATTTCGATATCAAAGCTAAAATCTTTATTCTTAAAAACAGATAATTTTTCTTTTAATTGACTAAAGTTTTTCTCGTATATTGGGCCATAGTCAAAACCTGAATGACCATTGGTAACAAAGGCAGAATCGGCATCAGCGAAGTATAAGTATTCTTTTCTATTAGGCCTTTTACTAAGACTATCAGTAATAGACTCAATAAAGGTTTTTCCTTTTTCAAGTCCCATTCCAACCATATCACTACTTGCCAAAAGTAAATAGGCGCTGAAAGTTTCAGGCGCTCTTACTAGTGTACTCATTGGAAATAGCGTACTACCTGAAACACTGACAATAGTGCGGTGATTATTGGCACGATAGTTTTCTTTCAAAAAAGGAAAAAGCTCTTCTTCAAGGTGGCGCAAATATAATTTTGGTTGCCCGTATTTATCTATTTTTTCCATGCTGCTCCACATGCCATTAACATATACTTCAGGTACTTGAGTATCGTTAAGGCTAACTACAATAGACTTGGGCATCCGTTCAACTAGACTTAAATGCTTAACTATACCTGTTAGAGCGTGAAAAAATTGCATGCCATGACCGTCGTTTATAAAGATTACGGGATAGGTATGGTGCTTTGACGATTGCTCAAAATCGTCAGGTAAATATATATTCATCACCTGAGGTTTACCGAGTATCTTTGAGTCAAAAGTAATTTGTTGTGCGTAATTAATAGGCTTTGAACTTGTTATTAATTGTTTGTTATTTTTATTTATTGGCTTGCTATTACTGACAAAACTAGTGCTTATCAATGTTAACGTAACAATTGCTATTTTTAAAAAGTGCATTAATCTTCCTTATATTTTATTGCTTTCAAAGGCAAAGCTTGTTGATCTATTTTCATTGAACGAATATAACTAAATCCGTTTTAACAACCAGCAGAGCTGTTATGATAGAAATCACATTGAATGTTATTTGTTTACATTAGCCACTTTGATTCGTTATTGAACTTAATACATGAATTTAAACTGAAAAATAGCTGAATTTAATCTGAAAGTAATAAAATCAATAGTTTAGAAAGGTGAGTTAAGTTATAAAAATGGATATAATCAGCAAAAATTATACTAAGTATTGGAGTAATTAATGATTCAGCTTTATCAAATTGCTAATCACACTGTTGATATTGCACGTAATCAAATTACTCGCGACCTTAATTCAGAGGATGAATTTAGCCAGACCTTACCCCCGAAAACGATTATGGTATTAACTGAACTTGCTAAATCACAAGGGCAAGTTATTAGTCATGATCAACTTATGAATTCAGTTTGGGGAAATACGGTTGTATCGTCAAATTCTATTCAAAGGTGTATCGCGCAACTGAGAAAAGCCTTATTAGATGATCGTACACAACAACGCATTATTAAAACGCATGCTAAAAAAGGTTATAGTTTAGAGCTTACCGTTAAATTTATACAAGAAGAAAAACTACCATTAGTTAACAATGAAAAGCACCTACAGTTTATTACCCAAAGGACTGAATCTAATTCTGATGAAGTCATCCCGCAAGACAAGCCTGATAAATATTCATTTAAAAAGTTATTAACGCTTATTCAGCAAACGAAGCCTGCACCCAGTAAAATATTTTCGATAATTGGTGTGGTTGCATTAAGTATTCTTTTATATGAGTTTTATTTACCGAAAGCAAGAGAGTTTAGGTTTGATGCTAAAAAAATAAAATCATTAAAGTCGCTACCTGGCTCCGAAATAAAAACGGAATATTGTGGAAAAACCTGTAAAATTGTACGCCCTACAGCGGCTAAAGCCTTATTATTTCCATTTTCCCAAAATGATACAAAGTTGATTGCCAAAATACCCTCTTTAGTCATCACCTTTTTTAATTGCTCTAAGGTTTCTACTGTTAATAGGTGAGCAGGCTCAGTACCCCCTGTAAAACAGTCATGAATTATCAAATCATACGGTCCAGTGAGACGACGAATTTCATAACGTGCATCACCCACAATTGCCTTACCCGTTGGTTTATAATTAAAAAAACTCACCGCAGCATCGGCAACAGCCGGATCAATTTCCAGTGTGTCTGTACTCAGTTGGTATCTTTGATCTAACATATTTGCCATGTGTCCCGCGCCAAGACCTACAATAAGCGCATGCTTCATCGGTGACAGGGCAAGTGATGGAATTAAAGTTGCTATTCCCTGATAGGCTAATAATGTTTTCCCTGTTGACAAACTAGCTGCGCCGATCATTGACGCATCAGAAGTTAAAAAACGAAGATCATTGCTTGCTTGGTCAATAACACGCACCCAACCATAAAGGCTTTCTTTCTCTGATTGAACCTCAAATTTAGACTCATCTATTTTGCCATAGCCCGCATCAACAATTTTAGGAACAAGAACACAACTAAAGGTTAATAATAGAACTACGGGTAAAACAGTTTTTTTACATAATAGCTTTGTTTTTTCATAATAAGCAATACTCATAGCTAATATCATAAGTAAAAATCCCGTACCCATGAGTATTTCACGAGAACCATACTTTGGAAACAAAAAGAAACCTAATAGTAATGTACCTATAACACTGCCCACAGTACTGACTGCATAGATTGAACCGGCGCTGGAACCAACGGCATCCATGTCTTTAGTTGCTAATTTAATAGCAAAAGGGCTGACCATTCCAAGGAACGTCAAACTAGGTGAAAATAACAATAACGCACTGCTAAATGCTCCCCCTCGTAATCCCAATTGATCTGTCACTAATAAGACAGGACGAGTAAGCCATGGAATTAATAATGTGAGAAAGCCAGCAAAAGCAATAATCAAAGAGAGTCCTACCCGTTTCTCTGAATCGGCCCAGCGACCGCCAATAAAATAGCCAATTGACAAAGCGATCATAGTGACAGAAATTAAAGATGACCAAACATAAATACTCGCACCATAAAATGGTGCAATCATTCGGGTTCCAAGCAGTTCAATAACCATAACACTTGACCCTGTAATAAAAACTATAAAATATAGGCCTAGACTTGTCAGAGAAGTATTTAATTTATTTTGTTTCATAATTTATATGCACTTAATATTATTTTTGTTGATAACATTCTGCCTCTTGCAAAAGATCACCACCATCTAGTCCTGATACTGTTGACCAAAGATGAGGTAATGTGAGTTCGGCCAACCATTCTGGTCCCTCATCTTCTTTAAGCATTGCAATAGTCGACGCACTCCCTGCAATAACACAAAAATCAGCAACCACACTTACTGAAGACATGTATTTAACTGGCCAAGCGGTTTTTGGATTGAGCACATGGCTATAGCGAGTTCCATTAAGACAAATAAAACGTTCATAATCGCCACTACTTGCTAGCGCACCTTGAGACAAGGACAATGTCTTAATGACTGCATTCTTTTTTCTTGGATGACGAATACCAATGTGCCATGGACTGCCATCCGCCTGTGGGCCAATAATTTTGATATCACCACCTAAGTTAATTACCCCATTACAAACTCCTGATTCTAAGCATAACGTTGCAGCACGATCAACAGCGTACTCTTTTACAATACCGCCAAAATCAATTTCCAGGCCAGCCACTGAAAAATTAAGAAAGGGAGGAGCCCAATCTAAGCGCTGCCAACCTATCTTTTCTAACAGCTTATTTAGAGTGCTTTGTTCAGGTATTTGATCCGTATCAAAACGCCATGCTTGTCGCAACTTCCCCGAAGTAACATCAAACAGACCATCACTTTGTTGAAAGCATGTCGCGGCATAATTTAACAAGCCGGCAGTTTCTTCATCAACTGAAATTTCTTTGCCCGTCGCGGCATAAGTATTAATTTTAGTTAAAAAACTATCTGACTTATAACGTGAATACTTTGCTTCTAATCGATTAACATCGTTAATAACCAATTGAGCCGCTTTTTCAGCATTCTTTTTACTTGTAGCAAATAATTGTATTTCGCAAGGCGTTCCCATTGCTTTAAAGTTAAAGGAAAAATATTTCATTTTAACTTTAAAGCGCCGCACCTATAACTAGAATGCATAACTCCAGGATGCGGTTAAAGCACCTTCTCTTTCAATTTGATAACCGTTAACATCATCTTGTATTGGTTGTAACCATTCAAAACCGAAGCTATTTCCAGCAAATTCACCACTGGGGACAGAGGCATTTAATCCAAAACCAATATCCCAAAAACGCCCCCCATGATTACCAGGAAAATCCATAGGTCCCGTTCTAGAACTAAATTCATTAAAATCATGCTTAATCGAACCTTGAACGCTGTATACCCCTCGTACAGAAGTAGAGAGCCAATGAGTCAGTTTATAGCTTCCCCAAGCGGTAGTTTGAAAGCTATCACCAAGGCGATAGCCGGAATCATTTTTGTCTTCCATTCTTATCGCCGCATTAACTTGTGCTCCCCATGCCCAGTCATTGTTATCACCTGAATAAGTGATATTAGGTAAAAAATCCCATGTACCACTACCTAATTGCATACCAAAATGAACAATACTTTGATCTTCTCTGGCTATTCTTCTAAATTTCAAGTCCACATCGCCTGTAGGTGCACTCACGCCAAGTCCAAGGTGTAAATGATGCCCTTCTTTATCATAAAGTTTAAATAAAGCGCTCATACTGGTGTCACCAACGCCACCAGTGGCATGCCCACCAATGCCCGTATGCTCATGAACACCAAATACAGCATCTGGCCGCCCAGCAAGCTCCCTTAAATTCATTTCCATATCAACAAACTGGGGCATAATCATCAAATTCAACCAATCAGTTGGTGCATACATAATATTAATCATATGCATATTCATATCCATGTAGGGTTGAATAAATCGACATTTTTGGGTTTGGCTACAGGCATTATTAACCACCGCTATGTCGCTGGCTTTATTCGTTCCATGTAACACGTCGCCTGCTTTACGACTGTACATAAAACGATAGCCCACCATAAAGTCGCCTGCATTACTCATCATGTGGCTATTCATAACTCCAGCAGGAGAGCTATGATTGCCATGATGACCCTGTTGATTATGACTGCTATGCATTGCATAGTTTGCCTGGCTAGATAAAGCATTCAGGTCTACTGAGATAGCAGCATTAGCAGTAAATGAGTCAAAATCAGAAAACTCATCATCGCCATTTCCTGACAATGATAGAAAGCCGGCATGGGTATAATATTCAAAACCCGCTTCTAGTTTTACGCCCTTAACAAATTGTTTTGTAATAGTAACTCCACCACTTAATGCGCCAAAAGCTGCTAAACGATGGTCACTGGAAAAATTGTCAGGTAATTTTTTCGGGTCAAAAGGTAAGCGTTTATTTTTAACATTTAGTAGACTTTCATCGACGACACTCCCCGATCCGTTTATCAAATTAAAATGATCATCTCGTACATATTCCACCCCATTATCAGGATTATTTGCATCGACCCATATTTCCCGCCCCTGTACATCAACAGCACTTTTACTAAATGCTTGTTTAGAGGTTAAGTAAGGTTGATAAAAATCAGCTGAACTCTGTGAATAATAACGAACTCTCGGCGTTACCGTCCAACCAAAGCTCAATGGTTGCACCCATTCAGCATCAAAGGTGTGAGCATTTATTCCCCAATCATCATAAGAAAATGAATAGCCAAGATGTAGAGCAGCATTTAGTGGTTCAATATATTGAACATATTTTGAACTAAGTGATAGTTGGTTTCTATTATTAGGCCGCTGTTCAAGCAATGCTTTAACATCACCAACAATTGGAATAGTTGTATCTAATGACACAGAAGCAGGATCAACAAAAATAACCGTCATTGCTTTATATGGATTTTCCATATAACCAGCACTATTTGTATATCCCAGATTGATATCTAACAGTGCATTTTTATTTATAATCTGTGTAAGCCCCGTATTAACTCCCCAATCTTGTTTATTTCCATGTAGAATTTCTGAACCACCTCGTAGCTCAATCTGATTTTTAAATGCTGTTTTTGTTAGATAAGGGGAAGCATCATGGTCAATTATCGCGGTAGTGTCACTATTGGTATAATTCACGCCTAGATTTAGACTCGTTAACTTCTGATTAAAGTCCCAACGTCCACTGACACCACCATATCTCGATTCATAATCATTTTCTAATGACAGCCCGCCACTGATATTAATAGTAGCCTCATCCCACTCATAGCTTACTTTAAAGTCGCCTTGTTTACGCGTTTCAGGAGATGCAGAAGATAAAACATGAACTAACTGAGAGTCTGTCGTTAAATTTTGTGATAAGGGATTAAGGTTATGATCTAAAGCTATCTGACTGTTAATAATAGGAGAAGCTCCTACCGTAGTAACACCAGAGGCGGAATTTTCTTGAATAGGGCTGTTACCCCCAGCAGCTAATGGAGAGGTGGTAACCGGAGTAGCCCCTGACCAAGTATCTTGGCTATAATTAAAAGCAAAATTGATACGATCAGTTAAGGAGATGTTTGAAGCTAAATTAAAAGTATCTACTTCAATGGGGTCTCTATTATTAGGCACATTAAAAATTTCTCGCTTACCTTCTTGATAATGACTGTACTGTATGTCAACTGTGTCTTTTTCTGCTGCTTTAACTGGCGAGACCAATAAACCGGGCAATATTAACGCAGCAGAGGTAAGTGCTTGTAAGGTATTAGATCCTGAGTTTTTTTGTTCTACTGAATCCTGTTTTTCTTTATTAATAGCAACCACAACCACCGCCCCCAGTTGCAGAACTACTACTGACTGATGCCTCGCGACTGCCATAATTATGGGAGCGTAACGTACTTTGTAAAGGATGAGGGTCTAATGACATATGTTGCTTTGCAAGATTGCCTCGTTCCCATGGCTCAACATGAGCACACCCTATTAGTTGAGTTGCTAGAAGCAATATCAGAGCAACAAGCTTAGATAATTTCATACCGTGTGATGGTGAAAACTGAATCAAGATACTGGAGATTTAACAGCTGATTCGGATAATAACAACTGAACTTGCTTATGTAACTCATCTGCTTGACCGGAACGAAAACCTAAATGAATATGGCGAATAACACCTTTTCGGTCAATTAAATAAGATGTTGGCATAGCTATAACGCCCAGGTCTTTTGCACATGATTTTGTATTATCTTTCGCAAGCATAAAGTCAACGGGGTTTTTGCTTGCAAACCTTGTTGCATCTTCAGTAACTTCATCTAGATTAATACCAATAACTCGCAAGCCTTCAGAATGATATTGATTATGCAAGCCATTTAAAAAAGGAAAGGATTTAACGCAGGGAGGACACCAAGAAGCCCAAAAATCAATATATACAACCTGTCCTTCAAAGCTTTTTAGGTCTACTGGTTCACTAGTGTTCAATTGTGAAAGTACGCAAGGCGCTATAGCTTGACCTACTTCTTGAGAATTTGCAGTATATACAAAAGTAGTGCCTAAAAGGACTGAGAATAATAGGTTTTTTATCAAATTCATTTTTTTAAAAAGCAGTTTGTTGATAGCATACCAAATGTGTAGGTTTACTGGAATTGGCGAACAACAATATCAGTTCCCGTATGAGTATGGTCAGCTGTCATACAATGCCAGACGACTTCAAAAGCCCTTGCTCCCACATTTGTTTTATTAAGTATCATTTGATAAGTACCTGCTCCACCGTTCAACTGCACACCCTCACTAAAGTCAGCATCGCCAGATATAGTATCTGTAGTACTAGTTGCTTGCGTTCCTTTATATAACTGTATGTTAATAAACAGACCAGTTACAGGCTCTGACAAATCTTTGATCTGAACAAAAAGTCCCTCAGGCTCACCATTACCATCATCTTCACAAGTAATTGCAGCAAGCCCCGTTGCACTTGCATTAGTTCCATCGGCGCCTAAGGTAGCTCCACCTGAATGTGATAGACCACAAGCACTATAGCCAATTGATGCTATCAATAATGATAGATTAATACATGATTTTATTGATTTCATCTTATCTTTAAAATTTATTTATACGATTTAAAATATAGAACGTTTGCCAGAATAATCTTTTTAGTTTAACACCTTCCCTAAACACTAGACGAAAACAAAACTTTTACATATCGAGTATAAAAAGAGCAAAAATTCAGTGTATTAAAAAGTAAGCCAGATAAAGAAATAGCCAGTTATGGAAATAACTGGCTATATTAACAATCTCAAGCTTGCATGAACTAACATGCTTTTTTTGAAAGCATGTTACATTCTAGTCAGTTGTAGACCTATTCAGTTGGCCAAACCTGTGTTCCATCAACTTCAATTGTCATATCACGATCCAGTTGTGCTGCAGAATGCGTGACTACAACATCAACACCATCGCCACAAGACTCAGGCATATCACTTGTACGACTTACTGTTAGTGATGCAGGAGAGTTATAGCCATTTAGATCTTCGCCACCATCAAATATAGAACCCACTGAAGGCGTCCATAACATGACTGTTGAATCAGAAAAACCACTAGTACTAGTCACTTCACAAATATCAGCAATAGCCACTATAAATTTGACAGTTTTTGCACAAGAAGTTGGCTCAATAATAACACCACTTGTTCGAAAAGGAATGAGACCAGTAAATCCTGCTTTTAATTGATTACCATACGCATAATAGCCAAGCGAATTACCCAAATCGTCTTTTATCGATTCTTGTGTTGTAAATACATCGTTACTCTGAATAACTTTCATCGGGCTACCATAGTTTGAAACAAAATCAGTTAGGTCTTGCTCAACAGCTTCGCCATCTACAGTTATTGAAGAATCTTTACCATCTGGAAAGACAACAACAGTAGCTATTGTATCAATTACAGAAGCTCCTGTTTCGTCCTTACAACCATGACCAATGACTTCATTATTATAATCGCTACCATGAAAAGCACTATTTTCATCAATTGTTGGTGTTTGTAACCTAGTGTGAGCAGTTGCCATTTGACTTGCTACAAGAGCAACCCCCGTGATTGCTGTTAATACGATTTTCTTAGTTGTGATTTTTTGCATTATTTTCTCTATGATCAGTTATTTAAATGAATTGCTTCATTAACATCAAAGCACTATCCATGCCAAAAAAGTAAAGAAAATAAATCAAACAAACCCTTTCTAAACAAATGATAACGATTATCAATAATATTTGTATTTAATAATATTCAATTTTACTTTATCAAAATAACTCTAAATTTCGACCAAAAATACATTGTTTCTTTAGAAAATAGGGGATATGCCCTACTTTTTTAATCAAGATTATGAAAATTACAGGTAAAACCAAATAAAATCAAACAAACAAGGCATATCCCAACAAATTATGATTTAAATAACATAGTTTAATTATTAGGCGGTTATATTGGCCTTAAATTAAGCCAACCTCTAGGTGCAATTACCTTCTTTTTAAGGAGATAGATAAGGAAGCTAACCTTAAAAAGCAAGGCACCAATAGATACTGCGTAAGCCGGATCAGCTTGTAGTCTGAGGGAGGAAAAGTCGTATAAATGGCACAACGGGCAGACTGATTAGGTTCGGTAGTGATCATTGAGCAGCTAGCTCACCTAGTCAAATTATTCCCCGAAATACAAACCCTCATTTTCAGCCAAAAGTTGTCATTCAATAAATTTGCAAACAATATTTATGACACACCTTTTTGTTGATTTCATTATCTATTAAACCCACCAAAAGCTCCATTTTTTCAAAACCCAGTTTAAAAGATTGTTTTTAAGGATATTCATGGGATAAAAAAGAAAGAAAATTTGGCCATCGCCTATTCACTTTCATTTTTTACTGTATTTTATTACAAGATTTAAATAGCTATTAGGCCAACAGCGAGCATTCATGTGTTGAATGTTATCTAAATCTGTTTATTCTTGTAATATATGTATGTTATCCCGCATAGAGTTATTAGCGTCAAGGGTTTCAATCAACAATCAAACAACCTAGCAAGCTAGGTTACACGGGTCTAGAAAAAAACTTGTAGAGTTTAAAGGAAAATTATGAAATATTTATTTGCACCTGTATTAAGCATATTATTAATTATAGGTCCTGTTTATGCTGTAGAAAAGGCAAGCGAAGAACGACTTGACGAAATAGTCAAACAAGGTGTCCATGTGATGCCATTTGATTTAGAGCTAACGATTCATATTTTTTCTAAAACTGCAAAAGGAGGCGTTCAAGAAGTTATCGTTAAAAACCCTGGTAATAGTGAACAAATAAAGTTAATTCGTAAGCATTTGTTTAAAATTTCTGCTGAATTTCAGCGAGGTGATTTTTCTAATCCTGCAAAAATTCATGGCGATAACATGCCCGGCATAGAGGAATTACGGAAGGCAAAACTCAATCAGATTAATGTTGTCTATGAAGATTTGCCCAATGGAGCAAAAATCATTTATTCAACGGATATAGCTTCGCTTGTAACAGCTATTCACCAATGGTTTGAAGCCCAATTAAGTGACCATTCTCGTCATGCGATTTCAGGGCATTCCAGGCATAAAATGCACCATAAATAAGGACATTAATTAATTGCATCCCGAAAGCTTAACAATGCTAATGTTGTGCAGCGTTAAGTAGTTTGTGAAATATTGTAGTTCGTATGAAGCCCAGTGGAATACGGCTATATACATTACCCCCGTATTCGCAAACGCCATACAGGCCATTTACCTGGCTAGGAGGCTGTCCGAGAATAGAAGCCGTAGCGAGGGAAAGCCCTTTTGAGTCAGTTTATTCGTTCATTTGAGGCGA
>ENA-ORXI01002556-ORXI01002556.1-sediment-metagenome-genome-assembly--contig:-NODE-2556-length-12978-cov-8.808542_pt1 | contig 12978 bp, 13 predicted proteins | sample MGYA00237861_ERZ511468 | MGnify/ENA primary metagenome ERZ511468 (study PRJEB26299, sample SAMN06266213) | sediment metagenome | isolation source: Hudson Canyon methane seep mesocosm | place... | reverse complement strand
CATGTAATTCAAGCTGACATTTCTAAGTCTGAGAACCGAAAGGTAATTTTAGAATATTGTCAGGATTTAGATCTAGCTATTGATATACTAATAAACAATGCTGGTGTTGGTCAGTTTTCATTATTTGAAAGATTAGATGAAGATTATATTACCTCTGTCATCAATATTAATTTAACCAGTACTGTATTACTGACTCAGATTTTACTTCCCACGCTATTATCTGTTCCAAACTCTCAAATTATTAATGTAGGTTCTATTTTAGGAAGCATTGGTTTGCCGGGTTCAACAGTTTATTGTGCAAGTAAATTTGGACTTAGAGGTTTTTCTGAGGCGCTTAGACGAGAGTTGTTAGATAGTTTTGTATCGGTTAGATACTTTGCTCCGAGAGCAACAAAAACAGCCATTAATGATGATAATGTCATAGCAATGAATATAGAGCTAGGAACGGAGATGGATGATGCCATTGATGTCGCTGATGAATTGGTATCGTTTATAAAAGGTAAAGCTTCAAGTCAATATCTAGGGTGGCCAGAAAAACTATTTGTGAAAATAAATAGTGTTCTACCTAGTATCGTTGAAAAATCAATATTAAAACAACTTCCTACTTTTAAACGCTATTTGCGTGGGTGTTGAATGAAAGTTCAACACCAGAAATTCCTTATACCTGTTAATCTAATCATTATGTCTAAATAACACAAAATATAAATGAAAAAACAATGCAAGTATTACTGATAGAAGATGATCCTGCGCTAGCACAAGCATTAACACAAACCCTCAAACGTGAGGGTTTTACTGTCAATCATCTAGCAGAAGGCAAGCAAGGAATACTCGCCGTACAGACGGAGTTGCCAGATATTGTGATTCTTGATCTTGGCTTGCCAGATATTGATGGTACGGAAGTTCTAAAAGCGATTCGTATTGAAAGTGCTGATTTACCCGTGCTTGTATTAACGGCGCGTACATCACTGGATGATAAGGTTAAAGGACTTGATCTGGGGGCTGATGATTACTTGGCTAAACCTTTTGAAGTAGATGAATTGTTAGCACGTCTTCGTGTGTTTGAACGACGCGCCAGTACGTTAAAACATGCAGGCTTAACCATTGGTGAAGTAAGTATCGATAGTGCTAGTCATCAAGTGACAGTGTCAGGTGAGCCTATTGACTTTTCTCGTCGAGAATTCATGTTGCTTAAGGCTATGATGGAAAATTCAGGCAGAGTTCAAACACGTGATAGCCTTGAATCCAAATTGTATAGTTGGGGTGAAGAAGTATCTAGCAATACGATTGAAGTCCATATTCATCATTTAAGAAAAAAATTACCCAATCAGTTTATCCAAACATTGCGTGGCATAGGCTATATTGTTAAGCCACTATGAAATCAATTAGAACCTATTTATTACTAGCTTTACTAGCCATCATCACTTTGGTGACGTTTGTCTCTTTATTGCAAGGCTATCAATCTAGTATTAGCAAAGCACATCAGCTGTTTGATGAACGACTACAAAATATGGCAGAAGTCATTGCCATTGCCAATCAGAGTTCACAACCGCAAAGTACAAGTAATGACATTCATTCACCTAGTGTGTTTTTCCAGATCTGGCAAGATGATTCAACATTATTGGCTCGTTCTAATAATGCCCCCGATACATTATTAACAACTTTTGATTCAATAACTGGCTTTAAAGATATTAATTTTGCTAATTATCGTTGGCGGACTTTTACGTTAAGAGATGAAGCCTTACAACGTTGGATTATCACAGCTGAAAGGACAGATATTAGATATGGTCTAGCTGAAAATGTTGTCTTAGCATCTATTGTACCTATCGTATTAGCTATTCCTATTGCGGCATTTATTATTTGGATTGCTATTGGTTTAGGGCTAAAGCCACTGAGAGATTTGGCGACTCAATTAAGTCGTAAACAAGCAGATGATTTAAGCCCTGTATTATTAAAAGATACGCCTGATGAATTAAGCCAATTAGTCACGACAACAAATGAACTATTAATGCGACTTAATACAGCATTTACAAGAGAGCAACAATTCTCAGCTGATGCTGCTCATGAGCTACGCACACCAATCAGTATATTGAAGGTTCAATTACATAATTTACAGGCTGACAATAAAAACAAACTCGCTCTGCAACCTTTGGCTAATGGTATAGATAGAATGGGGCAGGTTATCGAACAAATTTTATCACTGTATCGACACTCACCTGATCAAGCATTGTTGAAACAAGAGCAGCTTGACCTCGCAGCGATCGTGCAACAAGTCATTGCTGAGCAATATGATCTTATTGTACAAAAAAATCAAAAAATAAGCCTTTCAAACAAAAGCGAATGCCTAGTAAAGGGTGACCAGTTTGCACTAGAAACCTTAGTGCAGAATTTAATTGTAAATGCTAGTAAATACACGCCTCATAATGGTGAAATTTTAGTCTCTATTAATTCAATTAATAATAATGTAAATTTGATAGTTGAAGATTCAGGCCCCGGTATTGATGAAAGTCAGTATGACCGTGTTTTCGAGCGATTTTACCGTATTCATGGCGACAGACATGACTCAAATTCATTGGGTTGTGGTTTAGGTTTAGCTATCGTGAAGCACATTGTTTTGGTACATAATGCTGACATTAGCTTAGATACCTCATCGTCATTAGGTGGCTTAAAGGTCGATGTTTTATTTCCTCTTATTAAAGAACAACTCTAATGTGTAGATACATTTTATTAATTGTATTAACAACCTTTTCTCATTCCTTATGGGCTGCAACGCCGATTATCGAAATTGAACTTCGAGACCACTTATTTTATCCAGCAGAAATCACAATACCTGCGGATACTAAAGTAAAACTGATTATTATTAATACTGATAACGCAGCTGAAGAGTTTGAAAGTTATGAAATGAACCGTGAAAAAGTTATTCCAGCTGGAAGCCGAGGGGTTGTTTTTATTGGTCCTTTACGTGCTGGTGAATATCCTTTTTTTGGTGAGTTTTTCCCAAAAACGGCCCAAGGCAAGGTTATAGTTAAATAGGTTTTATATGCTTTTAAATGCAGTCATTATCATTCTTAGAGAAGTAATCGAAGCCTCTTTGCTCATTAGTATTTTTCTGGCTTTTTGTCAGAAATATAATGTCTCTAGACATTGGTTAATGCCTGCTCTAGGGATTGGTTTATCTCTGGCCACACTCTATGCCATCAATATAAATATAGTCTCTCAATGGCTAGAGGGTGTAGGCCAAGAAATCATTAATGCTGGAATACATATTGTTGTGTATCTTGTGTTGTTGGTGTTTTTAACATTATCTATGACGATAAAAACAGGACGAAATAAACCCTTAATTATTTTAGTAATGCTTATTGGGGTGATATTTGCCTCGATTCGAGAAGGTTCTGAAATCATCCTATATATTCATGGTTTTATTGGAATCCCTGAACTATTACCACCTGTACTCATGGGAGGGATAATTGGTGCAGGTATCGGGCTTAGTGTTGGTGTTCTATTTTACTATTTATTAGTTAACCTTTCATCAAAGCAGGGAGCTAAACTGGGAATTTTACTGTGTTTGTGCGTTGCCGGCGGTATGGTTTTACAAGCGACTCAATTATTGAGTCAGGCAGACTGGATTACTAGTCAGTATCCTTTATGGGATACAACAATGTGGATTAGTGAACGTTCTGTTCTTGGCCAACTGTTATATGCCTTGGTAGGCTATGAAGCGACACCAATGCCAATACAGGTTATTTCTTATATTTCTGCTCTTAGTTTTATGATTATATTGGCAGCATTTTCATATGTATATTCATCGAGGCCTCAGTCATGAGATTAATACCATTTGTTTTATTGTTATTGTTTATGGGCTTAACACCCGTTCATGCTGATTCGGTGGCTATTGATAAAGTTTATCATCCCTATGTTCAGCCGCTGGAGCGTGAGATTGAATATAGAATGATTTCTTCAGATGGTGATCAAAAGCACCGGTTCGGGGTTGGTAAATCTTTATCTGATCGTCTATTTGTTGAAGCTTATTTAATTGCATCGAATAAAGATGAATTAGATGCTTTTGAGCTTGAGGCTAAATGGCAATTAACGGAGCAAGGTGAGTATTCTTCTGATTGGGGCGTTATTGTTGAGCTAGAAAAAGATCGTCGCAATGATAACTGGGAGTTTGCCACAGGCTTAATTACTGTAAAAGAGTGGGGGAGATGGGTTGGTACTGCGAATTTACTAGCCATTTATGAATGGGGTGAATCTATTCCAAATGAGCTTGAATCATCTTTGGCATTACAAGCTCGTTACCGATATTCACGCCATTTTGAACCTGCGATCGAATTCTATAGTGCACAAAACACACGGGGAATAGGGCCGGTTATAATGGGGGACATTAAGTTTAATGGCCGGAAAAAGCTACATTGGGAAGCCGGCGCAATAGTAGGTTTAGATTCAAATACGCCTGACAAAACATGGCGATTTTTAACAGAGTTCGAATTCTAAAAAAGTAGGGAAGGGTTCTAGATATAAAGATATGCTAATATACTGAAAACCTCAATAAACTCAAGGATGAGATATGTTAATTGATAAAACTGTTTTATTAACAGGCGCTACTGGCAGTATCGGGAGTAAAGTTGCAAAACTTCTTACAGAGGAAGGAGCAACAATTATTCTTGTAGACAATAATGAAGAAAAGTTGCAACAAGTATGGAATGAGTTGGCTGGTCGACATCATCTTGTTCAGGCTGATATTGCTAGTAGTAGTGGTCGACAAGAAATCGTGAATTACTGCCAACAAATAGGACAAGATATTGACTTTGTTGTTAATAATGCAAGTCTTGGGCAGTTTTCATTGTTTGGAGAATTAGATGAGAACTCTCTTTCATCAATAATTAATCTTAATCTAACAGCTACAATGCTGTTAACTCAGTGTTTATTACCAATGTTATTGACTCAAAAACAAGCTCAAATGATTAATGTTGGATCAGTTTTAGGGAATATTGGCTTACCTGGCTCTGTGGCTTATTGTGCTAGTAAATTTGGGCTTCGAGGATTTACAGAGTCGCTACGACGAGAGCTTTTAGATACACAAGTTTTAGTTCGTTATTTCGCCCCTCAAATAACAAAAGCAGATATCAATAATGAGAAAGCTGTTGAGATGTACAAAGCTCTAGGCAAGAAAATTGATACAGATGAGCATGTTGCAAAACAATTAGTGTCATTCATAAAGGCGAAAGACCTAAGCAAACATGCAGGTTGGAAAGAGAAGTTTTTTATTCGCTTAAATAGTTTGTTACCCGCTTTTTTTGAAAAATCAATATTTAAACGACTACCTCTTATGAAGCAATATTTATAAGTAAAATAGAACTTAAATATCACAAAGGTTTGAAAGCATGCAGTAAGTTTCTATTTATGATGGTATTCAGCCGAGTTTAGAGTGGATCTTCCATTCTATTCTCCAAATCTTCCCACAGAGAAAGTCTAGAAGCATCTCCAACACGTTGCCCGCTACCACGTGATTTAGCGAGCCATAATCCACTACCATTAAAGCTATATACCGGAACAAGATCTTTGCGAAGGTTAGCTGGTTTGATTTCGGCATCAATATTATCGAGCACTAATGGGATGCTACGTTTATCTTTAAAATAAGTTAAAACCATATGTGCTTGACCAAGGTTAATGGCTTTTACATAAGTTATACGTAATTTTTCTTCATCGACACCGAGTTCTTTAAGCGTGAAGTATTTGGCAATAGAGTAATCTTCACAGTCACCTGCACCGATAGATAATGCCTCTAATGGTGTCGCCCAATAGTCTTCTTTATTCCATAAAGCTTGGTCATTGATAAACATAACATTAGAGTTAAAGAAATTATTAACGACATCCAGTTTTTCATTATCGTTTAAATCTTTAGATGACTCTATAAGATTTTGCCAGGATTCAACTCGTTGACGAGCAAACTTATTATATTTTATTTCAATTTTTACCAATAGAGCTTCCGTAATATTAAGCTCGGCTATCAATGGTAAAGACGCAGTAAGGCATAAAGCAATAAGAATGCGATAGAGAGTTTTATTTTGCTGTAGCACAAACATAATGACAGCTATTCTTATTATCGACCTATGCCGTAAATCTCAGCCTCTTTTACAAGCCTGAAATCATCATCAGCAACAACACCTTCAGCAATAACCTTGATGTCTAATAGGCTAGCGACTTCGTGCATAATGTCTAATAGGTTAGATTTATTGTTATCTGAACTAATATCGCTCGTTACATCTCTTGATAAACGAATATAGTCGATATGTAACTCTTTCAACAAATCAATGGCAATAATATCAGATGAATAACGTTTCAATAATGTAGCTGCTCCCTGTGACTTCACGAAAACACTAAAGTTAGCAAATGCAGTAAGATCTTTAGCTGCTGAATAAGCCGTCACACTAAAGGCAAGTAATTCATGACGAACACTTGAATGTGCTATCCGAGCCTCTAACCAAGGTAAGAACGACGGTGATGCAATTGAACTCATGGATAAGTTAATCGTGACAGGGACTGATTGTTGTTTTTCTTCCATTAAGAGAATGATTTTATTAACAATGCATTTATCAAGCTCTTCTTCTAAACCAAACTCTTGAGCCATAGAAAAGAAAGTACCAATGGATAAGGTATTGCCGACACCATCTTTTACAACGGCAAAGGCTTCTTCCATTACTTTTTCAGCAGTATCTCCAGAGTAGTTATAGGCTTCAGAGGTAAGGGTTATCTCAGGCATATTATTTTCAATGGCTGAAGTAATGGTTGATTTCCAATCTAATTCGCTCATCGAGCTAATGCTATCTTCCTTAATGAAAAAAGCATTGTGGCCAATATTTTTAGCTTGTTCATAGGCCTCAACCATTGCTGGGGATAGCTTTTCAAAGTCGCTACTACGTTCAAACCGAATGATACCGATATGAAGCAAATCATCTAAGTCATATTGTTGACCTAACTCAGTTAGGTTTTGTTGCAGGAGCATTGCCAGTTCTTCCATACGAACATTATCAAAACTGGGGCAAAGTAGGGCAAATTCTGAACCATATAATCGATAAGCACTGCAGCCTGACTGCTGAACACCTTTTAAAATATTAGCAAAATCGATAAGAAGTTTGTTAACCATTACATGGCCTTTTTCTTTTGATATACCAGCAAGATCATCAAACTTGATGAAAGCAGCGTAGCCTGGTTGACCACTCTCTAGCTCTTGTTTCAAGTTAACTTCAAAACTCGCTTCATTGAGTAAGTTGGTTAGTGAGTCTCGTTTTAAACTATCACTTAAGGAGTCCAGTTTACTGTTGAGTCTCGCTATCATTGAACCAATTTTATTAGACATGCTGTTCATGGACTGAGCAACATTTTTAACTTCGAGTGTCCACGGTAACTTTGTTATTGTGGTGAAATTACCTGATGATATTTCATTTGCTTGTTTTTCAATATCTTTTAATGATTGTAAGGTAAAGCGGAGTGCGATGATTAATAAGGCAAGTGCACCAAAGAAAATAAGTAATGAATATTTAAGCGTTGTTTTACCTTGCTCATAAAGTCTTAAATAACCATAAGAAGGGTTTGTTGATACATATAGAGTGCCTGAAATATTCCAGCCTGAACTTATTTCTGAAACGGCTGTAGCAACTTTCATTGGCATCAGATTAATTAACCAGTCTGGAACACCTTCCACTTTGTCTGTATTCGTTAATTTAACTAAGTCTTTGCCATCTACATCAACTAAACGCATCTCCTTGTAATAGCCCATATCAAAGATAGCATTCATCATTGTACGAATAATAGGATCTTGTTCATCTGCCATATGAGGGCTTAGTGATAAACCTAATGAAGTGGCAGTGTCTTGAACGTGAACTTCAGACTCTACCTCCAGGTAACTTTTTATATTCCCCATACTCAATATAAAGTTAACTGAGAAAATAATGAAGAAAATAAAGGCGATCAGAATAAGTAACTGTTTGGATAAAGACATAGGAGTTCGCGGCCTTAAATAAGCTGTTTTGATATTGAAACCATACCGATTAGTCTCGGTAGGTGCAAGCTTAGGGTGTGGATAGTTATAAGATAACAGTCACACTATAAACAAAGTAGGGGGTACTTTATTTATAGTGTGATTTTTATTTAGTGATGGTTTGTTTAAGCAGTAGGGTGTTTCTCTCTAACCATTTGATCGACGAGTCCCATTAAGCTGTAACTCGCTTGCTCTGCTTGTTTAAACGAATTGAGAATAGCAGCTTGTGTTTCACTACTCGTTTCCCATGAACCATCAAGCATAGAAACAGCATGTTTGATGTGCTGATGAATATCCGCATGAACTGGCCCCACCTGCTGATATGAAGGATATTTATTAAAGGATTTTGCACCGTCACCTTCATAATACCAGCGACCAAACCGGCAATCATGATCGTTTACTTCTGTTTCTCTCGCTTCACTTGAATCAGCACCTTTTGCAAGTGCTGAATATGCATTTTGTTTATATCTAAGGTGATCAACCTTTATTAATGCAGCAAAGCTTATATCATCGGCATACTGCATACGTTTCTCTGTATCTCGTGCAGAAGCGGCAAAACTTTCAAATTTAGCGGCAAATTCTGTCACAACTTCACGCGATGAGTCCGCCATATCTGACATAACAGAAGAATCACCTAGCATCGCAGTAGATTTTTGCTGGAAGGTCTCTAATACATCAGCAATGCTAGCTGTTGCTTTAATTGTATTATCAGCAAGAGTTCGAACTTCATCCGCAACGACGGCAAATCCACGACCTTGCTCACCGGCACGTGCCGCCTCAATGGCGGCATTTAAGGCTAAAAGGCTGGTTTGGTCTGCAATACTTTTAATCAATGTGATAACCGTTGACGCTTCTTCATTTAGGTTATTCAGCTCAACAATTTCAGTATTATTCTTCTCAATTCTAGTAATAACTTCGTTTAGATTGTTAACAACGGTGTTGATTGAGCCTTGGCTACCATCAGCATCCTCAACCATTTTTTGTGATGTTTCTGTAACGATATCCATTACTTCTTTAATTTCTTCAATGCTTCTTTGATTTAAACGCAAATCAATCAATAAGTTAGTGGAACTTAATTGAGAAAGGTCTGAAACTAGCTGATTCTTTAATAAGAACTGCTGTGTAGTCTGCATCGCATGAATAGAAGTATTGATATTATTAAGAGAAGTTACAAAAGTACCATGCAATCCCTGAGGATAAGCTTTTCGAAAGAACTTACCTTCACTGGCATAAGTAAATGAGGTGCTGACTTCTCTAAAATAGGCCTCAAGTTGATCGAGCATATCATTGATTTTCCAGGATAAAGATCCTATTTCATCCTCATTCTCTATATGAGTGATACGTTTATCAAAATGGCCTGCACTCACCTCATCAGCAACATCACTTATTTTTTGTAAGGGAGATAATAGATCTGTGATGCCGCGGATAGAAAAAACACCATAGGCAATACTAACTGCAGCAATGGCCAAGGCAATCCAATCAACACCTATTTTCCAAAATAATATGCCAACGAGTGCTAGGAGCAGGGCATTATTGATGTAGGCCATCGCCTTCAATTTAGATGCTAAGGATAAATTCTTCATACGTCACTCCTTTATCATTAAGGATGCCTGTTACTAATTCTAAAGATGCATTGATTGCATTTTTAGGGCCTGCTTTTCTTTCTGCTTCAAGCATTGCACTGTAAAGCCCTGCACAAATATCAATGCTTTCTTGTTTAGGTTTTCTTCTAACCGAATAGTAACCAATGACGTTGCCATTCTGGTCGTAAGAGGGGGTTACATTGGCTAAAACCCAATAATAACTACCATTTTTAGACATATTCTTTACGTAGGCGAAGATTTCTTTTTCTTGTGACAAGGTATCCCACAACAGCTTGAAAACGCCGCGGGGCATATCGGGGTGACGGATTATATTATGTTGTTTTCCGATTAATTCTTCTTCTGAATACTTTGAAAACTCTATAAAAATACGATTGGCATAGGTAATGATGCCCTTAGTATCCGTTTTAGATACGATAAAATCGTTCTCTCGCATCACCTGTTCTTCATTGGTAGGCTCAATATTATATTTCATGTTCGACTATCCACATTAATGTAATGGTTAATGATCTTGCTAATCCATTAGTAAATTCCATGTAAATAATGCATGATTTATACCAATATCATTTTTCTGAGCTTATTGATAAAATAAAAATACATTTTCATTCCTATAAGTAAACTATGATAACTGCTCTCATTCAAATGTCACTGTTAATTGTCTGCGGAACGTTCTGGAAGACATTTGCTCCTGCACATATATCTAGTCTGGCACACCGCCGAGCCCTAACAGATCTCGTCTTTTATATATTATTGCCAGCCTTAGTCTTGGATGTAATTTGGCGAGCACCTCTAGATAGCTCTTCGTTACAAATATCTTTTCTGGCAACCTGCGGTATTATTACGGGGCTTTCTATCATGTGGATAATACTCCGCGTATTGAAGGCAAGAAAACAGCAGATGGGAGCGTTAATACTTGCTGCTGCTTTTCCTAATTCTACCTATCTAGGACTACCTGTACTGGATCAGGTGATAGGGCCACACACGCGATCAACAGTTCTACAATATGATTTCTTTGCTTGCACCCCAATATTGTTGTCTCTAGGGATCATATTGGCTCATTATTATGGTGGCAGTAAGGCTGAAGTTCATCCATTACGGGAGCTTGTTAAAATACCTGCTCTTTGGGCTGTTACTTTAGGTATTGCTTTAAACTTAATCGGTGTTCAACAGTCAGAAATACTACATTCAGCTTTATCAATATTATCAGGTGCTGTCGTGCCTTTAATGTTAATTGTGCTTGGTATGAGTATTCGCTGGCGTAGTCTTCATTTAAGATATATGAAACTTCTAGCACCTGTTGTCGCTATTTCACTAATTATAGTGCCGTTGAGTGTCTATACAATGAGTCAAATGATCGGTTTTGATAGTGAGTTATCAATCATGGTTACATTAGTGGGTGCTATGCCAACAATGGTCTTCGGCATCGTTATTTGTGAGCGCTATCAACTCGATAGTGAGCTTTACGCTGCGGCAGTCACATTAACGACTATTATGAGCTTACTGACTTTGCCAGTTTGGTTTCAGTGGTTATCAACTTAGTTCGTTCGACCATGTAAAACCTGCTTGTTTAATAGCTGCTTTTAAAATAGACATTGCTGGTTCAATAAGATCGTTATTACCACGAAGACTTAACTCTATATATGGCTTTTCACCTAAATGAGGCAAGCTAGATAAACGAAGTTCTGGATATTGCTGAACGACTTCTCTCATCGCCTCAATAATGTCACTTTCACGACCATTAATGACATAAATTATTTGCTCATCACTTGGAGCTGTATTTCTTAGATTTGGGTAATAGGTATTTAAAATCCATTCAATCATCGGCCATGACATTTCAGGAAAGCCAGGCATAAAATGGTGGTCATCATACGAAAAACCTGGAACACGATTGATTGTATTGGGGATAATACGACTTCCCTCTGGTAATTCAGACATTAATATTCTATTTGGATAGGCACTATCGCCAAACTGAGCCACAATTTCAGCGATAGCTTCAGGGTGAGCACTTAAGGAAACTTCAGCTACCTTTGCAACTGACTCACGAGTTCGATCATCAGGTGTTGCACCAATACCACCAAAACTAAACACTAAATCTTTACTGGCCATACTGAAGGCTAAAAAGCGCTGTAATTCTTCAGGATCATCGCCAACAATGATAGTCCAGCTTAATTCTAGACCTCGCTCGGCTAATACTAATTGCAGATGATTAAAGTGTCTGTCCTGACGTTTGCCGGACAATATTTCATCACCAATAATTACAGCGCCTATTTTCATGATTTTATACCCGTTATCATTGAACTTTCATGTTTATGGTACGCATAATAAATGTGATAGCAAGGCATATTATTGATGTAATAGTTATTCTATTGCTCAAAAATATAACACCGCTAGCGCAATCAGGATGCGTGCTAGAAATCTGCAAGTTCATTGGTCACGGGTATATCCTTGATCGGGTTTATTTCTCATAAAATCTGCCGTTTGTACAAATGAACTCATTAATTGTTGAGCAAATACTTCATCTAGCTCCATTGTTTTAAGTGCTTGAGCCATACAATATAACCACTGGTCTCGCTCTTCAATACCAATAGGAAAGGGGAGATGTCTCGCTCTTAATCTTGGGTGACCATATAGATCAGTATAAAGTGGTGGACCACCTAACCAACCGGTTAAAAACAGGTAAAGTTTTTCTTCGCTAATGCCAATATTGCCTGGATGCATTGCGCGAATTAGTTGTGTTTGTGGCGTATCACACATGATCTGATAAAAAGTTTGGCATAATTGGCGAACAGCATCTTCGCCACCTATACGCTCATAAGGGGTGTTAATTTCTGACATTACAGGACTCAATAAAAATATAGTGTTTAATTTTACGCCTCTTTGGACAAGCTATAAAGAGCAAGGTTCTTGCTACAAGCAACTCATACAAGGATAATTAACGGGTTTATCAATTAATTAATTCGGAGAAAAACCCATGAGTGAAAAAATGACAATGCGTGTTGGCGAATGTTTATTAGCAGGTGGCCCACCATTCACAGCAGCAGAACCTGAAGTTATCATCGGTGAATTAGATGGTCCATTTGGTACTGCATTTGCTAATTTACTAGGTGACCAAGTTAAAGGTCATACACGTGTTTTAGCATTAATGAACACTGATATGATGGTTAAACCAGCAACAATCATGGTCAGCAAAGTAACGGTTAAAGACGTTGCTTACACAAACATCCTAATGGGTACAGTTCAAGGTGCAATTTCAAATGGCGTTTTAGATGCTGTTCGTAACGGTACAATTCCTAAAGAAAAAGCAAATGATTTAGGTATCATCTGTTCTGTATGGTTAAG
>ENA-ORXI01002555-ORXI01002555.1-sediment-metagenome-genome-assembly--contig:-NODE-2555-length-12980-cov-3.020150_pt1 | contig 12980 bp, 12 predicted proteins | sample MGYA00237861_ERZ511468 | MGnify/ENA primary metagenome ERZ511468 (study PRJEB26299, sample SAMN06266213) | sediment metagenome | isolation source: Hudson Canyon methane seep mesocosm | place... | reverse complement strand
GTGTTTTAAATGTAAGTGCTAAAGATAAAGGTACTGGTAAAGAGAACAACATTACTATTTCTGGTTCATCTGGACTTTCTGATGAAGAAATCGAAAAAATGGTAAATGAAGCAGAAGCAAATAAAGATGCAGATGCAAAAAGAAAAGAAGTAATTGATGCTAGAAACCAAGCAGAAGCAATGCTTCACTCAACTAAAAAAACATTAGAAGAAAATGAAGATGCAGTTAATGAAGAAGAAAAACAAAAAATCATTGACGCAGCTGCAGAATTAGAAGAAACTCTAAAAGATGAAAATGCAACGAAAGAGCAAATTGAAGAGAAATTAAAAGCTTTAACTGAAGTTTCTCATAAATTAGCAGAAGCTATGTATAAAAAAGAGGGTGGAGATCAAGCAGGAAATGCAGGTGAACAACCAAATAAAAAAGCTAAAAAAGAAGAAGAAGACGTTATTGACGCTGAAGTAGAGTAATCTACTTTGGCGCAGGCCAGTAGGAGTTCTCTTGCTGGCTGTCAATGTCTTAATTTTATGCAAACAATAATATTTTTAACACTCATCTTCTTAATAGCAATCTTTTCTGTGATGCTGTATCTCAAGCAAAAAACCTCAAGGATTGAAACTTTAAACAGTGGCGTATGCCCTGATTGCGGATCAAAAACTAAAATCATACTTGATAGAGAAAATGATACAGAATTTAAAATACCCGTTATAACACAAAGACTTTTGCAAAATCATGGTTGCAGCGGTGCACTTGAAATTGAATATAAATGCAGTGAGTGCGGATTAAAAGAAGTACATACTCAAAGTCGTTAAAACCTCTGCCTCTTTATCTAAATCAAACAATACAAATACCTAAACCAAGATTCTTTATTTTGAATTATCACATGAATTAGCATATAAATTATCACCTGAATTATCATGGAAATAAATATATTAAGCAAAAGATGCTAGAATAAAAAAACATTATAGAAGGTTTTTTATGAAGAATTTATTGAATATCATCGCTGTTACTGTGCTTGGTTTTGTGATTGCGGGTTGTGCCCCCAAATATAATAAAGAGTATGAACAATTATCAAAAGCAAATTTGAAACAGAGTTCTTGGAGTGATTTAAAAGGTTTTGAAAAAGACGATTTAAATCTGGCGTTGGAAGTATTTAAAAAATCTTGCAGTAAATCCAAACGATATGAGATGTTTAAAACAGCTTGCTTAAAAGCAAATGAAGCTAAAAATGCGAACCTTTTCTTTAAAGAGAATTTCACTCCTTTTAAATTATATGATGACAAGCATTCCGATGAAGGGCTAATCACGGGTTATTACGAACCTTTATTAAACGGAAGCAGAACTAAAAGTGAAAAGTTTAAATATCCCATTTATAAAATTCCCAATGATTTAATCATTGTGGATTTAAACTCCATTTATCCTGACTTGAAGAAATTCAGATTAAGAGGACAACTCAAAGGCAACAGACTTATCCCTTATAATACAAGAGAAGATATGGAAAATAAAAAAAACCTTGAACCCATTTGTTATGTGGACAGCAAAGTGGATCTCTTTTTCTTGCAGATTCAAGGTTCTGGAAAAGTAAAATTCCAAGATGGAAGTATCATAAATGTAGGATATGCCAATCAAAACGGACGTGCGTATAACTCAATTGGAAAAGCCATGATACAAAAAGGATACATCACACCCAGCCAAGGCTCTCTTCAAGGTATCAAAAAATGGTTTGAACAAAATCCAACAAAAGTGGATGCGGTATTAAATATCAATGAGAGTTATGTTTTTTTTCAAGAATCAAAAAAAAGTGCGACAGGTGCATTGGGAGTGGAATTGGTAGCTCAAAGAAATTTGGCTGTGGACAGACGGTTCATTCCTCTTGGAAGCCCTGTATTTATTCAAACAAATAATCCTCTTAACAAAAAAGAGATAAACCAACTCATGATTGCAGCAGATGTGGGTGGTGCAATTAAGGGGCAAATCAGAGCAGATTTTTTTTGGGGAAATTCGAAAGAAGCTGAAGAAACCGCTGGAAAAATGAAAGAAAAGGGAATCCTTTATATGTTAGTGCCCAATAGTATATAAAAAATGGGTCCTTTCATATAGTCACAACCTTAACATCCTTTTTTTATAATTCTTTATTTAAGAGGAATTTTCATCTCGCAAAAGTGAATTTTTATGGTATATTATTATTTGTTATAATTAAAATAGAATTAAGTTAATTAAATCAAAGAAATAGGAGCCACTATTGAATAATCTAAAAGGTGATATTTTCGGTGGAATTACTGCTGCTGTTATTGCATTGCCTTTGGCTTTGGCTTTTGGAGTTGCAAGTGGCGCTGGCGCTGTTGCTGGCATGTACGGTGCGATTATTCTTGGTTTTTTTGCTTCACTTTTGGGGGGAACCCCTACACAAATATCAGGTCCCACTGGACCAATGACCGTTGTAATTGCCAGTGCAATTGCACTTTTTGCAGGTGATATAAATGCAGTTATGTGCGTTATTTTTCTTACAGGAATTTTTCAAATCATTTTTGGTTTTACAAAAATCGGTAAATATGTAAAATATATTCCTTATCCCGTTATTTCTGGTTTTATGAGTGGAATTGGATTAATAATTATTATTTTACAACTCAACCCCTTCCTTGGATTACCAGGATTAGGTTCAGTTATCCAAACACTGTATAATTTACCAACAACCTTCAATAATATCAGTGTCCAAGCTCTTTTTGTTTCTGTCGCAACTCTGCTCATCATGTTTTTTACACCCAAACGAATATCCAAGGTTGTTCCCACAGCCCTGATTGCTTTGGTTTTGATGACAGTTGTGAGTGTAAGTTTTGATTTTGATATTCCAACTATTGGGGTTATTCCCAATAGTTTACCCGAATTTAGTTTTCCCTCTTTTGGTATTGATCAAAGTAAAGATATTTTGGTTCTTTCTATCACCTTGGCACTTTTAGGAACGATTGATACTCTGTTGACTTCTTTGGTTGCAGATTCAATTACTAAAACAAAACACAACCCCAATAAAGAATTAATAGGTCAAGGTATAGGAAATACAATCATATCTTTAGTGGGAGGAATCGCAGGAGCAGGTGCTACCATGCGTACGGTTATCAATGTAAAAAGTGGTGGAACTACAAGGTTGTCAGGAATCATACATGCTATCACACTTTTATGCATCATGCTATTTTTAGCACCCATCGCATCTCAAATACCCTTGGCTGTGCTTGCAGGTATTTTGATGAAAGTAGGTATTGATATACTTGATTATAAGTTTCTCCAAATTGCACGTACTGCACCTAGGCATGATTTATTGGTCATGTTTGCTGTTTTCTTTTTGACTGTTTTTGTTGATTTGATTGTCGCTGTTGGAACGGGAATTGTTATGGCATCCATGTTGATTGTGTATAGAATTGCAATTGAATCAAAAGTAAAAGTGCGGTTTCATAAAGAGGGCGTTGACAACGTTATTAATAAAGATATCAGAATAATAAATATTGATGGAGCTTTTTTCTTTGGATCGGCTTCTATTTTTGAAGATACCGTTTCAAAAGTATTGGATACAAAAAAAGTGGTTGTGAATTGTTTAAATGTCCCTTTTATAGATATATCTGCTATTTTTGCCCTTGAAGAGATGATTCTTAAACTTCAAGATTTGGATATTGAAGTGGTTTTGGTATTGCAATACAGACATATTCGAAAAATAAAACGAGTGGATAAATTGAAAATTTTTGAGAATGTTAAGATATATAAAAATTTGGATGATGCAATTAAATAGCGGTTGATTTAAAGTCTTAGATTATTTTAGATAGAATACGCGATAAATACTGAATACGAACCAAACTTCGCATTAATAGAGTACAGTTTGATTCGTATTTAGTATAATATAAGAAGCCAAGGAAAAGTATGCACATCACGAATCAACTCTCAAGAATTTTTGGAAAATTTGCAAAAACAACGTTTTCAAAACCCATACAAAAAATCATCAATAATGCATATGTAAAGTTTTTAGGTCTGGATATGAGTGAGTTTAAAGCAGCAGGTGATTATGACTCATTAAATGCACTTTTTACGAGAGCTTTAGAAAAACCAAGAGATATTGATATGAATCCCAATAATTTTATTTCACCTGCTGATAGTTTAATATCAGAGTGTGGAAAACTTCAAAATGATACGTTGATGCAGATAAAAGGTATGGAATATAATGTTGAAGAACTTTTAACGTATCACTGCTCACAAGAAAATACAACTCGAATGTTTGATGGTGAGTTTATGAACTTTTACCTCTCTCCCAAAGATTACCACCGATATCATGCGCCTTGTGATTTTAAAGTTACTAAACTTATTCATGTTCCAGGAAAACTTTATCCTGTTAATTTTAAATATCTAAATAAAGAGTTGGGTCTTTTTGTTCAAAATGAAAGAGTAATTTTAGAGTGTTTAAAAGATGACAAATTGTTTTATATGGTTTTTGTAGGTGCGCTTAATGTGGGACAAATGGTGTTTGATTTTGAACCCAGAGTTGAAACAAATACAAAAGCTGATGATATAAAAGTCTATGAATACGATAATTTAGAAATTAAAAAAGCTGATTGTTTGGGTTATTTTAAAATGGGTTCAACTGTGGTTATGTTATGGGAAAAAAATCTTATTAACTTAAATGATTTAACAAATCAAAAGGTTAGTTACGGGACAATTATAGCAGATATAAAGTAGGTATTAAAATTTTCCACTAAATACATTCACTTTAAAATTCTTTTCGTTTATTTCGTATATTTGATTAAGAAGGATTATTGATGTTTAATAAGTTGTCTTTTAAAATAACAGCCTTATTTACTTTGATAATCTTTATATATCTGATTTCCATCATATACATTGCAATGCCTCAAATTAAAGAATATGTCTTTGAGTCTGAATCCCGAAATTCACAAGCTCAATTGGAAAAAATCGCTTCAGTCGTTCACTCAAAATCAAAAGTTTTAGAAAGTTTTTCGCACCTCTCACTTGAAAATCATAAAAATAGAATTAAAGATATCGCTTTAGTTGGTCATCAAATGCTTAAAACGTATCACCAACGATATTTAAATGGAGAGTTGACACTGCAAAGGGCCAAAAGAATGGCTTATGAAGAACTCAACATGATTCGATATGGGGAAAATGATTATTTTTATGTTCTGGATAATAAAGGTATTTTGGTACAACACCCAGATGCCCGATTTTTGGGAATAAAACTTTATGATTTTCCTGATACCAAAGGTAAGTATTTCACCCGAGGATTGATGAAAGAAGCTTTGCAAAATGGCTCAGCTTATACCAAGTATTGGTGGGTAAAAGATAAACAAGATCAAGCCTTGGAAAAAATAGCCTATACCAAGTATTTTAAACCTTGGGATATTTATCTTTCAACGGGTCTGTATATTGATGATATTCAACATGAGATAAATCTTCAAAAAACAAATATTATTGCAAATCTTAAACCCATAATAAAAGCCACAAAAATAGCTAAAGTGGGGTATGTTTATATTTTATCATCGGATAATAAAATGGTAATTCATCCAAATAAAGATTTAGAGAATCATGATTTTGAAGATATCTATAATTTAAATGATCAATTAAAAAAAGCGTATGACAATAAAACAACATTAGAATACGAAAGAGAAAAAAATGGAGTTGATACACAAAAAATTGCTTGGGTCGAATACAATGAGTTTTTTGACTGGTACATTGTTGCAAGCGTTCCTAAAAATTCACTTTATTATACGTTTAAAAAAATAAATTATACCATTTTAAGTATCTCCTTTTTTGTACTCTCTTTTCTTTTTATTGTGGGAATCATGTTTATTAAACGACTTGTTTATCCCATCGAGTTATTATCCAAAGATGCTTTGGAAATTCAAAAAGGAAATTTGACGATCCGAAACAGCATTAAAAGCAGCGATGAAGTGGGCGTATTGGCGGAACAATTTAACTACATGGTCAGTAATATTGAAGACAATGTAAAGAATCTTGAAGAAAAAGTAAATTTGCGAACGCAAGAGTTAAACGATAAACTGTACTTTGATGAATTAACAAAATTAAAAAACAAATATGCTCTTTTGGCTGAACTCAATAAACAAGAATCCTTAACTCTTTTTATTGTTGATATTGAATCGTTTGATGATATCAATGAGCTCTACAGTTATCAAGTGGGTAACACGGTATTGATAGAATACGCTGAGTTTTTGTTGGATTTTTGTAAAGATAAAACGTATGAACTGTTTAGAGTATATGGAAATACGTTTGCTCTTTTAGATAAAGATGTTATTGTCAATTTTAATAAATATGAAGATCATATTCATGAATTGATTGAAGGCACAAAAAAATATAAAGCCCAAATTGATGAATTAAATATAAAAATAGATATTGATATTGCTTTGGGGGCTGCTATATTTCAAGACAATCCACTGCGTAAAGCAAATCTTGCTTTAAAACATGCCAAAAAGAATCACAAAAGTTTTTTTGTATACAGCAGTTTACTGGATGAAAATGAAAAAATAAAAAATGTTGTCATGTGGAGAGAACAGATTAAAGATGCCATTATCAATGATAAAATGGTTCCTTTTTACCAACCAATTTTAAACAGAGATAAACAAATTATCAAATATGAAACACTCATGAGAATGAAAAAAACGGAAGACAATAAAGATGACAATTATATCTCTCCCTTCTTTTTCCTCGATATTGCCATTAAAACAAAACAATATGCCAGACTCTCCGAAATTATTATTCGAAAAGCATTGCATCTGGCGAAAGAAGGAAGCTATTCCATATCGATAAATCTGAGTTTTGCAGACATAGAAGATCCTCGTCTTAATGAGATGCTGGATGAATATTTTCATAAATTTAATAAAGATTTATGTTCACGGGTCATCTTTGAAATTCTTGAAAGTGACCATATCACAGATTATAAAATCTTTGAAGAGTTTATCTTTAAATACAGAAAACTGGGAATTCGATTTGCCATTGATGATTTTGGTACGGGATATTCAAATTTTACGCATATCCTTGCCATCAGACCTGATTATATTAAAATTGATGGCTCTTTGATTAAAAATATCGATACAGATAATGACTCTTTGGAATTGGTTAAATCAATTATACGGTTTTCACAAGAGTTGCATATCAAAACCATTGCAGAGTTTATTCATAATAAAGAGGTATTTGATATCGCGCATGAACTGGGGATTGACGAATTTCAAGGCTTTTATTTCTCCCCTCCGGTGAAAGATATAAAAGAGTGTAAGTTATTAAATAGTGAATAAAAATTAAACTCTCTAAAGTTAAAGTTGCTAAAAGTAAATTTTCGCAACAATAATAGTAGAAGAAAATTAAAAAAACTATAGGAGAATATTATGTCAGAAGTAACAGAGTTAGCTAAAATACCACTATCAGGTACAAAAAAAGGAATTATCTCAATCTCTAATGTCACAGAACCTTATGGTAAAGGATCGGAGGATATCGTAAGCATTGGTATAGCACTCAATGGAAAAGATATCGAATGGAAATCACACATCCCTTACGCAAATATAGATGAGGTCATTGAAGTCCTTCAAAATGCGAAAGTCAATAAATAAAACTTATTACAAGCTCGTATTTAAGGAGACTATATGACGAATAAAAGAGGAATGGTGTTAGTAGGTAAAAAATTTTTTATCCTGATGTTGGGATTAATGTGTTTTGCCTCCTTCTCATATGCGGAACTTCGAGAGGTGAGCCCTGAAAAACTGCAAGAATCTATTTCCAAAGGTGTTGCAATCATTGATATACGAAGAGCAGACGAATGGAAAAACACGGGTGTAATCGCAACTTCAAATAAGTTGACTTTTTTTGATACTGCGGGAAAATATGATTTAAATGATTGGATGGATAAATTCCAAAAAATTGTAAAAGATAAAAATCAACCTTTTATCTTGGTCTGCCGAAGTGCAAATAGAACCGGTATCGTTGGTAATTTTTTAAATGAAAAAATGGAATATAAAAATGTCTACCATTTAAAAGGTGGAATAAAAGCTTGGATGGCTCAAAAAAGAGAAACCATTAAATAAATAAGTAAAACTCAAAAATAATAAACAAAAGTCAAAGTAGAAATCAGAATTTGTACTTTTGTTTATTTTTCTTCACAAATCCTACACAAAACTACAATATAATCTTTTTAAAATATGAGGAATCGTCATGAAATTAAGATATTTGATATTGAGTGTACTGTTTTCTTTAAATCTTTATGCCTTAGGCATTACGGGTCAAAAAGCGCCGAGTTTCGGAGTGGATACGTGGTTGCAAAAAGGTGATTCACAACAAACAAAAGCTTTAGATATCAATGACTTTAAAGGTAAAGTTTTATATCTGTACGGTTTCCAAGCGTGGTGCCCAGGATGCCACTCTCATGGTTTTCCTACTTTACAGAAACTCTCAAAACATTATGCAGGGGATGTCAGTGTAGCTTTTGTGGCAATCCAAACCGTTTTTGAAGGATTTAGTTTTAATTCGGTTAACGCAGCAAAAGATATTATCAAAAAATACTCTTTAACAATGCCAGTAGGACACAGTGGAAGCAGTGATAAACGCTCAGGTTTTATGGCAAATTATAGAAGTGGTGGAACTCCATGGACTGTTATAATTGATAAAAAAGGGATTGTTCGATTTAATGATTTTCATGCAGATGTGAACGAAATCATTAAATACATGGATGTTTTAAAAAAAGAATAAAGGATTTGTTATGAAACAAAATAAAATCGCCTTTGCAGGAAAAAAAATAGTATTGATGTTTTTATTCAGTGTTGTCTCTTTGTATGCTTTTGAAGCGTTGGATACAAAAAATTTTACTCAAAAAGTCAGTGATAAAAACAGTATCGTTAAATTTTATGCCACATGGTGCTCAAACTGTAAAGTGCAAGCAAAAAATTTGGCGCAGCTCAACCAAAAAGAGTTGGGTGTTTCTATTTATGAAGTAAATATCGAGAAAGAGATGGAATTGGCACAAGCTTATAATATACGGGTAGTTCCAACAACTTTATATATAAAAAATGGTAAAGTTATATCTACTGATTTGGGTGTTAAATCAGTGGGTGAAATAAAAAATAGCATCAAACAAAATTTCTAATTAAAGGTATATAAATGAAAATAATTAAACTGGCAACCGCAGCCGTGTTACTGAGCTCTGCTCTTTTTGCTTCAATGGAAGTGGACAAAAAAGTAATCGCATTTGAAAAACAGAGATTTTTAAAAACTCAAGGTCTGGCATTGCAAGAAGTAAATGTAAAAACAAAAGAAAAACTTCCTTTAAAAGGCTGGTTTGGGTATGTTTTAGAGATTAAAGCTAATGTTCCTGGTCGTGGGCTTGTTGGGGGTCGAGATATGCTTTTCTCAAATGGAGAAGCTGTGACTCAAGAGCTGATAGATATGAAAAGTGGAAACAGCTTCAAAGATTTGCTTTCACCAAAAGTCTCACTTAAATATTACAAACCAGATCATTTAGTAGCAGGAAATGCAAATGCTAAAAATCAGGTTGTGGTATTTTCAGATCCACTTTGTCCTTATTGCCAACAAAGCATTCCTGGTATGATTGAAAAAGCAAACGCAAATCCTAAAGAGATTGCACTGTATTATTACCACTTTCCTCTTTTAAGTATACACCCAGCTGCAAATGCATTAAGCAAAGCCATGGTGGTTGCAAAAGCTCAAGGAATAAAAGATGTTGAAATGAAAACATATAAAACAAATTTCAACCAATATTTTAATGCCAGAGAAACCAATGACCAAAAAATACTTGATGGGGTAAACAAGGCGTTAAAAACAAATATTACGTTAGCTCAAATCCAGAACGTAAAAGTTGAAGAAGAGGTTATCAATGATTTACAAATGGGTGAAGATGTGATGGTTCAAGGAACTCCAACGACATTTGTAAATGGGGTCAATGATAAAACAAGAACACTGTTTAGAGCGTTAGGAAAATAATATGAACAGTAGATTAAAAAGTTATAACAATAATCTTTTTAATTTATCAATAAAAAAAATTGTACTGGTATTTGCCCTTATGATTACAATACTCAATGCACAATATAAATTTACAAACAAACTCATTTCTGAGGATTCACCGTATTTGCAGCAACACGCTCATAATCCGGTGAATTGGTATCCTTGGGGAAAAGAAGCGTTTGATAAAGCCAAAAAAGAAAACAAACTTATCTTTTTGTCCATTGGTTACAGTACTTGTCACTGGTGTCATGTCATGGAAGAGGAATCTTTTGAAGATGAAGAGGTGGCAAAACTTTTAAACAAAGATTTCATTTCCATTAAAGTTGACAGAGAAGAGAAACCCCATGTGGATAAGTATTACCAAGATGTGCATAACCTGCTTAAGAAAAGAGGCGGAGGTTGGCCTCTAACGATTGTATTAACTCCTGGAAGAAAAGCTTTTTTTGCAGCAACATATATTCCCAATACCAAAAAATATGGGCGAATGGGTATCAAACAACTCTTGGGTGAAATATCTGATATGTATGCTTTAAAACCTCTTGATATTTTAAACAGTGCCAATCAGATTGAGAAGATTTTAGCTGAATATAGAGACTCTTACAGTGATGAAAAAAAAGCTTTGAGTCTAACTCTGATTACTCAATTTATAAATGAAGTTGAAAACTCTTTTGACAAAGAGAATTTTGGAATAGGAATAAAACCCAAGTTCCCACATGCTTCAACGCTTGAAACTCTGTTGGATATATATACAGTAACCAAAGATGAAAGAGCACTTTTTATGGCCACTAAAATGCTTAAAGCTATGGCAAAGGGTGGTATTTATGATCAAATAGAGGGTGGTTTTTACAGATACAGTGTTGATGAAAAATGGATGATTCCTCATTTTGAAAAAATGTTATTTACCAATGCTGAGCTGTTAAGTGCATATGCTAAAGCTTATCGTATTACCAAAGATGTTTTTTATAAAAATATAGTTGACGAGCTTATCTCTTTTACGAAAAAAAGATTTGAAAACGGAGGTTTGTTATACAGTGCCAGTGATGCGGACAGTCTGATTGGAAATGAAAAAGAAGAGGGTGCTTATTTTGTTTTTGAGTACGAAGAAACAAAAACACACTTGATAGAAAATGGATATAAAGATAAAGATATCAAAACAATTTTGGAATATTTTAATATCACAAAAAAAGGTAATTTTGAGCATAAACTTAATAATCCTTATGTAAGCGATAAAACACAACCCGACAATTTAAGAGCAGTCAAAAAGATTTTGGAGAAGTTACGAAGTAAAAAAAAGTATCCTTTTGTTGATAACAAAATTTTGACTTCATGGAACGCGATGTACATCACGTCTCTTTTTGAAGCAGGTAAAACACGCGATGAGTACTCAAAGTTAGCAATAAAGTATTTGGATACGCTGCTTGATAAGTTGTATATCGGAAATGTTTTATACCATCAGCGATTGATTAATAAGAAACCAAAAGTAAATGCACTGTTTGAAGATTACTCTTTTTTAATCAGTTCTCTTCTAAGAGCATATGATTATACCTTGGATAAAAAGTATTTGAAGCTCTCAACTTTATTGATGAATGAAGCCAAAGAGAAATTTTATAAAAAGAATAACTGGTATATGAGTGATGATGAATTTCAATCGGTGTCTTCTGTATATGACAGTTCATATAAAAGTGCGACAGCAAATATGGTTGATAATATTTTAAAAATCTCCATTTTAAATGAAGATTTAAAACTTCAAGAAACAGCAAAAAATACTTTAGAGAGTAATTCGCTGATGTTAGCAAGCAGACCCAGTAACACCGCTTGGTTGTTCAGAAGTTTTATTGGATTTAAAAAAGGGTATATTAACTTAAAAGCAACCAAAGAGATGCTTAAAAATAAAATAATGCCAGAGTATCCCTATTTGGTAAAAAAAGAAAACAGTGACAAGATGTATTTGGCGTGTAAGGTTGATGTCTGTTTTGCATACAGCAAGGACTTTAACGATATAATTGGTGAAATTTTTGACGAGGTCAGAGGAAAATAAGAATAATGAAAAAACTTTTAATAATACTTTTTTTAGTGGTAAATATATTTGCATTGGAGCAAAAATTTGTTGAACCCGAAGTCGCTTTTAAAACAAGTCTGAAAAAAATAGGGGATGATATCTATTTTGAATCCATAAAAGACTTAGAAGTATCGTCGCATTTTTTAATTAAAAGAACGGGAGAAGTTATTCAGTTTGTCTCATGTAATGACCGCGCTTGGCATGCGGGGATATCACTTTACAAGGGTCGAGAAAATTGTAATGACTTTTCTATTGGGATTGAACTACAAGGTACTGAAGATATTAAATATAGCGCTGAACAGTATCAGTCTTTAGTGTCGTTGACCCAGGTTATTCAGAATGCTTACCCTTCAATACAGAATGAAGACATTGTTGGGCACGAATTTATTTCACCTGGCAGAAAATCTGACCCTGGTAAGAGTTTTAATTGGGATAGCTATAAAAAAAGTATACTTTGATTCTTCGCAAAACAAGCTTTACATCAGTTCTCATCTATACTTTTTATCAGGCTAACTTATTGCGATTTTTATTATTAGGGGGCGTTTCTTGAATCATTTATTGAATTCGGTAATAGAAATCACTCGACATAAAGATATAGAAGCACTTGAGCGTAGTTTTGTAGAGACAATGGCTAGCCTCGTGCCTGCAGAAAAAATCGAATTAAATCATTTCTATTTCGACAAGGAAAGCAAAATAATTAGCAATGCCACTCAGTTGATTTGTTCCATAAGTGATAATAAATATACGAGTAATATACTGAGGAGTTCAGAAGTATCTGACGCTATTCTAGGGAGCGTAACCGCTAATTTTTCGATTTTTGCCCCATTAAGCGACAAAAAGTGGTACTTCATTTCACCCATTCAGGTAAACAATGATATAGAAGGCTGTATTAGCTTTATCAGTGAAA
>ENA-ORXI01002554-ORXI01002554.1-sediment-metagenome-genome-assembly--contig:-NODE-2554-length-12981-cov-4.742793_pt1 | contig 12981 bp, 14 predicted proteins | sample MGYA00237861_ERZ511468 | MGnify/ENA primary metagenome ERZ511468 (study PRJEB26299, sample SAMN06266213) | sediment metagenome | isolation source: Hudson Canyon methane seep mesocosm | place... | reverse complement strand
ATTAACATGTTTCATCAGTCTACCCCTCATCATAGACTCATTACATATGCAGTTGTACTCACTAATACTAAAGAAGCGATTAATACCGCTATACTGATAAGTATCAAAGAGGGTTTACTATGCCAATACAAACTATGCCTATACAAACCATGGCTCACAGTGTTCTTGATCTCTTCTCTATTGGTATAGGCCCTTCAAGCTCTCATACCGTCGGGCCAATGCGAGCAGCCTATCTCTTTGCTCAAAGTCTGGATTGCAAAAAAGTAAGCCGGGTGGCGTGTGAGCTATACGGCTCTTTAGCATTAACAGGTAAAGGCCATGGAACCGGTGATGCAATTATTCTAGGGCTTTCAGGCTTTCAACCTGAAGCAATAACCATGGCAGAAAAAGAGTCTATTCTAGCTAATGTTCACGGTCACGCCTCACTTCAATTAAACAATCAATCGAATATTCATTTTAGCCAAGAAGAAGATATAGTCTTTCTTAAAACCCAGTTAATGCCAAAACACTCTAATGGATTAACGCTTAAAGCCTACAGTAGCAATGACACACTCATTAAAAGTAACGGCTACTACTCCGTTGGAGGAGGGTTTATTTGTGATGAAAGTGGACAAGCTATTGGTCTGGGAAAACAATCCTCAGAATGCCCTTATTCATTTAATTCAACGGCTCAACTAATTAAATTTTGCAAGCAAGAACGTTGTTCCATTAGTCGTATCATGTGGCAGAACGAGTGTGCATGGCGTTCAAAAGACGAACTTAAGAAGCAGTTATTAAATCTATGGCAGGTAATGAATGAGAGCATAGAAGCAGGCCTTCATACAGAAGGCGTACTACCGGGAGGGTTACAGGTAAAACGTCGTGCCCCAAAACTTTACCAAAAGCTACTATCCTCAAACGATAATGCCAGTAACAAAACGGCAATACTCGATTGGCTAAGTGTCTATGCCATGGCGGTCAATGAGGAGAATGCCGCAGGGGGCCGAGTCGTTACCGCACCAACCAACGGAGCTGCTGGTATAATCCCTTCTGTGCTTAAATATTATTTCGAACACTTGGCACCCTACAATGAACAAACCGTTATTGACTACTTACTAACGGCAGGCGCAATCGGCATTCTTTATAAAGAAGGGGCTTCACTTTCCGCCGCAGAGGTGGGGTGCCAGGGAGAAGTAGGCGTTGCCTGCTCGATGGCTGCAGGCGCACTGGCCGCCATTCAAGGTGGCTCTATATGGCAGGTTGAAAATGCGGCTGAAATTGGAATGGAGCACAACCTTGGCCTAACCTGCGACCCTATTGGGGGCTTAGTGCAAATCCCCTGTATTGAACGTAATACCATGGGCGCAGTTAAAGCCGTTAATGCGGCACACCTTGCATTAAATTCAGATGGCAGACACGTAGTTTCTTTGGATAAAGTGATTGCCACCATGATGCGTACAGGTAAAGATATGCAACATCAATATAAAGAAACCTCACTTGGGGGCTTAGCAGTACATGTTAATATGCCTGAATGTTAACAAACACGACTATTTTGCTATTTTAAAGAGACCCATCAAAAATGCTTAGCCCCATATACTCAAACTTAATTATATTACTTTTACTAACGCAGTTAGTCGCCTGCGCAACACCCAGAATTGATCGAAACATCTATAATGAAAATCAGTTTGATAAAGGTATAGCTCACACCTCCGAATGGGACGGTCGAAAAATTGCGTGGTTAGAACGTGGTGATGTTAACGGTTTCCCCGTATTTTATGCCCACGGTAACCCCGGATCACGATTAGAACTGCTCTTTCTCGATAAAAAAGCACAAGAATACGGCATTCGCCTCATCGTACTTGAAAGACCAGGGCTCGGTCGTTCTGACTATGTATCAGGTTACAATTTATTAGACTTCGCAGCCGATATTGAAAGGCTGGCTAATGAAAAAAACATCGATCAGTTTGGCCTAATTGGCTGGTCAAGCGGTGGTCCTCCGGTCTTGGCGACAGCCCATCAACTCCCCAAGCGTGCAAAGTTCGCTATCTCAATCTCAGGTTACACCAACTTTGGCGAATTTGATGAAGCTCGGGAGTTAATGAAAAGCTACAACCTGCGAGGGCCCGAGCTTTCAGAAAAACGCCCTAGACTATTTAATCAAGCGGTAAAGCTGGTGCGTTGGACAGATTTAACACTGCCCAACTTCTATATGAAAATGGCCGAAGCTGAAATGCCTGCTGCAGATCGAACGATTTTGGAAGATAAACAAACCGCAGAGCTATTTATTCGCAACCAGCAAGAGGCCTTAAAGCAAGGCACTAAGGGGGTAATTCAAGACTTGGAAGTACAGTGGGCCCCTTGGTCATTTAGCCTGAAAGATATTCAGGTTCCGGTGTATATTTATCAGGGTAAAAAAGACACCTTTGTTCCCTGGAAGTTTGGGGAGCACCTGGCGAATACCATTCCTGGGGCATCATTAACGCTGATACCAGATGCTGGTCACTTAATGCCATTAGACCCTGTATTTCAGGATGATATATTTAAAATTGTACTCAGGTATGTTGATTAACGTATAAAAAGCTTAATGCTTACGAGAAAAATGTTCTAAATCCAGGTTAATCCTTAGATGAAGTAGTTCCATCACCACCTCTTTATCAACCCCGGGCTTAGAGGCAAAACGTTTAATCAGCTCCTCGCAATTCGGCCAGGTGTAATCAACAAAATCATCTTTTAAACCTACTTTGTGAAGTCGTACGCGAAGCGCCTCTTTAATCTCATTCGGGCTTTCATGTTTCGGTATTCGAAAATCAATTACGTCTCCCATAAAAGACCCTCTAATGCTGACTATTTTATCTCAACCTTATCTACTAGCTTAGTCTATAGACTAAAGAGAGACAATTAGCCCCTGCCAAAGCCCCCGCTTGAACCTTATTAAACACCACAAACAAAAAACCCTGCATTTGCAGGGTTTTTATCATTTTTAATCAACATTTTTAAAAAACATATCGATCAAAATGGAATATCATCATCAAAATCATCAACGGGTGCTGCCTGCTGAGGGGCTTGTTGCGGAGCTTGCTGCTGTCCGTAACCACCTTGCTGCTGTGGTGCACTTTGCTGAGGCGCTTGCTGTGAGTAAGAACCCTGTTGTTGCGGAGCGGGTGCATTCTGCTGCTGAGGTGCTTGGCGAGGAGCCGGTGCACTCTGTTGAGGGGCTTGTTGTGAATAGCCACCTTGCTGCTGAGGTTGCTGAGCCGGAGCAGAGTAACCACCTTGCGATTGAGACTGCTGAGCAGGAGCGGAATAACCACCCTGCTGAGGCTGATCAAAGCCACCGCGAGAATCTAACATTTGCATTTCGTTAGCTACGATGTCAGTGGAATATCGATCTTGCCCTTCTTTGTCTTTCCACTTGTTGGTTTGCAAGCGTCCTTCTATGTATAGTTTAGAACCTTTTTTCAAATACTCTTTTGCAATTTCAGCCAAACGACCAAACATCACCACTCTATGCCATTCTGTTTTCGGCACCATTTGACCGGTGTTTTTGTCTTTGTAGCTTTCATCTGTAGCAATACTTAAATTTGTGATTGCACTCCCTTGCGGAGAGTAGCGGGTATCTGGATCATTTCCCAAATTACCAATCAATATTACTTTGTTAACGCCGCGAGCCATTTATCTCTCCTAAATACCCAAATTCAATCTTTTAAATTTTCAATTTTTTATCTCAGAGAAACGCTCTGATCAATGAATCAAATGCTAACAGAAAACACAGCAATAGGCATTAATTCAACTACACTAAATAGCACTCTTTCTAAATAATAATTTTTGAACAAAAATACATAATCATGCCTAAATGGAAAAAAATATCCGTTTCCTGCCTACTCGCAGGACTATTACTGGCCCAACCGGCTTTATCTGAAAAAAATAACAACACGCTTAACAAAACCCGTGCTGAAGCTGAATTGATGCATAAGCAAGGCGCCACATCACAGTCCACCATACTCAAAAGCAAAGAAGCGACCCAGCAATTACTATCGGAGTTTCAAACACTTAATTATGAGTTGGATCAGTTAAAAATAAACCAGGCCCATCTGCTACAAACCCAAACACAGCAAATAAGGACGATTAACTCGCTTAAAAAACAACTTAATGAAATAGAAACCACTGAGAAAGCGATTGTTCCTCACTTGTTATCAATGATTGATTGGTTAGATGATTTTGTTGTTAAAGATATTCCTTTTCATGCAGATGAACGTCATCAAAGAATCGCTTACCTTAAATCTAGCATGATAGCCCCAGACATTAATCTCCCAGAACGTTACCGCAGAGTGCTTGAGGCCTACCAAATTGAAAGCGAGTATGGCTATACCCTTGAGTCGAGCCCTCATACGATCAATATTTCGGGTGAGCAATTACGCGTTAATTTATTGAGAGTGGGAAGAATTGGACTTTATTATCAGACTGAAGATGGGCAGCGTAGCGGCTATTGGGATCGTAAGAAAGGTGCATGGCAGATTGCTCCTGCAGGAGCTGAGGATGAAATTAAGAAAGGATTGCTAATTGCACAGAAACAGAGACCTCATTCATTGTTGATTTTACCCATTGTTAAATAATGAAGAAATAAAAAGCAACATTTTCAAATTTAAACCAAGGTTTTATATGATATTTTTCCGCAACTTTCTTCTAACTCTAACTTGCTTACTACCGACCATAAGCATGGCAGCCCAAGATGAGTTCAATGCCTTGTTTGAGTTGGTTAGAGAATCCAGACAAGAACAACAAACATTAAATAAAACCAGAGAAAAACAATTTCTGACAAAACAAAAATTACAACAACAGCAAGTCAACGCACTTAAAAAAACCTGGCAGATGCACGCAAAGAGTATAAAAAACAACAGCAGCAGGCAGCTGTCAATGCAAAACAAGCAGACCAGCTACAAACCCAACTTAATGAGCGTACACACTCACTGAAAGACCTTTTTTCTGCCTGGAAGCTAAGTACCCGAGAAACATTTGAAAACCAGAAGAATTCCCTTTTATCATCTCAATATACTGGTCAGCTTGATCAGCTAAGAACAATGATAGATAAGAAAGAATTACCGGAGTCATCAGACTTATTCGCACTGCAAGATATCATGCAACAAGACATTACAGGAACAGGCCAGGTTGCACAGTTCGATGGCTCGGTAACGCTATTAAACGGCGAAACCTCACAGTTAAATATACAGCGCACAGGCCCCTTTACCGCTAAAGCCAATGGACAGTTTCTTGTCTTTAATACGGCGAATCAATCACTCAGCTTTGCGCCCCAACAGCCTGAAAACACCTACTTAGATGTTATTACAAGCGATAGATTAAATGCTGTTATTGACCCATCCAGAGGTGTGGTACTACATCGTTTAGCATTAAAACCAAGCCTATTAGAGCGCATACAGCAAGGCGGATTGATCGGCTACGTGATTATCGCCTTGGGTATTGCGGGGTTATTATTAGCCTGTATTCGCTGGATAGATATCAGTCTGTTAAGGCTAAAGATAAAGCAACAACTTAAAAACCCTGAAGCCATCAATAAGAATAACCCATTAGGTCGTATACTTGCGGTCTATCATGACAACCCCAAAGACCAGATTGATAGCTTGGAAGTAAAACTGCAGGAAGCTGTATTGCAAGAAGTCCCCCGACTAGATAAAGGCTTGGGAACCCTTAAATTACTTGCCGCCGTAGCCCCTCTGCTAGGCTTATTGGGCACCGTAGTCGGCATGATCAATACCTTTCAGACTATTACTCTAGTGGGGGCAACCGATCCTAAATTAATGGCAGGCGGTATATCTCAGGCACTAGTGACTACCGTGTTAGGGCTTACTATGACCGTCCCCCTGCTCTTCTCTCATGGTTTTGTCTCTTCGCGAGTGCGAATGCTTATGGTGCTATTGAGTCAACAAAGCTTAGGCATCATTGCCCAGGCCATGGAGCTTAGAAATAATGACAAGCCCGATTAGCAATGCATTCAGCGCCATTAGCCACTTATTTAATCAAGGGGGGAGTGTACTTTGGGCTATTTCAGGCGTTGCTCTAATTATTTTATTACTAGCCTCCGAGCGTTTGTTGTTTATTTCTATTAGCTATCAACAATACCAGCAAAAAGTAGTCAATAAATGGCGAAGTCGACTCGATACCCATTCATGGTTTGCCTACCACATTAGAGAGGCCATTCTAGCCGAGAGCAACCTGCAACTGAACAATGCCCTATGGCTTATTAAAGCCTGTGTGCTTGTCTGCCCTCTACTGGGTTTACTGGGCACCGTCACAGGAATGATTTCGGTCTTCGATGTGCTTTCATACTCAGGAACAGGAAACCCACGTTTAATGGCTGCAGGGATTTTTCAAGCAACGATCCCGACCATGGCGGGTATGGTGGTAGCTATCATAGGCTTAATATTACGACAACAAGTGCTCAGACAGGTACGAAAAAAACAAAGTCTACTAGCCAAGCAACTTCACTTTGAGAAGGAGGGAGTTTAATGCGACATCGTTTCCCGTTTTTTAAAGGTGAGGAGGAAGAAGTCGAAATCAATATGACTCCCATGCTAGATGTGGTGTTTATCATGCTGATTTTCTTTATCGTCACCACCAGTTTTGTGAGAGAAACCGGCGTTGAGGTTAACCGACCTTTGGCAGAGTCTTCTGAAAAGCTGCCTCAAAATGCCATTTTAGTAGCCATTACAGAGAGTAATCAGATATGGATAGACCGACATCGTATAGATACCAGAGCAGTAAGACGAAATATTGAACGACTACTTGCCGAAAACCCAGAGAGCACCGTAATTATACAGGCCGATGAAGCCTCCCCCACAGGAACACTGATTAACGTTTTAGACCAAACCAAACTAGCAGGTGCTAAACATATAGCGGTATCAACCAATCAAAGGCACTCAGGTTGATACGCTACATCATGGCGACACCTTTGGCATTATTAATGTTAATGCTTATTTTGCTATTGATGGCGCAACTCATTCAGCCCAACATAAGCGCACAGGCTCCCGCAGACAATATCATCACTATCGACTTTCTTCGGGCTCCGCAATTTAAACCGCAAACTTCAACACTTGCACTCACACAACCCACGCATGAAATTCCCCCTAAGGAAGCGCTTTCTGAACCTGCACCACCAAAAACACAACCCTTACTTTTACCAATGAACAGTCCAAACTTCAAAATGGACACCATTAGCTTACCCAAAGCCAAGTTTTCAGCACCCTCATCACTCAACAATTTAGTCTACGAAGCAGCACCACAAGTCCGCCCCCAAGAGCGACCAGTACAACAAGCACCGCAACTGCCAATACAACTTGCCCCACAGTTTACTGAGAATTTATTTCCCCTACATATACCGCAACCTTCTTACCCAAGAAGAGCACGTAGTAGAGGTATAGAGGGCTGGGTGAAAGTTGGGTTTACCATTCAACCCAACGGAAAGGTAAAAGATATTATTATTTTAAATTCTAAACCCTCAGGGATTTTTGATAACGCCACTCAACGATCAGTTGCTCGATGGAAATTCAAACCCCAACTATTAAATGGAAAACCCACCCCTCGCAGAGTAGAACAAATAATACGCTTTAACCTGCAACGGTGATCAGAACCAATGAATAGCTTAACGAAACTAACATCACTATTTTTATTACTGGCTTTTACATATAGCACGGTATGTTCCGCTGATTTTAGTGTGCCACAAAGTATTTATAAGCAAGCACCACCATCAAAACATCGCTTAAGCGAAACCGCCTATCGTCAACTCCAACCCATCCAAAAACAAATTTCAGCAGAACAGTATGACGATGCATTTAAGTCATTAAATCGACTGGTTAAACGCCACAATAAAAACCTTTATGTCGTTTCCGTAGCCATGAAGTCAGCTGCTTATATCTACATTGCGCAACAGGAATACCCTAAAGCAATGGAGTGGATGCAACAGATACTCAAGATATCAGCCATGAGCGCCCAAGAATTACAGGTCATTCGCCACGACCTGAGCCAGCTGCAACTACAAGCAGAGCAATACCAAAAAGCGATTAATACAATGGAAGACTGGCTTCAGGGTGCAAAAAAATCACAGATAACCGCCGCAGATTATCAACTTCTCGCGGTGTCGTATTTTCAGATTAAGCATTATAAAAAAGCCAAGCAAGCCGCTCAGAAAGGTCTTAAACAGCCCGAACCACTTGTGGAGCCTCTTTATCAACTCATATTAGCTTGTGACTTTGAGTTAAAAAATTACACCAATGCGGAAAGAACTTTAAGCACCTTGATAAAACTAAACAATTCTCATAGAAATTACTGGATACAGTGGGCTGGAGTGCTTGATTTACTGGAAAAGCCAGACGAAGCATTAGTGATATTTGAGCTGATGGATAAACGAAATCAGCTCAATAATGAGCAAGAAAGAACTCAGTTTGTACAAAGGTTAATACAGCAAGGCAACGCATTTAAGGCCGCCAGAAAAATGAATGTGTATATAGAAAATGGCGATGTGGGTGATTCAACTGAAAACCAGCTGCTGCTGGCATCCGCCTGGGAACAAAGTGGTGAAAGTGAGAAAGCCATTAAGGTGCTAAAAAGACTGATAAACACTCGAAAGAATGATGTATTGCTAACGCGGCTAACTCATATTTATGTAGCAGAAAGACAATGGGCTGCGCTGGTTGAGTTACTTGAAGTGGAACTTAGAGCACCGGCTACCGAAGACAATGAGCAACTCTATTTACAGTTGGGATATGGGTATCTGCAGCTGGAAAGCATTAATCAGGCAAAGAATGTTTTTTACCTGCTGGTTAATGCTGAACAAGTAACAAACGAGACTAAAAAAGTAGCCAAAGAGTGGCAGGAGTACATAGGTAGCACCCATCCTGAAACGGCTGTCATTCCCGCGAAGGCGGGAATCCATGGTTCGAAAATGCGCTAAAACACTGGATCCCCGCCTTCGCGAGGATGACAATAAAGTACAATTACGATATTTCTGGATGGGCACTAGATAAGCTATAAAAGGGAAAGCCCTATTAGGCTGCACTACTTATCAAAACGAAGGCAACACCCGAGCAAAACACGCCTTCAAATATTCAGTCTCAGGTATCGCAGGAACAATCGGATGATCCGGCCCTTGATGCCCTTGCTCAATAATTTGCACAAAGCGATCAGTCTGACGACCGGTTGAACGAATAATATCAGTCAAACGCTCTCTTTGAAGGTGCATAGAACAAGACGCCGATACTAATATTCCGTCTTTATCCAGTAAGCGCATGGCTAGCTGGTTAATACGCTGGTAAGCCTGTTCACCCGCTTTAATATCACGCCTTCTTGGAATAAACGCAGGAGGATCAACAATCACTACATCAAATTTTTCACGAATATCACGCAACTCTTTACAAGCCGCAAATGCATCACCTTTAATGCAACGAACCTTATCTTCTACGCCATTTAGCTTGGCGTTTTCTTCTACAAATGAAAGTGCATACTCAGACGCATCAATACAAGTAACTGACTCTGCACCGAAAGCCGCTGCTTGAATACCCCAACCACCAATATAACTAAAGATATCAAGAACACGCTTGCCTTTAACATAAGGAGCCAAACGGGCACGATTCATTCTATGATCATAAAACCAACCTGTTTTCTGCCCTTTTAAAACGGGAGCATTAAATAAAACGCCATTCTCTTCAAGCTGAAGCGTTTCTGTTTCTTCTCCGATTACCGTCTCAGTATAAGATTCAAGCCCCTCTACTTCACGCATTTTTCCATCATTACGGAAGATTAAAGTAGTAGGTTTAATGACTTTTTCAATGGCTTCAATTAACTCATCTTTCAGCACTTCCATGCCAAATGAAGAGATTTGAGCAACACAAGCATCACCAAAGCGGTCAATAACCAAACCAGGAAGCCCGTCACTATCACCAAAAACCAAGCGATAAAAAGGTTTATCGAAGGCTTGCTGGCGCAAAGACAAGGCAATTTTCAATCGGTGCACAATCAGTGACTTATCCATAAACTGATTACTTGAACGGCTAATTAAGCGACCACAAATCAAGGCATTAGGATTAACCATTGCAGTACCCAATGGCTTGCCTGATGGCGTAGTCACTACGGCCTGATCACCGGCCTGAAATTGCTTAAGACCGCCATTTGCAGAGTCTACTTCATTACTATAGATCCACAGGTGTCCCTGTTTCAAGCGCCGATCTGCGCCTTTATTAAGTTGAAGCACTTTGTTAGACGCTGAGAGAGTAGACTCTGGATTATTAGACATGGAACCTCCTGAAAAATCGATGCGCGATTATACCAGTGAAGTGAGCGTACAGGAAAAAAATAGCAGACTATTAACATTTAAATATAAAAAATGACAACCAAATGCTTATAGATAATCTACACTTACGGGATGCGATATAAACAAATTATCACCGTAGATTAGAACAGTTTATTAGAACTACGACCAAAACTTAGCTTATCAGGAATAACAATGGGTACAGAGTTAACCGGCGACCAGATAAAACATATTTTGCAGGGAATCAAGATTCCACCACAACCCCAGATTCTGGTTGACCTTCAAATGGAACAGGTAATGCCTGACCCAGACCTTAGGCAAATTGCTCGTCTGATCAGTCAGGACGTAGGCCTTTCTGGCACCATGCTAAAATTTGTTAACTCACCTTTTATGGGGCTTTCCAACAAAATAACATCCATTGAGCAGGCCGTATCGCTACTAGGGCTCAATAGCGTTATTAATATTCTTAACGGCCTATCAATCAAAGGCGAAATGAGCGATGAAAAAATTGTCGTAATGACGCGTTTCTGGGATACAGCCAATGACATTGCGATGGTTTGCGCTACCATTGCCAAAAAAATTGGCTTTAGCAGTCCTGATGAAGCCTATGCTTTAGGCTTATTCCATAACTCAGGCATACCACTCATGATGCAACGCTTCGATAAGTATCTTGATGTTATGGAGGAAGGCTATGCCGAGACAACAAATCGCCTTATTGATGTAGAAAATCGATTATTCAATACCAATCATGCAGTAGTGGGCTACTACACAGCAAAGTCTTGGAATTTACCCTTATCTATATGCGATGTTATTGCCGAACATCACAGTGCAGAAATACTTTTTCGAAATAAAGATGGTAAGTCTCAAGAGAAAAAAACATTGCTGGCCATTCTAAAAATTGCGGAGCACATTTGTGGTAATTACATCACCCTAGGCTCTCAAACTACAGATTTTGAATGGGATAGGATCAGTAAAGATATTTTAGAATATGTTGGTCTATCGTCTTACGACATTGAGGATATGAAAGAATACTTTAAAGACATGGGAGTTTCGGTTATTGGGTGATCATTCTACCCAATCGCGGCTAAGAGCCGCTCCTACAAATCGGCACAATAAGTGCCAAATATAATGTAGGAGCGCCACTTTGGCGCGATAAATGTTAGATAGTTATTTGGCCTTATAAGACACATCTAACTCTCTAGCCGCTTTAACATCATCAAGACGTTTAACTGGCTGAGAATAAGGCGCGCCCTTAACCAAATCAGCTGAACTCTCAGCCTCTTTTAATATCTGAATCATTGCATCCACAAAACCATCAAGCTCATCAATAGATTCAGTTTCTGTAGGCTCAATTAACAAGCACTCAGGCACCAAAAGTGGAAAATAGGTTGTTGGAGCATGGTAACCGTAATCCAGCAAGCGTTTCGCAAAATCCATTGCAGTCACACCCAGCTCTTTCGCCTGTTTACTCATGGTAATTATAAATTCATGAGTCGCACGACGATCAGCATAAGCCAAATCAAAACCTGCATCACTTAACTTTTTCGCCATATAGTTAGCATTTAAAGTAGAGAATTCACTCACTCGATGCATACCATCACGACCAAGGAACAATGCGTAGATGTAGGCGCGTAAGATAATACCCGCATTACCCATAAAAGCAGATAAGCGGCCGATACTATCAGGTAAAGCCTCGTTTCCTAACCAGCAATAATCTGGCTCGCCACCCGCATCTTCAATACCCGCGATAGGCGTAGGCAAGTAAGGTAATAAGCGTTCACCCACAGCTACCGGGCCAGAACCCGGACCACCACCACCGTGCGGTGTTGCGAATGTTTTGTGTAGGTTCATGTGTAACACATCAAAACCCATATCACCTGGGCGAACTTTACCCAGAATAGCATTCAGGTTGGCTCCATCATAATAAAGTAGACCACCGGCATCATGAACAACCTTTGCAATCACTTCAATTTGACGCTCAAACACACCACAAGTTGATGGGTTTGTCATCATAATGCCCGCTGTTTGAGGGCCAACAGCTTCTTTTAATGCTTCAACATCAACATCCCCATCATTTAAAACAGGAATTTCTTTTACCTTATAACCACACATAACCGCTGTTGCTGGGTTCGTACCATGAGCAGCAATAGGGACAATGATTTCGCTACGTTCAAAATCTCCGCGTTTGTCATGGTAGGCTTTAATCATCGCCACACCCGCAAACTCGCCTTGAGCACCGGCCATAGGGCTCAAAGAAACCCCAGCCATACCCGTCACGTCCTTAAGAATTTCTTGCAGCTCATATACACATGCAAGATAACCCTGACTGTGAGACTCAGGCGCTAATGGGTGTCGACCTAAGAAGCCTGGCAAGCTTGCTACTTTATGTGCACCACGCGGGTTGTACTTCATAGTACAAGAACCCAAAGGGTAGAACTGTGTATCTATAGAGAAGTTCTTACGCGACAAGTTAGTATAATGTCTAACCACCTGTAGCTCAGATACTTCAGGCAATTCAGCCTTATTCTTTCGCATCAATTCAGCAGGAATACTTGTTACTTCTGCCTTAACAAGAGGAGCCTGGGCTGTCGCATTACGACCTGAGGCACTACGCTCAAAAATTAACATTCCACACCCTCCAATTCTTTCAACGATACTTCCAGTGCACTCACATAATCATTGAGATC
>ENA-ORXI01002553-ORXI01002553.1-sediment-metagenome-genome-assembly--contig:-NODE-2553-length-12984-cov-23.469125_pt1 | contig 12984 bp, 9 predicted proteins | sample MGYA00237861_ERZ511468 | MGnify/ENA primary metagenome ERZ511468 (study PRJEB26299, sample SAMN06266213) | sediment metagenome | isolation source: Hudson Canyon methane seep mesocosm | place... | reverse complement strand
GTGTTTAAATCACCTAAATGCTGACTTAAAATCAGCTGTTTACCCTGACTAATAGCCAGCGTACTTTTCATTTGTCCGCCTAGCGCCAATGTATCAGGTAGTGTTGTACTGATTGTTACAGGTATCGGTGTATACCCCCTTGCGCGACGCAGAACGACACTTTTATTATTAATGTTTCGGACAATTGAATCATCTAACGGTCGAACAATAGGCCTGTTATGAGTAAGAAAAAAATCAGCAATATCAGCTAGTCTTTCTAATGCTTGTTGATCAGTAATACAAATAGGTTCATTAGCTCTGTTACCACTGGTTGCAATCAGTGGCTTACCAAAGTCCCGTGCAATTAAATGATGTAGAGATGAAGCAGGCAGCATAAGACCTAAAACATTATTGTTAGGCGCAACGGTATTGACAACATTACTCTTAGCTAATCGTTTTAACAGCACAATGGGGCTTTCATAAGACTGTAACGCCTGTGCTTCAATACAGTTAATATCACAAAGAGCTTTAGCGCTATTTATATCGGCAACCATCAAGGCAAACGGTTTTTCAGGACGGTGCTTTCTTAATCTCAGTCGTTCGACCACATCAGAATTAGTCGCATCAGCTAGTAATTGAAATCCAGCAACACCTTTAATGGCTATTATTTTACCCTGACCTAAAAGCTCAACTGTTTTGGATAATGCTTGAGTTTCCGTCAACAATACATCCCCAGTACTATCCAGTAGACTAAGTTGAGGCCCACAGTTTGGGCAAGCAATTATTTGAGAATGAAATCGTCTATTTTCTGGCGAGGAATATTCATTTAAACAGACCGAACAAGCATTAAATTTATTCATGCTGGTACGAATTCGATCATACGGTTGCTGAAGCATAATGCTGTATCTTGGCCCACAAAAACAGCAACTGGTAAAAGGGTAACGATAAAAACGACTTTGAGGATTAAAGAGATCGCTTATGCAATCTTGACATGGGCTGATATCAGGCAATACAAAAGCAGCTGAACTTCCTTCTGTAGAACTTGATTTTATTTGAAAATCATTAGCATGAAGTCGTTCTTGTTTTTGGATACGAATGGTATCAATTTTTGCCAAGGGTGGTAATTGATGTTGCAGATCAAATAAAAACTGTTGCTGTTGTGACTGCTCCCCTTCAACAGCTATTGAAACACCCTGACAAGCATTAGCAACCCAGCCATTTTGCTGATATCGTTTGGCTAAATGATAAACAAAAGGCCGAAAACCCAAGCCTTGCACAAAGCCTGATATCTCAATTGATAAAGATGATTTTTTTATGGCAGTACCACTTGGCTGTGTCTTTACTATTTCTTTAATATTGTTACTTCGTAGGAGCGTCCGCCATCATCATTGTCTGTTCACAAGCTGAAGTTACATCCAACAATCAATTGAAATACATTATGCCATAATACAACACAGCGATTTCTAATACGATGGGCATAACAACGTAAACAATACTTTGTCTTTCTTGATCTGTTGGTTTTTCATTATTAGCCCATGAAAAATCTTCATTCTCTCTAGAATAAGTATCACTGTTGCTATTAATGCTAAGTGCCGGCGAGCTATCAAGAAAAGGATCTTCATCAAACATTGAATCAAATACATCATCCAGTTTTTTCTGGTTTTCAAGCAAATCGTTTAATGCGTTTACATCTATTACTATAGCCATGGTATTGCCCCTTTTATTTCTACGGAACTTACTACCTAAAGCCCGCACTATTAATTTTTCTTCCCGTGTTGTTAGAGTACCCAAGAACCCAAACATTATCTGTGAATTTCCTCACACAATAAACCAGGGAGCTGGAAATAAATAATCATCCATTATTGGGCAGGATTTTTGTTTGCCTTCAGTCGTGTAGCAAGAGGCGCATAGCAGGCTACGCAACGTTGCTACACGGCTGAAGGTGGACAAAAAGACCAGCAAGATTGGATGATTATTTGTTTCCATCTCCCCCAGCTAACAGCTGGCACTTTTAATTTTTCATTCTTCATTTAAGAAAATATAAAAAAGAACTATACTTTTTATTAAGGTAATTGCTATATTACCAAAACATTATCTTCTTATTGATAGGGTAAAACGTTAATGAAACAGTTTATTCAAGATGTTATCAAAATTAATGATTTCCAGCCTGTTCGCCTGCTCACTATCCTACGTGAGGTTCAGGCTGAGTTCCGTTTCATTTCAAAACAAGCCATTGAAATAATAGCTGACGAACTAAACATTGAACGAACGCAAATCATCAGTGTTGTTGAATTTTACAGTTTTTTGCACTTGGAACCGAGAGGGCAATACGACATCTTATTCAGTGACTCAATCACTGATCATATGCTGGGTAAACAGTCTTTAATGGATTACATGTCTAAGCAGCTAAATGTTGCTATTGGACAAACTCGAGAAGACGGCTTAGTCAGTTTAGACAACACGGCTTGTACAGGGTTATGCGATCAAGGTCCCGCCGCACTTATCAATGGCGTTGCTATCCCTCAGTTAAACCAGCAAAAAATAGATACTATTATTGATTTAATCAATAAAAAACAGCCTGTTTCTGCTTGGCCTAATACTATTTTTGCTATTGCCGATAATATCCTTAAGAGCAATTTATTGCTAAAAACTGAAATTGTACACGGTGAAGCAATAAAGGCTGCTTTTGACCGTGGCTTAACAGAAACCCTTGAAGAAATTAATGCATCCGGTTTACGTGGGCGAGGTGGTGCGGGTTTCAGTACGGCAATGAAATGGAAGTTTTGTTCAGAAGAAAACGAAACCGAACGGTATGTCATCTGTAATGCTGATGAAGGAGAACCCGGTACATTTAAAGACCGTGTATTACTTAACAGATATGCCCATCAGGTTTTTGAAGGCATGACTGTTTGTGCAGCCATTATCGGCTCCAAACAAGGTTTTTTATACCTTAGAGGCGAATATTATTATCTTTATCAGCAACTACAACAAGTATTGGAACAACGCCGTCAACAAGGTTTATTAGGCAAAGATATACTTGAGCAGGGATTTGATTTTGATATAGAAATTCGTCTCGGTGCAGGTGCCTATATTTGTGGTGAGGAATCTGCACTCATTGAGTCTTTAGAAGGCAAACGTGGCATTCCTCGTAATAGACCACCCTACCCTGTGACTCAAGGCTATTTAAACAAACCCACCATTGTTAATAATGTAGAAACATTTTTAGCGGCAGCTAACATTGTAGCTAATGGCGCTAATCTATTTGCTAAATTAGGCACCAAAAAATCCTCTGGTACTAAGATTTTAAGTATCAGTGGTGATTGTGCTGCTCCCGGTATTTATGAATACCCCTTTGGCACATCAATTAGTCAAATTTTAACGGACTGTGGCGCTAACGATGTTTTAGGTGTTCAAGTTGGTGGTCCATCCGGTACGTTTATTTCCAATCAGGAACTGGAAAGAAAACTGGCTTTTGAAGACCTGCCAACAGGCGGTTCGTTTATTATTTTTAATCAGTCACGCAATATTCTTGATGTGGTTAAAAACTTCAGTCATTTTTTTGCCGACGAAAGTTGTGGCTTTTGTACCCCTTGCCGCGTAGGAACTTCACTGTTAAAAAAACAATTAGATAAAATTGTGGATGGCCATGGTTCAGCAGGAGACGTTATTGCCCTGGATGAAATTTGCCAACTGGTCAAAAACAACAGCCATTGCGGCTTAGGACAAACCGCAGCAAACCCAGTATTATCAACTTTACAGCGATATCCGGAGCTATACCAAAATCAACTCAAGGACATCGGTTACGAACCGGGATTTGATCTGGATGCCTCATTGGAAACAGCCAGACGGCTGGCAAATCGAGATGACGCTGCTGCACATTTAGCTCAAACTGAGGAATAAGAATGAGTAAAACCATAAGTATTGATGGTAAAGACATTCCCTTCAAGGAAGGTCAGACAATAATAGAGGCGGCGACAGAAGCAGGAATCTACATTCCGCATTTATGTCACAACCCTGACTATGAACCTCATGGCAGTTGCAAACTCTGTACAGTCAAAGTCAATGGCAGAAACTGTTCTGCTTGTACTTTTCCTGCTATGGAGGGACAGGAAGTTGTCAATGCAACTAAAGAGTTAGCCGATGATAGACAGAAAATAACTCAGATGTTATTTGTTGAAGGTAACCACTTCTGCCCTTCCTGTGAAAAATCTGGAAACTGTCAATTACAAGGTGTCGCCTATCATTTAAATATGCTGGACAACCACTTTCCGCATTTCTTTGCAGACAGGGAAATGGACGCATCACACCCCGATATACTGATTGATCATAATCGCTGTATTTTCTGCAATTTATGTGTACGAGCCAGTAAAGAAACAGATGGTAAAAATGTATTTGCAATTAGTGGTAGAGGCATTAACAAACGACTCATCATTAATTCTAAAAGTGGACAGCTAAAAGACAGCGATATTGCTGTTAATGACTGTGCAACCCATATTTGTCCTACTGGAGCCATACTGGTTAAACGCACAGGCTATTCAGTCCCCATTGGTCAACGTGAATTTGATCATAAACAAATTGATGAAGTTACTCTACAAAAGGAGCACAAGGATCATGGCTGAAAAAATCAGAGTAGCAACCACCTCCTTGGCTGGCTGTTTTGGCTGCCATATGTCTTTTTTAGATATTGATGAACGCATGGTAGCACTTGCTGAATCAGTTGAATTTGATCGCTCGCCTATTACCGATATTGAACACTGTACAAATTGTGATATCGGTCTGATTGAAGGCGGCGTTTGTAATTCTGAGAATGTACATGTACTGAGAGAATTTAGAAAGAACTGTAAGATTCTGGTGGCCGTGGGAGCTTGTGCCATTAACGGTGGCTTACCCGCTATGCGTAATCATATCCCTCTTGAAGAGTGCTTAAATGAAGCCTACATAGACGGTATTGGTGTAGAAAATGCCCAAATACCCAATGACCCTGAATTACCGCTATTACTGGATAAAGTACACCCTATTCATGAAATTGTTAACGTTGATTTCTATTTACCCGGCTGCCCGCCCTCTGCCGATGTATTCTGGAAGTTTTTAACAGACTTACTTGAAGGGCGAGATCCCACTTTACCTTATGAATTAGTTCATTATGATTAAACAACCGCGTAGATTGATAAATAGGGAGTGTAGCCCGTATGAAGCTTGCGTAATACGGGAGAGTGAAGCAAAGAACCCCGTATTACACTTCGTTTCATACAGGCTACATCATCTATATTATCCATCTCCCTTAGTTCATACACATTAACGTTTTATCAATTTGAGCTTACCCAACCCCTTATTTGATGGCCGCCATGTACGAAAATTTAGAAACTGCAAATAACCCGGAAAACCTAAAACGTGTCGTCATTGATCCCGTATCAAGAGTCGAAGGTCACGGTAAAGTCACTTTATTATTAGACCAAGATAATAAAGTCAAACAAGCACGATTGCATATTGTTGAATTCAGAGGCTTTGAACGTTTTATTCAAGGCCGACCCTACTGGGAGCTGCCGGTATTAGTGCAGCGATTATGTGGCATTTGTCCTGTCAGTCATCACTTGGCTGCAGCTAAAGCAATTGACCAATTAGTCGGTGTTGATCCGGAAAACCTGCCACCTGCCGCTGATAAATTAAGACGTTTATTGCATTTTGGACAAGTATTGCAATCGCATGCCTTACACTTTTTTCACCTATCCAGCCCTGATTTATTATTTGGATTTGAAAGTGATATCAGCAAGCGCCATGTTATCGCGGTATTAAATGAATTCCCTGATATTGGCCTGCAAGGCGTTAAATTACGAAAATATGGTCAAGAAATTATTCGTATGGTTTCAGGAAAACGTGTCCATGGTACCGGTGCTATTGCCGGAGGAATGAACAAGTCATTAACAAAAGCTGAGCGTGACTATTTACTTGAAGATATTGACCAAATTATTGATTGGTCAGCCGGAGCGGTTGCACTGATTAAAAAGGTGCATTGTTCCAACCTGCCTTTTTATGATGATTTTGCCACCATAGAAAGCAATTATTTAGGTTTAACAAAGCCTAATGGCGCACTTGAGTTATATCATGGCGGTATTCGTGCCAAACAAGCCAATGGTGAAACGATTTTAGATCACTTCGATTATTGCAACTATAACGATATTATTCATGAAGAAGTGCGCTCATGGACTTACATGAAATTTCCTTATCTAACCGATATTGGCAAAGAAAAAGGCTGGTATCGTGTGGGACCATTAGCCAGGGTTAATAATTGTGATTTTATCGACACCCCTTTGGCAGAACAGGCACGCGTTGAATTTAAACAACACAGTGAGCATGCGATGGTGCATAGCACTTTAGCTTTTCATTGGGCACGCCTTATTGAAGCCTTGCACTGTGCTGAAAGTATTAAACTGTTACTGGCTGACCCTGACTTACTCAGTTCGGATTTAGTGGCAAAAGGTGAAAGACGCTTTGAGGGCGTCGGTGTCATAGAAGCACCACGAGGCACTTTGTTTCATCACTATCAGGTTGATGAAAATGATATCGTCACCAAAGCCAATTTAATTGTGTCCACCACCAGTAATAATATGGCAATGAATGAATCTGTCCGCCAGGTTGCCGCTGAATACTTATCGGGACAAGAACTCACAGAACCACTATTAAATAACCTGGAAGTAGCCATTCGCGCCTATGATCCCTGTTTATCCTGTGCGACCCATGCGGTAGGTAAAATGCCGTTACAAGTAGAACTGGTTGATGCAGAAGGCAAAGTGATTGATAAAATAGCTAAACGAAGTGATGGTCAAATAGAAAAGAACCATGACTAAGCCCATTTTAATCTTTGGATATGGTAATTTAAGCCGTGGTGATGATGCTTTAGGTCCCTTATTACTTGATGCCATTAAAGATAAAGTCGATACAAATAGCGTAGAGCTACTGACCGATTTTCAGTTACAGATTGAACATGCCTTAGACCTTGAAAATAGGGAACTTGTGTTATTTATTGATGCCTCTGTTTCGCTTAAAAAAAGTTTTGATTTTTATGAATTGCAAGCCAGTATTGATAAAAGCTATACCACTCATGCGATGAGCCCCGCAGCTGTTTTACATGTTTACCAATCTATAAAAAACCAAACAGCTCCGCCTTGTTTTTTATTAAGCATACAAGGACTCCGTTTTGAATTGGGCGAATCACTTAGCTCACAGGCAGCCCATAATTTAAAGCAGGCGACACAATTTACAGAAACCTTATTAAAAAAACCCAGCATAGACTTCTGGCGAAAACAGCAGTCTAGTCATAAGGAAGCTGAAATTGCATGAAATATCCCTGTTAGAAAATGTCAGGGAAATATTGCTAGAACATGCTCAAAGTCAGCACTTTAATCAGGTCAAAAAGATTACTTTGGAGATAGGTGCATTATCGTGTGTAGAACCTGATGCCTTACGGTTTGGCTTTGATGTCGTAATGAAAGACTCATTAGCTGAAAATGCCGAACTGTTTTTGACAGAAGTTGCAGGAATGGGGATATGTGATCTATGTGATAAACAAGTTAGTATGGAAACCTTACATGATCCCTGCATTGCTTGTGGACACCCTTTTGTTACAGTTACTCAGGGTTATGAAATGAAAATCAAAGATTTAATCGTTATCTAGAAAAAGGTCAAAAATATGTGCGGAATATGCGGTTGTGGTCAACCAGAACAAAAACATAGCCATCATCACGATCATCACCATGAACACTCTCATAACCATGATGACTCAGAACGTTTAATCAAAGTAGAACAAGATCTGCTTAGTAAAAATAATGCTTACGCCGAACAAAACCGAGCTTATTTTAAAAAAAATAATATCTTTACTTTAAACCTGGTTTCCAGCCCCGGTGCAGGTAAAACGACTTTATTGGTTGAAACAATCAATGCCTTAAAAGACCAGTTAGCCATCGCCGTTATTGAAGGCGACCAGCAAACCGAACATGATGCTGATCGGATAAGAGCAACAGGTATACCTGCCCTGCAAATTAATACGGGACGAGCTTGTCACCTTGATGCCCATGGTATTGGTCATGCAGTAATGGAATTAGATGTAAAACCCAATAGTTTTTTAGCTATTGAAAACGTAGGCAATTTAGTTTGTCCGTCTTCTTTCGATCTTGGAGAGGCACATAAAGTTGTGGTTCTATCCGTCACAGAAGGTGATGACAAACCCTTGAAATATCCTGATATGTTTTATGCTGCCGATTTAATGCTGCTTAATAAAATAGACCTACTGCCCTATGTGGATTTTGATGTTGAGCGATGTATAAAGTATGCCAAACAAGTTAATCCAGATATTGAAATTATTCAGCTATCTGCAACCAAAGGCAGCCAATTGTCAGACTGGACCGATTGGTTAAAAGCCCAGCTTAAAACACAGCCCTAATCAGCAACAACTACTTCGTGGAGTTTTTACACACTCGGGCCCCATAATCTTCTTCTATTTAAATACCAGTTAGTTTATCTCCTAGTTACCACGCCCAGAGGCTGTGAAAGTATTAGCTTTTGCTCCCCTCTTTGAAAAAGGGAAGGTTAAAGACAGAATACTTTCACAGTCTCATAGCATAGGAACGAGAAAACGAGGATTCAATAATAGCCGAAGGTATAGATTAGTTTTTGGAGTACAAAAACATGTTTTTGTACTCCCCTATAGTATTCTGCGACATATACTTTTCGCGCGGTCATGACTCTCATCAAACAAAAAATAAGCTATTGATTTTAAATAAACTTATTTCTCCTAGTTACCACGCTCTGCGTGGTAACTCATACAGAAACGCTCCAGCGTTTCGAGACGCTGGAGCGTCTACCCATACATTCCCACGCACAGCGTACAAACGAGAAAAACCATCTGCAACCAAAGGCAGCCAATTGTCAGACTGGAGCGCATGGTTAAAAGCCCAGTTTAAAGCACAGTCCTAAACGTAACTATTTAGCCTCTTTAGTGTTGTTGCTTCGTAGGAGCGTCCTCCCTCGGCACACCGCTTCGCTGCTCCTGCATTGCTCTACCTACGTGCATCCATGCACTAGTCGGCGCGATTAAAATAATGCTCTTTTCTCTGAAACGTTCAATTATCCTCGCGCCGAGGGCGGGCGCTCCTACATATCATTACCTGTTCACAAGCTGAAGAGTTACTTCTAAACAGCTAATTTGTAATTGTTCTTACCCGATTTCTTAACCTTATACATTGCTTCATCAGCTTTGTTTATATATTGTTCTGCTGTTATTTGTTCGCTATTATAAATTGCAATGCCTATACTACAACCAATATTGACAGCGATATTATTTAACATAAACTGTTCTGATATGGTTGTGATAATTTCTTTAGCCACGTATTCAGCGTCTTTTTCTGATTTTATTTCATGTAATAACACCACAAACTCGTCTCCCCCATACCGTCCTACGGTATCACTGGCTCTTATGGAGTGACTCATACGCTGACTGACTTGTTTTAATAACTGATCACCTGCCTCGTGTCCATGTTCATCGTTCACCGCTTTAAAACCATCTAAATCAATAAACAATAGCCCTGAATTTGATTTTCGGCGTTTATTTGTAGCCATAACAGTGAGTAAACGGTCATAAAATAATGCTCTATTGGGTATACCTGTTAATACATCATAAGTAGCCATATAACGCATTTTTTCTTCTGCTTGTTTACGGAACCTCACCTCTTGCTGTAATTCCTTGGTACGTTGTTCAACTTTATATTCCAAGTTTTGGTTTGAGAACTTGAGTTCCTGTTCCGCCTGTTCACGTTTTAACCGATGATGTGCTAACCGCCAACTTATCAATATAAGCGCAATAAACAAAGGGATTGCTACATAGACAAATTTGATAAAAACATCATATTGCAGCGACTGTAGTTTCTTATTAGATAAAAAAGACACAACTTTCCAGACATAAGACTTAGTAGTCTCTTCTGTTTTTTTGATAACAAGACCGTTATGTTGATGATCATATTTGGAATCAGCTAAAGGATAAATCGATTCAAAAGTGATGATACCGTCCCCTGCTTCAATTTGTCCTAACTCTTGAAGCATTATTTGTTCCCAGATATCTTGATGATATTTTTGGAAACGTTCATCATCATTATCATACATAAACCCCCAGACTCTTGATTGATCCGGATGCATCAGCCAATAGCCATTAGCATTTATGAGAGAAATTTCCTGAGCTTGACTAGATGAATAAGACAATTTATCTAATAAATTTTGTGCTAGATAATTTAATATGAGTATGCCTCTTTTTTCTCCTTGTCGATCATATACAGGTGTACCTAAGCGAATCATTGGCTTTAAGGGCTGTTCAATTTCGCCATGCTCAACATTCAAATCCAGTGGTGAAATAAATACCTCACCCTCTGACAAAGCCACCGTTTCTTTGAAGTAATACCGTTTGCTTTTATTTTGAAGCTGCTGGGAAGGGGTAATATAAGTATCGCCATCCTTGAAATTTATCCGTATCATTTCATCGCCTGATAAATCAAGCAAACGAACTTGGTCATACACATGTTTGATTTCGGCAAAAGCCAATAACTCCTCTGCAATATGCTCAGTGTCACTGGCATATAGATCATCTTCGGTGTGTAGTTTAAGCAACCGAGTTATAGTGGAAAGGTCTGAAATTCTTTCAACTAATATAGATTTAATAGACCGCTGTCCTAAAACGACATTAATAGTTTCTTTGCTTTTTAAGTTATCCAAGGTTTTGCTATATTCAATATACACAACATAACCTAACAGCATACTTACTGGAATCATCCACAAAACAAAAATTTGCAGAAACTTTTTAAGCATTATTTTGCTAAAAACCATAATATACTGCCACCCCATAAATCAGGGCTAAAATATAAAAATATAAATCGCAATTTATTTATCATATTGCTCCAAAACACCAGTCACATTGTCTACAGCTATTTGAAATTCATTTAACCCATTTCTTGCACTATCTACATCACCTTTTTGATATTTATTGAATAAATTGTCGGCGATGATATGCATTCTGGTATGTGTTGTTTCAAGCTCTATTACCCAGCTTTTATCAAAAAGTTTTTCTTGAATGGCTTGTTGAATAAAAATACCACAATGACATTTTTTTCTTTTCAGCTGAGGCCATTTTTCAATACTCCCTGGCTCAGACTGTATGTTTTTGTCAAAGCTTTTTTTCCACTGCTTTAAAGTGAGTAAAAGTAATTGTATTTTAATGTCTTTCTTTAAATATTGTTTGTCTACGAATGATTTCCACTTACTATCTGGCCTATAGTTAGTTAACCATGCTGGAATTTCATCTGCTGGCATTGGCCGTGCAATACCATAACCTTGCACTTCAAAACAGCCAGTAGCAAGTAACATTAATCCGTGATCTGATGTTTCAACTCCTTCGGCAATAACTTCACGATTAAATGACTGCGCAAGACCGATAATTCCATCAATAATGGCATAATCATTTGGGTCATCAAGCATATCTCTGACAAAAGACTGGTCGATTTTAATCGTTTGAGCTGGCAAGCTTCTTAAGTGCGTGAGTGATGAATAACCCGTACCAAAGTCGTCCAGAGCCACATTAACGCCTAGTTCATGAATACAGGATTTCATAATACGACTTATCGAATGAAGATCACCTAAGGCACTACTTTCTAATATTTCCAGCTGGATATTCTTTGAATGAACTTTGGGATATAAAGCCATAGCGGCTCTAAGTTCAGCAACGAAAGAAGGATGTTGTATATGATAGGATGAAATATTAATACTAACTTCTATATTAATCCCTTGCTCTCTCCAGTGATCAAGTTGTTTCAATGCTTCATTAACCACCCAATTCCCTACCTTAATTTCTAATTCAGTAGCTTCAATAATAGGTAAGAATTTAAGAGGAGGAATTAAGCCTTTGTCAGGATGAAGCCATCGTATTAATGCTTCCGCACCAAAAACCTCCCCTGTTTTCATATTGACTTTAGGTTGATAAAATAAACAAAACTCTTGGTTTGTTAATGCGAGCCCCACTTCATGAAGCTGGAGATTTTTTTGAATAATGAGTTGATCTTTCTCGGTACTAAACAAATGGTAACGGTTTTTACCCGCTAATTTTGCTTGATACATAGCCTGATCGGCATGTCGCATTAATGTATCAAAATCTGAATTATCTAAAGGATATAAAGAAACGCCAATGGATGCGCCAATAGAAATTGTTTGCCCATCAATATGATAAGGTTGAGAAAGTGATTTTATAATCCGCTTAAGTGTATGCTCACATTGGGAAAATGACTCAATACCGCCTAAAAGAAGAACAAACTCATCGCCTCCTTGACGCGAAACAGTCTCCTCTTCTCTAATGGTGCATGTAATCCGTTCAGCAACTTCAATCAATAACTCGTCACCTACCTCATGGCCATAAAGATCATTAACAGGTTTAAAATTATCCAAATCCAGAAAACACACAGCAAGCATGTCTTTTTGTCGTTTGCTGCGGGCTAGTGCTTGAATAAATCGGTCAGTTAAAAGCACTCTATTTGGAAGTTGCGTTAGCACATCATAATGCGCCATTTGCTCAAGGGTTTCTTGTTGCTTTTTACTATGGGTAATATCTGAAAATATACCTACATAGTGTAATACCCCTCCTGCTTCATCAACTATGGGCGAAATAGAAAGCAACTCAGCATATAATTCTCCGTCCTTAGTGCGATTCCATACTTCACCTTGCCAATGCCCCTGTTCATTAATTGTTTTCCACATATTGGCGTAAAATTCTGAATCCTGTTTTCCAGAACTTAAAATTCGAGGGGTTTTACCGATAACCTCATCACGACTATACCCAGTAATATCAGTGAATGCAGGATTTACATCAAAGATAATTCCCTTCTCATCTGTAATGGTGATACCTTCATTAGTGTCATTAAACACTTTTGCAGACAATTGCAGTTTCTCTTCTGCTTTTAGCCTTTCGGTAATATCTAA
>ENA-ORXI01002552-ORXI01002552.1-sediment-metagenome-genome-assembly--contig:-NODE-2552-length-12989-cov-3.812268_pt1 | contig 12989 bp, 11 predicted proteins | sample MGYA00237861_ERZ511468 | MGnify/ENA primary metagenome ERZ511468 (study PRJEB26299, sample SAMN06266213) | sediment metagenome | isolation source: Hudson Canyon methane seep mesocosm | place... | reverse complement strand
TCAAATAGATTTTTTTGATCTATCATCGCTTCAGAGCGACGGATCAATGTACCTGTTTTACGATCATGAATATAAGCCCACCCTGTTTTTCCACCATGAACAACAACATCAACCATTTGATCGTGTGCATTTTTTGCTTGAGTCAAAATAGGTGGCGAAGCACTATCTAGATCCCAAACATCATGAGGTAAGTACTGATACCCCCATACTAAGTTTCCAGTTGTAATATCCAGTGCAACTAATGAGTTTGTCCAACGGTTATCACCTGGTCGTACTGACCCATCAAGATCCGGTGCGGGATTACCAATAGTGGCAAATAATAGGCCCGTTTTTGGATCAACAGATTTACTCGTCCAAGCCGAACCGCCACCTTTCTTCCAAGCATCCGCATAATCACCTGCAGCAATTTGTGCTTTTTCAGCTTTAATATCACGATTTAAAGAATTAATACCATCGGCTTTTTCTTGAAAAGTACCATACCAACCTGTCGTACCATCTGGTTGTTTTTCATCCGGTTCAGGAATTGTATACCAACGCCACAGTAACTCACCTGTTTTAGCATTATGTGCAGAAATGAAACCACGAATACCATATTCTGCTCCTGCAATCCCAGTAATGACCATGCCTTCATATACAAGAGGTGCTTCTGTACCGGAATAACCATATTCCGAATCAGCGAGTACAATTTCCCAAGCTAATTTTCCTGTTTTCTTGTCAATTGCAACCAACTCCGCATCCAGCGTTGTCATAAATACATACTGTTCATCTACCGCTAATCCACGGTTATTAGGACCACAACAAAAGTTAGTTAACTCTAATTGATGTTTATAGCGCCATAATGATTGCCCGGTAGAGACATTAATGGCATAGATATAATTATAGGGTGTGGAAATATACATCACATTTCCTTCCACTAAAGGTGTATTTTCAAACGAACCCACCACGCCAGTTTGAAACATCCACTTCAATCGTAATTGACTAATATTCTCACTATTTATTTCATCATTATTAACAAATCGAGTCTGGCCGAGATCACCACCATAGTTGATCCAATCACCTTCTTCTGCACTGGCTAAAGAGCATGAAAAAACAAAAATAATAGAAAGTAATACCTTAAACATTTTTCCACTCATTATTAAAAATAAACTTTTGTTCAAACTCGGCAGCAGGAATAGGTCGGCTATATAAGTAACCTTGTAAAAAGTCACAGCCATTTTTCTGTAAAAATTCACGTTGCTCCACAGTTTCAACACCTTCACCGACCACTTTAATCCCTAAGTTATGACCTAACATTAGGATCGATTCAATAAGTGATGAATTATCATGGCCTGACTCAATATCCATCACAAATGAACGATCAATTTTTAGTAAGCTAAATGGGAATTTTTTCAAATAACTTAATGATGAATAGCCAGTACCAAAGTCATCCAGTGAAATAAAAATACCCGCTTGTCGATAATCGTTAAGTAACTGTAAAACACCTTTTTGTTCCTCAAGAAAAATAGATTCTGTAATTTCTATTGTTAATTGTTCTGGAGCAATATCCATTGATTTCATTTGGTTATATAAATCAGCAGCACATTCAGAATCATTGAATTGTTTACTGGATTTGTTTATCGCAATATTAATTCTATGCCCAGCCGCATTCCACAGTTCAAGCTGTTTCAGAGCCTGATTGGCAACCCAAGCGCCTATGACTTGAATAAGTCCCGTTTCTTCAGCAAGAGGTATAAAACTGTCGGGGAAAACAAGGCCTTTCACTGGATGGTTCCAACGAATTAACGCCTCTGCACCATGCAATGAATTATTACTCGTATCAATCACCGGTTGGTAGTACAACTCAAATTCATTATTTTCAATAGCAAGGCGTAATTCATTCAGCAAAATTAAACGTGTTTCAGCTTCTTGCTGCATTTTTGCTGTGAAGAATGAGAATTGATTTCGGCCAGATTCTTTTGCCGCATACATCGCATTATCAGCGTTGCGAGATAATAAATCGACACTATCACCATCCGTGGGATAAACAGCAATACCAATGCTTGCAGTAATAGACACTTCCTGTTCATCTAATAGGTAGGGTGTAGCCAAAGTATCTAGCACTTTAATAGCTATTATTTCAGCATCTAACTCATGCTCAAGATCGGTTAAAACAATTGTAAATTCATCACCGCCTAGGCGTGAAATAGAATCGCTATCACGTAATACTCGCTTTAATCGTACTGCCGCTTCTTTCAACAATAAATCACCCGCACGATGTCCTAAAGTATCATTTACCCATTTAAACCGATCAAGGTCTAAAAACAGCAAAGCAATTGCACCTTCTTCTCTACGAGCAATTTTTAAGGCACTTTCTAATCGGTCATTAAACAGATTACGATTTGGCAAGCCTGTTAATGCATCATAATTAGCTTGATATTTAATTAACTTTTCATTTTTTTTATGTTTGGATATATCACTAAAAATGGCAACACATTGTTCAATGGCCCCCCAGCTATCTTTCATTACTGTAATAGATAGCCACTCCGGATATATTTCACCATTTTTATTTCTATTCCATATCTCACCCGACCACTTTCCTTGCGTATCCAGCTCAAACCGCATGGTTTTATAAAATAAAGCGTCGTGTTTTCCTGATTGAAGAATAGCAGGTGTTTGTCCAATTACCTCACTCTTTTCATATCCAGTAATCAATGTAAATGCCGGATTAACACTAATAATATTAGCGTCTTTATCTGTCACCATAATACCTTCAACAGTGGAGTCAAACACTTGCTGAGCAAGTAATAACTGTTTTTCCGACTGTTTACGTTCCGTTATATCCTGTGTTGTACCAAAGCAACGAATTAAGTTATTTTGAGCATCGACTTCCTGTCCATTCCTAGCATGAAGCCAACGTACATCACCATTAGGTAACTTTATTCTATATTCAAATTCCAAATCACTTTCTTGATCTGAGCGTGACTCCATACTTTCAACTAATGAAACATCATCAGGATGGATACACCGTCTATAATCTGAAAAAGGGACACCTTGATGCTCAGGATAATCATGTTTATTTAAACCAAAAACACGATATTCTTCATCTGACCACCATGCAGCTTTATCCCCTGCTTTCCATTCCCAGTTTCCGATGTGGGCAAGGCTTTGAGCTCGTGCAAGACTGTTTTGAGCAAGCAGTCTTTCTTCTTCTGCTTGTTTCTTTTCAACTTCAAGTGTTTGACGAGCAATTACTGACTCAATGTGCACGGGAAGTAACTCAAGATAACTACTGCCATCTTTAACCAAGTAATCCATACAACCCAGATTCATTGCATTCACAACAATTTGAATATCATCTTGCCCAGAGACCATAATCGTCGGTGTGTTAATTTCTTGTTCTCTTATTTGCTCTAAAACACCAATGCCATTCATTCTCGGTAAATTATAATCAATGATGACAACATCAAAGGATTTTTCCTGCAAAAGAACGAGTCCAGACTCAGCACTCTCAGCCAATACCACATCAAAACCATGCCGAGCAAGACGACGCTTCACTAACTGAGCGAGCGTCTCTTCATCTTCAATATATAAGATATGTTTTGCAATCACTTATCTATTACCTAACTTAATGCATCTGTGGAGAAGTCATAATATTCAAAAACAATCCCAGCTCTCGAATTTTCTCTTTAAATTCATCATGAATAATTGGCTTAGTAATATAAGCATTACAGCCTAATTGGTAACATTGATTTATTTCAGTAGGATTATCACTTGTTGTTAACATCACAACAGGAATATGAGACGTGTTTTCATTGCCTTTTATCTCAGATAATACCTCCACACCATTTTTAACGGGCATATTAATATCAAGTAAAATAAACGGTGTTTTATTGTTCGACTCACTTAGCCAATCTAGCGCTTGCTGACCATTTTCTAATTTAATGATCTCGTGATTAAAGCCAACTCGACGTAAATTACGTTCCACTAGGGTTGAGTGCGCAGGCTCATCATCAACTAATAAAATAGTAGAAAACTGCATAATTATTGATTTCTCCAGCACATATAAGCAAGCACTAATTCTACGTCAATAATCTGCCTTTTCATATGTATTTATAGATTCTTTAGAGGAAGGCTAAAACTGAATGTAGTACCTTCACCTAATTTAGATTGACACTCGATACGTCCACCAAGCCGACGAACTAAAGTTTGGACATAGGTTAAGCCCATGCCTTCACCTTGGGTTGCCTGGTCGCCCACACGCTTGAATAATTCAAATACGTGCGGAATATCAGCTTCAGCAATACCTTTACCATTGTCTCGTACATAAAACAGCCAAGATGCCTGCTGTTTACTCGCACCGATTTCAAGTTGTCCACGACGATCTGTTTGTAAAAACTTCACTGCATTGCCAATCAAGTTGCCAAATATTTGCTCTAGCGCGAGTACATCCGTTTCAATAATAGGTAAATCAGCCACAACAATATCAACATTATCTAGCTGATAGGCAACTGCTTTCAAGTTGTTATCCACAATCACACGGCTATCAACTTTCTCCATTACTAACTCACGGCGCCCTATTCTCGACAAGGCTAGAATACTATTGATAAGTCGTTCCATCTTTTCTGCTGCTTTATCAATAAACTGTAATGACTCTGGGATATTATTTGTTATGACATTGTTCTGTTCATCTGTGACTGCTATTTTCGCCTGCTGTAGCAAACTAACATCTTCTTTTATTTCTGAAGAAAAGCCCACGATACTCACCAAGGGTGAACGAAGATCGTGCGATACAATATAACTAAAGTTTTTGAGTTCCTCGTTAATATCATGTAAATCTTGTGTTCGCTCAGCAACTTGTAACTCTAACGATTCTTGGTAACCTTGCCGTAGTGTTTCAGCTTCCATTCGCTCGCTAATATCGCGAGCAATGCCTCGATAACCTTTAAAAGTATTATGATCATCAAAAATAGGGATAGCACTAAATTCCATTGGAATTAAATTATCTTTGCTATCCAATACCTTTGCTAACAAGTTAGTAAATGCTATTTTTTTATCATCGCCTGTTAATATTTCCACCGCAAGATGTCGTGATTTTTCATCTATTAATGATGCCAGAGGCTGCTCTAATATGGACTCTTTATCACGCCCTAAAATTTGACGACAAACTGGACTGCTATACCTGATAATACCTTGCTCATCTGTCATCCACACCCATTCATTAATATCTTCAACTAATGAACGATACTGCTTTTCACTTTCTTTAATTTTTTCAACAATTGGATTGGATATGCGTCTAAACCAAATGCTACCTAAGAAAATAACAACGATGGAGATTAACCACGTAATGAACACTCCACGGATAAACGGAGCTCGAACCTCGGTCATATCAATCTTAGCTACAATACCAAAGTTCAGTACATCTACGGGTTCATACGCTGCTAATACTTGTTCACCACGATAATCTTGACCAACCATGACGCCTGACTGGGAAAGAAGTGCTCGCCGCATCGGCTCAGCTTTTTCTGAATACAATGCAATTGGGGCGGGTTCGCCCTGTTCTCCATGTCGATGGCGTAATAAGAAAACAATACTTTCGTTTTCAATTCCTCCGATAACAAATTCGCCTGTTTCCCCGATACCTTCATAATTTTTATGGGCATCCTTTAACTGACTTATCGTATCAGCAGCAGCACGTTCTGATAATAATGATGTAGGCCCTCGTTCACCAACAGGTATTTCCCAATCAATACGGTTAGTACGACGATTATATCTCGCCATCGCTTCAATTAATCGTGCTTGACTTTGTGCTGTTTCAACGAGGCTTTGACTTCGCTCCTTGAATGAGACTTGATACAGAATGACATTGGTTACAGCCATAACAATAAGTGCAACAGCACTCATTATTATCAATAATAAATAGAAACTCCGTTTTTCTTCCATTCGCCAATTTATCCTAGGCTATTTCAGTATCATTATTTAGCGGCGGCCATTAAGGTGTCATATTTACCTTTTAATTGCTCTTCGGTCTCTTCGTTATCAGGATCTTTTGGAATACAATCAACAGGACACACTTCTACACATTGAGGTGTATCAAAGTGACCGACACATTCGGTACATAAAGCAGGATCGATTTCATAGATCTCATCACCTTGGGTGATAGCACTATTTGGGCATTCTGGCTCACAGACATCACAGTTGATACATTCATCAGTGATAAATAAGGACATTTAAAACTCCAACTCAAAAATTTATCGGGGAATTTTAGCGTTTATCGCGACATTAAACCAATTTAGCTTTTAATGCGTCTCTTACGCATGGGGCAACAAAGTCTGAAACATCGCCACCTAATGCGGCAATCTCACGCACTAAACTCGATGAGATATAAGTAAATTGTTCCGCTGGTGTTAGAAATAAGGTTTCAATGTCTGGCTGCATTTTGCGGTTCATGCCTGCTAGTTGAAATTCATGCTCAAAGTCCGACACTGCACGTAAACCACGAATAATCACATTCGCCTTTTTCTGTTTCGCAACCTCTACCAATAAGCCTTCAAATCCACACACTTCAACATTCGTACTATTAGCTAAGCATTGCTGAGCCAAATTTACTCGTTCATCTAAACTAAAGGTCGGCTGTTTACTTGGGTTAATCGCCACGGCAACAATAACGTGATCAAATAATTTACTGGCGCGGACAACCAAGTCGATATGTCCTTTCGTTATAGGGTCAAAGGTACCGGGATAAATAGCCGTCGTTTTCACTCATCATCTCCTACTTCATTTTTAAACAAACAATAGCGTACTTCGCCTGCCTTTTTATCTTTTATTAATGTCCAATGACTCGGAAGAACAGGCAACGCGCCTGTACTCGGACACTCTAAATAAATGGTTGCATTCTCTGACAAAGCATTCGTTTCAACTAAACGCTGAGCAATTGAAGTCCACGCATTAGCTTGATAGGGAGGATCAATAAATACAATATCAAACCGATTTGAATTACTAGCTAAAAACTGTTCTGCTGTTTTATTTACTAGCTGACATTGTTCAGTCGCTAATAAATTGTAATGCGCGGCTAAAGCCTTACTTGCTTGCGCATTCGATTCAACCATCACCACACTATCAGCACCACGTGATATAGCTTCAAATCCTAAAGCACCACTACCCGCAAACAAGTCCAAACAGTTGGCATAACCCAGTACAGGTTGAAGCCAATTAAACACCGTCTCTCGCACACGGTCAGGAGTCGGCCTTAGACCATCCACATCAGGAAAAGAAAGTTTTCTACCGCGCCATTTTCCCGCAATGATCCGTAATTGATTACTTGAATTTGCTTTACTCTTTGCCACCGACCATCACCGTAATCATATTGTCAGCCTGAACTCTTCGCGCATAAGCTTCTTTAATTTGTTCGATTGTTACCTTATTAATCTTGGATTTAAAGGTGTTTAAATAGTCCAGCGGTAAGCCATAAAAACCGATCATCGCTAAATAACCTGCAATCTTACTATTACTATCAACACGCAATGCAAAACCACCGGTAATATTCTGTTTAGCCGCTAGCAACTCTGCCGCTGTGGGGCCTGCACTAATAAAGTTTTTCAAGGTAGTTTGCATGACATCCAAGGCTTCATCAGCTTGATTATTCCGTGTTTGCAATCCAAATTGATAAGGCCCCAACTCTCGCATTGGTCGAAAATAACTATAGACACTGTATGACAAGCCACGCTTCTCACGTACTTCATTACTCAACTGTGACACTAAACCACTTCCACCCAAAATATGATTTCCAACGTACAAAGTAAAATAATCAGGGTCGTGTCGGTTAATGCCCGGCTGTCCCATCACAATATGCGTTTGTGTCGAAGGATGTTCAATAATGATCTTTTCTGCTTTTGTTAAAGCACTGACAGGGCTAAGTGATTTAGCTTTTTCCCCTTCCGTTAAATTAGCGACTAATTGCTCCGCAATTTGCATTGCTTTCGGTTTGTTAATTGCTCCAACTAATATAACAACAGCATTATTGGCAACATAATACTGTTGATAAAAGCGTTTTAATGACGCTAATGTTAATTGACTGACTGACTGCTCATTCCCTGCTGGCATCATGCCATAGGGGTGATTACCGTATAACTTACTATAAAAAGTGCGTGATGCAATCGCAGCGGGAGATTGTTTTTCAGCCTGTAAACCGATCAACATTTGTTTTTGAATACGTTCAAATGACGCGGATGGAAAATCTGGCTGAGTTAAAACAGCTTCAAACATTTTTACTGCTGGTTTTAAGGCATAATCTGCTGTCAAACTACGTAAGCTGAACATGCTCATATCACGCTGTGATGAATTGCCAAATTGTGCACCGACATCTTCAAATGCCGCGGCAATTTGATCCGCATTTAAACCATTAGCACCTTCATTTAACATTGCATTAGTTAATAATGCAGTACCGGATAATGTCCCATCACGAGCCGAGCCTGCATCAAATACAACTTGAATATCCACCATCGGTAATTCAGGTGCGGCAACAAAATAGACACGACTGCCATTACTCGTTGTCCAATGTTCAATTTTAGGGCTCGCCAATACGGATGTAGCCATAAATAACGCTAGGATTAATCCTAAAAATCTAGTGGCCATGACGACCTCCTACAGACATTACTGGTTTTTTACTATCCAAAGGTAAGGGAATAAGTTCTGCCACGGTTAAGCCTTTATCAATAAAGTATTTCTTTGCTACGGCTCGTACTTGCTCTGCTGTCACAGCTTGTACATTATCGACATAAGCATCACTTAACTGCCAATCCATACCAATTGTTTCAAGCATGCCGATCTGCATCGCTTGATAAAACACAGTATCGCGTTCATACACAGCATTTGCCACCACTTGCGCTTTAATTCGTTTTAACTCTTGTTCACTAACTAACTCTGTCTGCAAGGTCTTAATTTGTGCCATCACAGCCTGCTGTAAGTCAGCAATCGTTTTGCCTTTCACCGGAGTGCCAACGACTAAAAACAAATCAGCTAATCGTGAAAACAAACCATAACCAGCACCCACGCTAGCTGCAATTTCATCGCCTCGCACTAAATCACGAGAAAATCGTGCACTATCACCACCATCTAAAATTCCTGCCAACATTTCTAAAGCATAGGGTTCCCATGCTTCTAACTCTGTTGCCGTATTCACCACAGGTACTTTCCAGCCCATCATCATATAAGGCAATTTCGCAGGTGCTTTGACTTCAATTGTGCGTTTACCTCGTTGCACAACTTCAATTTGTGGTTTAACGGTTGCCGTTGTTTCAGGCTTGAGTGGACCAAAGTACTGCTTGGCTAATTTATACACAGCTTCTGGTTCAACATCACCGACAATAACCACCGTAGCATTGTTAGGTGCATACCATTTTTGATACCACGCACGTAAATCAACGGCCTCGTAATTATTAATATCACTCATCCAGCCAATAACAGGGTGATGATAAGGACTATTAACAAAGGCGGCAGCATTGAATGCTTCTCGCACTAAGGCATGTGGATTATCTTCTGTTCGCATCCGTCGCTCTTCAGCAACGACTTCACGCTCTTTGAGTAATTCAGCTTCATCAATGACTAATTTGCGCATTCGTTCAGCTTCAAGCCTAAAGCTCACTTCTAAACGATCTTTTTCTAAAGTCTGAAAATAGGCGGTGTAGTCTCTACCTGTAAACGCGTTTTCACGTCCACCATTAGCAGCAATAATTTGTGAAAACTCATTGGGGCCTAAATTTTCTGTCCCTTTAAACATCATATGTTCTAGTACATGGGATATTCCCGTAATACCATTATGCTCATAACTTGAGCCCACTTTATACCAAACTTGCGATACCACAACGGGTGCACGGTGATCTTCCTTAACGATTAATTTCAAACCATTATCTAATTGATATTCACTCACATTCGCCATAACAATTGTCGGTAACAGCAATGCTAAACCTATTATTTGTTTAATTTTAATAACCATCTGCCTCTCTATTTCCATGACATGATAAAATCTCAGGTTGAACTTATAATCGACAAGCAATAATTATGTTTAGTTTCCTAAGAAAGAAAAACAAGCCTGTAGAAGATGTGCAAGAAGAACTACCTGCTGTTCAAGAATCCACACAACAAAATACAGATGATACAGCCCCTGTCACACAAACAGAACCTGTGGAACAAAAAACCAGTTTATTCGGTCGACTTAAACAACGCTTAACTCGGACTAGTTCAAAACTCACTGAAGGGTTTGCCTCTCTTGTTCTAGGTAAAAAAGTCATTGATGATGACTTATTAGATGAACTTGAAACACAGTTATTAACATCCGACCTCGGGGTTGATGCCACTCAAAGCATTATTAGCGATCTGACTCAACGCATTGCTCGTAAACAACTAGGCGATGCAGAAGCACTATTCACTGCTTTGCGTGATGATATGGTGCAAATTTTACAACCCAGCTGCCAGCCTTTAGTTATTCCTGAGAAAGAAGGCCCTTATGTCATTTTAATGGTCGGTATTAATGGTGTAGGAAAAACCACGACAATTGGTAAGTTAGCTAAACAATTTCAAAGCCAAGGTAAATCAGTCTTGTTAGCTGCAGGTGACACGTTTCGTGCTGCCGCGGTTGAACAATTACAAGTGTGGGGCGAACGTAATGATATTGCGGTTGTATCCCAACATAGCGGTGCTGATTCTGCCTCTGTTATTTACGATGCATTACAAGCTGCAAAAGCACGCAATATTGATATCTTAATTGCAGATACGGCAGGTCGCTTACATACCCAAACCAACTTAATGGAAGAATTAAAGAAAGTTACCCGTGTTATGGGTAAATTGGATGACTCGGCACCTCATGAAGTCATGTTAGTGCTTGATGCCGGCACAGGACAAAACGCCCTATCTCAAGCAACACAGTTTAATCAGGCAGTGGGCGTAACAGGTATAACACTGACTAAGTTAGATGGTACAGCGAAAGGCGGTATCATTTTCGCTATTGCCAAGAAAACAGGTTTACCTATTCGCTATATTGGTGTCGGTGAATCAATTGATGATCTCCGTCCATTCCAAGCTGATGAATTTGTTGATGCATTATTAGGCCGTGAAGACGAAGTATGATTAACTTCTCAGAAGTTTATAAGCGGTATCCCAATAATTATGAAGCGCTATCAGGGTTATCATTTCAATTAGCTCAAGGGGAAATGGCATTCCTAACTGGGCATTCCGGTGCAGGTAAAAGCACACTTCTAAAATTGATTGCACTTATCGAGCGCGCCTCACATGGGCAAGTACTCGTTAACGACCAAAATCTAACGCGTCTTCCTAAGCGTAAAATCCCATATTACCGCCGAAAAATTGGTATCGTTTTTCAAGACCATAACTTATTACACGACCGTACCGTTTTTGATAATGTTGCTTTACCGCTCATTATTGCAGGAGAAAGTCACCGAGAAATTGGTCGCCGTGTACGAGCTTCACTGGATAAAGTAGGTCTATTAGGTAAAGAACGTAACCTACCGGTTGCCCTATCAGGTGGTGAACAACAACGTGTCGGTATTGCTCGTGCAGTGGTTAATCGCCCTCCGATATTACTTGCTGATGAACCGACGGGTAACCTCGATCCCGACTTATCACGCGACATCATGCAATTATTTGAACAGTTCAATCAAGTCGGTACCACTGTCTTTATCGCAACCCATGATCTTGATTTAATTAACACGCTACCGTACCGCCAAATTACACTTGATTCAGGTCGACTAGCAGAAGGGAATCTATAAATGGGATTTCCAAAGATAAATATCCAAGGGTATCTATTACGTCATCTGCAAGTGATGTTATTTAGTTTAGGTCAATTATGGCGACAACCCTTGTCGAGCTTAATGACTATTATTGTTATTGGTATAGCCTTGGCTCTACCTGCTGGTTTATATGTGCTACTGCACAATGTAGAACAAGTGAGTGACCAATGGGATGATGCAACACAAATATCCTTATTTTTGCAGCAAGATGTGTCTCAAGATCAAGCTTTAGCATTGAATAAGAAGCTAAATACATGGCCAAATATTGCCAGTACCCACTATCAGTCATCCAAGCAATCTTTGGAAGAATTTCGTCAATTATCAGGTTTAGGCTCGCTACTCGACAGTCTTCCAAGTAATCCGATACCCGCTATCATTATTATTCACCCTAATGACAAAGACCTGAGGCAAGATGCCATTGGTAGCTTATTATCTCGCTTAGAAGTATTACCTGAGGTTGAACAAGCACAACTGGATATGGAATGGTTACAACGCTTACGAAGTATCAATAAAACAGCACAACGAGGCATTAGTATTTTAGGTTTACTCCTCTCACTCAGCGTTTTGCTTATTATTGGTAACACAATTCGATTAGCTATTTTAAGTCGCCAAAGTGAAATCAGAGTCATTAAATTAGTCGGTGGAACCAATGCCTTTATTCGCCGCCCCTTCCTATACACTGGCTTTTGGTATGGCCTATTAGGTGGTCTAATTGGATGGGCAACCTTGCTAAGTAGTTTAAGTTTACTCAATGGCCCCATAAATGAATTGGCTGAACTCTATGGTAGCCAATTTACATTACAGTGGTTATCCGCATCATTATTATTAAGCCTGCCCAGCATTGGTTTATTACTCGGTGTATCAGGTGCTTGGCTTGCTGTAAGTCGCCACCTAAATGATATTGAGCCCCAATAATTTGAGGAACTTTCTCCTAAAAATAGGGTCTTACCATTTGAATTTAATAGAAAATGTTATTATATTAGTAGAGATAACTTTTAAGGAGGCCACAATATGACAACAGATGTAGCCCAATACAATATAGCTTTAGCGCCAATTAGTGACTTAAATGCCTATAGCAATATCGTTCACAATACGCCGCTATTAACCGCTGAAGAAGAATATGACCTTGCCACACGCTTGCAACAACACGGTGATCGTGATGCAGCACAACGTTTAATCCTATCTCACCTTCGCTTTGTGAATCGTATC
>ENA-ORXI01002550-ORXI01002550.1-sediment-metagenome-genome-assembly--contig:-NODE-2550-length-12995-cov-3.424059_pt1 | contig 12995 bp, 20 predicted proteins | sample MGYA00237861_ERZ511468 | MGnify/ENA primary metagenome ERZ511468 (study PRJEB26299, sample SAMN06266213) | sediment metagenome | isolation source: Hudson Canyon methane seep mesocosm | place... | reverse complement strand
ACGGTGCTGAACTTTTTATTCTGACTCCACTTGCGTACCTTTTTCGCCATATCAATTCTCCTTCTGCTGTTGTAGCCACGATTCCGCATCTGCCTTTGATGGGAAAATAAGATACTGAAAACCCGTTCCCCAATCGTGCACATACAAGAACCATTTTTCACCACCTGTCTGGAGTACCTCTCTCACAAAGTCCAATGTCTGCATCTCAACTCTCCATTGTCCATTCACCACAAGTGGTGCACTTACCATCAAGTGCCTCTTTGACCCCATCACAGGGTCTGCAAAAACCAGTGATAGCCTCAGCTAAACCGTTTGGTACAGTAAGCGGTGGGATTACACGGTCAGTTTGCGGACTATAATTATCAAGGGCACGCTTTATTAGAGCAGTCATTGATATGCCATAACGACTAGCCTTAGCCTTGAGGTGATTACGTTGATCTTCGGTCATCTCAATGTTGACCTGAGTTCTTTTCTTATAAGTTCTTTTCATTTTCAATTCCATTATGTAAACTCCACGGTTACTGATGACACGATGCCATTTTCTATCCTCGCGTACACAGGGTAACTACCGTCCCCGTGACCAGTCTGAACAACCACCCCAAGCCCTTGTATGCCATTGCTGTGGGGTAAAGCTTTCATCGTAGGGTACTCAGTGCCCAGCGACTTGCAAAATTTCTCCCAATCCTTAAATGGCTCAGCCGCCTCAAGGTAGCATGGGTCACCCACCCAACAAATCCCAGCATCGACACTAATCTTGCCTACTAATTTCTTTTCTACTGTTTTAATCTGATCTATCATTTTAAATCTCCGTTGTTGAAGGGGTGACCTGAGCCACCCCGATTAAAGTCATCGTTTCCAGATTATGACATCTGCCTCATGATCGCTGATAAAGTAATCGCCTTCCTCGTATGCGAGGGCATTGGGTGTGCAATCATACTGCTCATTTAAGCTGACCGAAGTAAGCCTGTCACCAAACTCAGCTACCATATCACCTACGATTTTAGAGTAAGCCGTCATAGTACTGTTCAAGTCCCAATCGATGAACTCAGCACCACGCACATCGAAGTCCCCGTCAACCTCAAAGTACATATTCACACCACGGTTGTGCGTGATTTTGTATGGGTTACCCTCATCGCGTGCCTCTTCAATGGCATCCTTTTTGCTGTCTTTCCTTGCCGTTGCCCGCGCCCCTCTGAAAGAGTCAAGCATTGTTGCTCTCGTTGGGAAAGTCCAGCCCTCTCCGACTACACCAGCCCGAAGGTTCTTATTCCTAAAACTACGCTCATGTGTGATCATCTATGATACCCCTCTAAAATAATTAAATCTCTTTCTAGCTGTGAAATAACACAGCCCACATCGACACCTAAAAATCGGTTGAAATTTAGGTCTTGTTTAATCTTCCGAGCCTTAGCAAGCTCACGTTTTACTGCGGCAATCTTTGCCACGTCACGAATTCTGTTGATCATTATTTATGCCCCTTAAATCCCCTAAAAAGGGGTGACCGAAGCCACCCCGATTAAAATTAAAGTTTTAAAGCCCAGCGATCTCATCCATCAATGCTGACTGTATAGTCGTTCTAGTTTCAATGGTTGCTGGGTTACTGTTCGCGCCATTGGGTTTTACCGCCTGAGTTTGGGCGTTCCATAATTTGTACACGCTATCGCCGTGCGAGTTGTGCTCTTCAAATCGTGGAGAATCCCACTCGCTGATCGCAGTAGCCAACTGGCTACCAGATAAGCCGCCACGTCTATGACTTTCAACCAGTAGAGCATCGCCCTGTCTGGATGTAAGCTCACGGTTTTTGTAAGCCCCAATGCGGCGTGCTTGACGTTCACCAGCTTCAGGCAGTAATTCAACTGCCCGTGAAACTAGGCTAGGCAACCGAGAGTTGATGAAAGTCGTTTGCTTGGTTGAGACAGCCCCCAAATTCCCGTTAAAGCAGAGGTTTGAGCAGACCATAACTTGACTGCCCACAACGATGCCTCTACTAACCGAGCTATCATAGCTAGCTCTAAAACCCATCAACATTCTGTAAGTGGGGTCTTCTGATAATCCGAACAACTCAACCGCACCGAACAGTCGGTTGCTGTCGTTGGTTGTGACCATTTCCGAGCGTCCTACTTCGATTTGAAATTTACTCAACGCTGAGAAAATCTCGTTAGTAAAATCATAAAAGCTTACTGGATTATGAAATGCACCACGTTTTGGTGCTGGTGGTAGTAATTGCAGACCGTCTTGCGTGATAACCTGATTAGATGCTGATGGGTATAGTAGTGACATAATTTTCTCCGATTGTTTTAATTGTTTGTCGGGGCTAGCAGTTGCTAACCCCTGACTGAAACTATAGCAAACTTGTATAGTACAAAGCAAGTGCTATTTTAATTTAATCTCTGTTTAAGTGACAGATCATTTTAAAGAACTTCTTCGATGTCACTTTTTTAAAGCCCACAGAATCGACTAGGTATACGTTTAAGTCGCGACTATGAACGCCATGCTTACTAAAAGATTCACCGTTGAATTGCTCACACTCCACCAGAATATCCCCAACGCTGACCGATGCCATGCGGTTAGGCTGTACTCTGGTTATGAGGTGCTCGTATGCATCCCGATCAGGGTGGTTTGAGGCTATAAAAACTTCTTCAGGGCTATCAACAGTGACCATGCCGCGAAGCTTGAAATGATCGAACAGCCGCGCCGCTGTCACTAGGTTTGGTTCTAAGCTCCAAAGTGGTGGAAGTGGTGCGCTGATGTCGGGCTGGAAAACGTCAAAATAAGTTGTAGTGGTTGGCATAATTTTCTCCGTTGTTTTAGTTAGTTTTGCAGTGCTCACTCATTGAATGAACACTGAAAAACCGAGCGACAAAAGCCGCTCAAATTTTTATTTATTTTTGCGATAAAACAGGACGGTGCACGCATCGTTTATTTCATCGGCATATTTGCCAATTTTTGGGTGCTGAGAATCGATTGTTTTTAGGGCTGATATTGCCAGCCTACAGTCAGCCATAATAAATTTTAAGCTGGACTCTTGTAGATTCCAGAACCATCTATTTTCTATGCTAGGTTTTTTCATTTTAATACCTCAAATATTAGCCAATAACAAACCCAGACCAGCCCAGCCGCGCAACTGATCAGCCCTGACCAGTCCAGCCATAACATCATTTCTGCGCTCATTCTGTGCCCCACAAATCAGACTGTACACATTCCCATTCAAGGGTATCAATGCCGTACCCGATTTTTTTAGACAGCCGCCCAAAGCTAATTAGACAGCCGCGCAAAGTGGTAAAACTTTTGTAAAATTTACCGTTAGCATAAATCACCCAATGCTCTACAGGCGCGGCAATTATTACCACGTCCGGCTTTGGTGTTGGTGCTGTCATCAGGTCTAATAAGTTGATACTTTTTTCAAAATGCATAAAATTCTCCGTTGTTTATAGGGCGGCTAAACGCCGCCATTTTAAAATTATTGCTTACGCCGCCGCGTTAAAAGCCGCCGCGCCTGACCCATGTACGGGGATCACTACGCTAGCGGTTCTGCCCCCCGTTAAACCTGAGCACGCTTTACACTCGGAACATTCCAGCCCGACAGTAGTGTTAGGGCAAACAACTTCTTTTTGCCCCTCTAATTTCTGGCTAGTCTCATCAAGTCTAAAATACCGCCAGCCTGAAGCCGCCGCCCCTAAAGCTTGGCTCGCTGTATCAACTGAAGCCATAGCGTACTGTCTTAAATATGAAAATTTAAGTTTTGCCCATTGGTGCGTGTACGCTGTATGGCTAGCCGCCGCCTCAAAGCATAATTGCCAGATCATGGCTAAAACCGCCGCCGGATCACCGTAACTACCGCCGCGAATATAGTGCCCCGTGCAAAGTTCTGTTATTAAGTCAGGATCGCTACTAATATCAGCATAACCGCCAGCGTTTAAGCAATTCATTATTGAATGCGGCGCGTGCCCGAGATTCACATAACAGACGCGCGTGCCTTTTATGTATTCCCCGTTAGCGTCATATTTTCCCCTTAAGGGACAATCCCCACAAACCGCAAAATCAGCCCCTGTTCTGTGATTTTCGACCGCCGTTTTTCCGTTATCGACTAGGATATAAATTTGGTACATTTTGCCCGTTTTTGGGTTGCTGGAAGGGTTTGCAATTCCAGTCATAATCGCCACAATTGGCGCGTCGTTTAACTGGCTTTTGCCCCTATAAAGAATCACCCCGTTCGGGTTCATTTTTCCGCCGTTTAAACGTGTTTCTGTTTTTAATTTTGTTCTTAATTTTGCCGGTAAATGTTTTACAGCCATGATAATTCCCCGTTGTTTTTAGTAGTGTTTTAAGCGGTTCAGAATTCAAAATTAATGAAGACTAATGTTCCTTTTTTGAAGTAGCAAACGCGGTTCATATCTTCAAAATCTTGCCCTTCATATTTTTTCGAGTATCTGCAAAAATCCTCGCGGCTAAACGTTGTTTTTGCCTCCGGTTTACGGCGAAAGAATTCACCCTTTTTAAGTGTTTCAATAGCAACCCAGCCATTCAGTTTTGTTTTAGTAGTCATGTTTAAAGCCTCTTAAAAGTTGATAAATCGTAGCAAAAGCTACGCTGGATTAAAAATATAGCAAATTTTAAGACGTTAAGCAATAGCTAAGAAAATAAATTAAAGCAAAATGTTTTATACTATATAAGAGAGACAAAGACAGGAAATACAGAAAAATGAGTGACAACGAAGAAACCCCTTGGGAATCAACGACTTACAGCACAATTCCTGATACAAAGTTAGATAAGGTAGAGAGGAAAAAGGGCAGAAAAAAAACTGGCGGCAGAAAAAAGGGCACGCCCAACAAATTGAGCCGCTTTGAAGGGGAATACATTGAAAGAACACTGCACGCTGAGAAATGTGACCCTTTACAAAGTCTCGCAAGGCTAGCCAAAAAAGCTGAGGCTGATGGAAATTTGTCAATAGCAACAAAGGCTTATGGAACATTGTTAGAGTATATTGTTCCAAAGAAAAAAGAAAAAATCCAAGCTGAGAATTTGAGCGCACTTGTTTTTAGCTGGCAAACCGAACCGGAAAACAAGGTTATAAAAGGAATTGTAATTGATCAAGAGCCAATTAAAAAAGACTAATACTTTTTTCAATCCTATATAAATCAAGGGCTTAGCTGGTAATGCTGTCGGTTTGTAGGGATTAGCCGCTGGATTTTTGGGCTGGCTAGCCTTTTAGATTGGCGGGGCTGGCGGGAAAAGTGAAACGGGCGAATTGTGTTTTTGAAAACGCAAATGCACCCCCCCACGAATCCGACCCTACAGCCCCTCTAAAAGGAGTGATGGGGGGGTCGTGTCTGTATATACAATTTACGCACTAAAAATGTACATTTTTCAAAACAGAGGGGGGGGAGTCGCGACCCCCACCCTTATATATAACGAAACAGGTGGACGATATGAGTAATAAAAAATATGGGAAATGTTGTAATTCCGTACTCCCCACGCCCGCTACAGCGGCAACTCCACGACAACATGAAAAGATGGAATGTGGTTGTCGCGCATCGAAGGTTCGGAAAGACCTTCTGGGCGATCAACCACCTCCTGAGATTCGCACTAACGAGTCGTGAAAAGAACGTCAGGCTCGGATTTCTAGCCCCCACATACAGGCAAGCGAAGACAATCGCTTGGGACATCCTGAAAAATATGTCCGCCCCCATACCAGACATCAAGATTAACGAGACTGAGTTAAGAATTGATTACCCCACGGGAGCACGGATAAGACTGTACGGTGCATCAGATGACCCCGATACGCTCAGAGGGCAATACTTCCACGGGATTTGTATGGATGAGTATAGCCAGATGCCCCACAATCTTTTTGGGGAGATTTTAAGACCAGCTTTATCTGATAAAAAAGGTTGGTGTATCTGGATTGGCACTCCTATGGGACAGGACGCTTTCTACGATCTCTTCCAGACTGCAAGGCTGAAGGAACAAGCTGACCCTGAAAACTCCAAATGGATGACCGCTCTCTTCAAGGCTAGCGAGACTAACGTCATTGACCCTGATGAGCTAGCTGACGCGCAAGATATTATGACTCCAGCGGAATTTGCACAGGAGTATGAGTGCTCTTTCTCCGCCGCTATCGAAGGTAGCTACTACTCCAGCTTTATGGACAGGGCGGATGCGGAGGGGCGGGTAGGATTTGTACCGTATGACCCCATGCTCCCAGTCCACACGGCTTGGGATTTGGGCGTAGCGGACAGTACTTGTATAGTCTTCTACCAGCTTTTTGCGAAGGAAGTACGGATCATCGATGTGTACGAGCAAGACGGAGAAGGACTGGCACACTATATATCCCATCTATCTAACAAGCCTTATAAGTATGATACACACTTAGCACCCCACGACATCATGGTTAGAGAGTTCGGGACTGGCAGATCACGGATAGAACAAGCCGCATCACTGGGGGTTGAGTTCACCGTTGTCCCGCAGATCGGCGTGCAAGACGGGATTAACGCCTTGAGGACGCTATTCCCGCGCCTGTGGATAGACGATAAGAACTGTCGCAAGCTCATTGAAGCATTGCGGAACTACCGGAGAGAGAAGAACAAGAGGACTGGGGAGTTCAAAGCCAGACCCCACCACGACTGGAGTTCACATTTTTGTGATGCCCTACGGTACATGGCGGTAGGATTTCAGGAGAGTCAGCTTGGCAACCACAGCGGGGCAGTGAGACAGAAGATTTCAGAGCGTCAGTGGATGTCTGGCGATAGTACAGCGGGGTATTGATTTGGGGAGGAAAAGGATGATTCCGATAGCACTAGAAGATAGGCTCTACGAGTGGGCAACATGGGACGAGCGGATGGTTGACTCGTCATCTCTGGGATACCCGAAGCGGACAGCCGATGCGAGACTCAGGGACGGGGGAACGCACGGAGGTGCACCAGCCACGTTAGTCCCGAATCTTGATACCCCACGTCATCTCAGGGCAGTCGAAGCCGCAGTTGCCACACTGCCGAAGGACTTGCGGCAGACTCTGACAAACCACTATAGGGGTAACGAGGACAAGACCAAAAAGCACTCTTTAATCAAAGCGCACAGTTGGTTTATGGGGGCATTAACAGCGGCAATCGTAGCAACTGAACAGAATTTGTAAACCATTTGCTATGTAGTATAGCAACTGATATACTATTGTTGTGGCTAGGGGATGCGCCCCCCGAAAGGCTGGGACACCCACCATATTCTCCAGCCCCGCCACATCCCATCTAATCAAGGACGATTAAGTTATGACCAGACCAAAAGACCCCACGGAAGAAGAGGTTACTGATCTGTTAACTTATTTAGATTGGGATTCTTCAGAGAACAATTTTAGGTGGAGTAACAAGAAAGGAAACCACAGAAAGGGAAAGTTGGCTGGTAGTCTATCAAACCAGTACATTCAGATTTGGATAAAGGGGGAATACTGGCTCGCTCAGAGGCTAGCTTGGGTAATCCACCACGGTAGTTATCCAGCACCATCGTTGACTGTAGATCACATTGATCGGGACACTCACAATAACAGTAAGGAGAACCTTCGACTGGTCAGTCAAGCTGTTAACTGCCGTAATAAGAAACGATCCAAGAACAACAAAAGTGGTGTTACTGGTGTTTTTGCCGCACAGCATAAGAAAGGGAGTTGGTCTGCCTGTATCATGGTAGATCGCAAAAATTTGTGGATAGGGAACTTTGAAACAAAAAGAGGTGCGGAACTAGCAAGGAAGTATATGGGCACTCAATTTGAGTTTCATTATACGCATGGCAATAAAGCATAAGGTTGCATGGATAGCAACTGATTGACTTAAATCCGCTTTTATGTTAGAATATTGTCTAGAATGGCTATACTAGACTCTAGGTACTCGTAGCCGCTCTCCGTTGTAGCCCCTCGCTTAGAGGGGTTTTTTTATGCCTCAAGGAAAGTAATCATGCTGGAAGAAGAAGTAGCGGCACTGGAAGAAGTGGACGAGTTTGCCGATATGCCCGATGAAATGGGCGACATCGACAAAATGCTTGAACTTGATCGCCAAGTATCTGAGCGTCTGGATGCTTTGGGTTCTTCTTTGCAACAGAAAGCTGATGAGGTAGTAAACCAACGTAGGTCTATCGAAGCCAACTGGCTTGAGGATATTGCCCAGTATAATGGTAAGTACTCAGACAGCGAGGTCACCCGACTGAAATCGTCTGGCGGCTCTCAACTATTCGCCAACATCACACGACCTAAAGTCAATGCGGCTGAAGCACGCATCAGCGACATCCTATTTCCCACGGATGACCGGAACTGGGACATACGTCCTACGCCAGTCCCAGAGATGGAAGATATGCAGATGTCTGAGGCTGACGTTGCGACAACGCCAGAAGGTCACCCTGTACAAGAGAGGGATGTTGCTAGCGGCATCCTAGAAGAAGTTGCAGAGCGCACGAAGAAGATGCGGACTGAGATGGACGATCAGTTGATCGAAGCTAACTGGGCTAGCGTCTGTCGCGAAGTCATGCACGATGCAGTGCTGTTAGGCACAGGCATCCTAAAAGGTGTGACGGTCTATGACAGAATGTCGAAGCGTTGGCAGACCCTCCAAGATGAGAACGGCAAGTCAGCCCAAGTCCTAAGTGTTTCTGTAGACAAACGTCCGACCTGTGAGCGTGTCGATCCGTGGGACTTTTTCCCAGATATGTCGGCAAGGCACATACGCGAGGCTGAGTTCGTATTGCAACGCCACGTTATGTCGCGCAAGGAGTTGCGTGAGCTAGCGAGACAGGAAGAATACTTGGCGGGTCAGATCGATGAGATTTTAAAATCGGAAGACTACGCGACCCCAACTGCAACGCACCTAGAAGACTTGCGGAGTGGCGAGGGCATCTCGACTACCCCTAGTCGATTTGAAGTTTGGGAGTATCACGGTGACTTAGACAAAGAAGACCTATTGGCTTGCGGCTGTGAGGTTGACACTATCTCTGAGTTAGAAGTTGTCAGTGGCGTGGTGTGGTTCGTTGAGGGGAAGGTTATCAGAGCTACTCCTAACATCATGGACACAGGCGATCTGCCGTACAACGTGTTCACTTGGGAGCGCACAGACTCAACTCTATTCGGAGTTGGAGTACCACGACTAATGAACAACGCGCAAAGAGCGATGAACGCATCTTGGCGTATGGCTATGGATAACGCCGGACTATCGACAGCCCCGCAAATCGTAGTAAATGAATCTAGCATTGAACCAGTCGATGGTGACTGGGCACTGCGACCACGGAAAGTATGGAGAGCTAAAGGGCTTACTAGTAACGTACAGCAAGCTTTCGGAACTTTCGACATTAACGGACATCTAGGGGAACTCCTCAGTCTGTTCAATGTAGCCAGAGAGTTGGCGGATGAGGAAGCGGGTCTTCCATCAGTAGCGCAAGGCGAAGCCGGAGCTACCCCAGTCAACACAGCTACAGGCATGAGCATATTGATGAACTCTGCCAACACTGTACTACGCCGCGCAATCAAGGCGTGGGACGATGGAATAACACTTCCTTTCATACAAAGATTGTACGACTGGAATATGCAGTTTGGCGAGAATGAAGAGATAAAGGGAGACAACAAAGTACACGCCCGTGGGTCTTCACACCTTATTGTAAAAGAGATGCAAGCGCAGAACGCGATGTCGTTAATCAACATTGCCGCGTCTCCAATCCTGCAACCCCTTACAGACGTGCCAGCACTGTACAGAAGAGTAGTGACCTCCATGCAACTTGATCCGGCTGAGATCGTCAAGACTGACGCAGAGATTGAGCAAGAGATGCAACAGCAACAGCAGATGATGGAACAGCAGAGCCAGCAACAGGTCGATCCACTAGGGCAAGCGCACTTAGAGTTGAAGCAACAACAGGTACAACAGGACGGTCAACTCAAACAGCAAGGCATGGCGGATACCAAAGAGATCGCTATGGCTAAACTTCAGATGCAAGACAGTATTTCTCAACGAGACATGGAAGGCAAGGTTGCCGCTTCGGCTAGAGGAACTGCCGCAGAACAGCAGAAGAGAGGGATAGAAATGATGAGAGAAAATAACAGACGCATGGAGATGGGTCTGAAACAGAAAACGGGTAGTGGAATTTGAGTAGTCTAAACGCTAGATCAAGCACTTGGATCGCTTTGGACACCAAACTACTAGCTATGATTGAAGAAGCGAGGCGTGCCTTGGAGGATAGCTCCTTGGACGAATCGAAGACTCAACTGACTAGGGGGTACATAAAAGCCCTTAGAGAAGTCAGGGAACTACCGTTGCGCGACAACAGTCCCGCAAGTCAGATAGGAAGCCCTGACTACACTTAGAACATAATGCCGCTTATAAGCCGCAAGGAAATGTGTGATGACAACTGATGGAACAGAAACAACTGAAGAAGAGCTAGACACTATTTTTAATGAAGTAGCTGAAGAAGGCGGCGGAGATACTCCCCCGATAGAAGCGGCGGCTGAAGAAGAGAAGAGTGAACCAACCCAAGAGAGTTTGAAAGAAGATGTCGAAGCAGAAGCCCCCGCAGAGAAAGATTATGCGGCGTTAGAAGCGGAGCACGAAAAACTCAAACATCAATATAAATCTGATGAGGGAAGGATAGCGGCACTTCAACGGAAAGTTTCCAGCCTTGAAAATGTTAATAGCACGCTGAAGAAACCGGAAGCACGGAGAACGCCTCCGCCGTTACCGACAAGAAAACCGAATCCCGTAAACGCTAAAAAGATCGTAGAAGATTTATATAGTGGGGATGAAAAGAAAGCTCAGTCTGCCGTACTTGCCATCACTCAGGGCAACACAGCTAACCAAGCTTTCAACGCCGCAAACGTACAGAAGCAAGTTGATCAAATGTTGCAACCCCTCCGCGAAGCTGAGCAAGCTAAACACAAGCTTAGTCAAGAAGAGGCGTTAGAAAAAGCATTCCCAAACTGGAAGGTTCAGGTTAATGAGCCGCATTTTGAGGAATGGCTACAGGGACGAAGTGCGACTGTGAAGAAGCTGGTTCATTCAAATGACTCGGCTGACGCAATCGAACTATTAACTTACTACAACTCTAGTGTCGGAAACACAACAGAAGAAGACACAGGCAAAACACAGGTTGAGAGAGTTCAAGACAAGAGAGCCAAGCAGTTATCTGCCTCTGGTGGTATCAGTTCAAAGAGTGCCGGATCATCAGGTGCTATGCCGACTGACCCAGACGCGTTATTTGACTACCTTGAACGGAACGATCCCGACCTTAGAAGATAACAGCGTACATTACGTTAATCAATTTTAAGGAACAGTATCATGGCAACAACTCTATATGGTGACATTTCACCACGGACAGCGACATTCGCAGAACGCGAATTATTAAAAAGAGCATTACCTTATTTGGTATTGGAAAAGTTTGGTCAATCAAAACCAATCCCTACCAAAAGCTCAAAAACTATCAAGTTCAGAAAGTACAATCCTCTTGCACTTGCGACTACCCCTTTAACTGAGGGTGTAACTCCGTCATCTAAGCAATTAACTGCTGATGATGTAACGGCTAACCTAGACCAATTCGGTGATTTAATTACTATCACTGATGTTGTACTAGACACACATGAAGACCCCGTTCTCTCTGAGGCTACTGAAATCCTCGGTGAGCAAGCCGCGCAAACCATTGAAACTATTAGGTTTGATGCTGTAAAAGCTGGGACTAATGTGCGTTTCTCGAACGGCACAGGTCGGTCAGCAGTGAACACTCCGATTACAACTGCACTACAACGCAAGTGTACTAGAGATTTGAAACGCAACAACGCTCGTCCGATTTCTAAAATCGTTCGTTCAACTCCTAGTTACGGAACAGAAGCTGTAGCACCTTCTTTCATTGGTTTAGTACACCCAGACATGGAAAGCGACATCCGCTCCATGGTTGGATTCGTACCTACTGAAAAGTACGGAAGTATCACTCCATACGAAAGTGAAATTGGTAAGGTTGAAGATGTTCGTTACATCAGCTCAACTGTTTTCAAACCTTGGGACGGATCAAGTACAGTCGGCGGATCAACAACTACTATGTTGAACACTGGCGGTAGCGCAGACGTATACCCAGTCTTGTTCTTAGCTCGTGATGCTTACGGAATCATTCCGTTAAAAGGCAGAGCTTCGATCACCCCTTCTGTCGTGAACCCAGCACCAAGCGAATCTGATCCGCTAGGGCAACGTGGTCACATCGGCTGGAAATCTATGCAAACTTGTAAGATTCTTCAAGAAACCTACATGATTCGCGCGGAAGTAGCTGTAACTGACTAACAGTTCAGTTAATGCTTTACGAGAGAGCCGCCTTCGGGCGGCTTTTTTGTGCCTATTACTTTTATAAATGAGGTTCTTATGGACAAGAAAACTGCAAAGAACGAAGACAAGTCAACCTTCGGAAAGAGGGTTAAGGTTATTTTTCACAATACGAAAGATGACTCTGGTGACGTATATGTAGCCTTGAACGGAGTTGGTTATTTAGTCCAACGTGAGCAAGAAGTGGAAATCCCTACCGATGTTCTAGGAGTTATCGACCTAGCCGTTGAGACGCAACACAGCAGAGGCGCGAAGGGTGAAGAGATTGTTAAGGACATTAAACGATACCCCTATACAAAGGTAGCTTAGTATGAATTATTTGGAGTTGTGCGATTCGTTAATGAGGGAGTCGGGAGTTGAAGAATCTGGGATTCTCTCTGTGGCTGGTCAAACAGGTCTGAAGAAGAAGGTTGTCCGCTGGGTAGACAGGGCGTGGACAGAAATCCAAGGCAAGCGGGACTGGGATTTCTTGTGGAACGAAGAGTCGTTCACCACGAACATTGGACAGCAAGATTATCACCCCGCCTTGAATTTAGTTCTAGACCCACCCATGAAGACCCTAGACAGGTCTTCGGTAATAATCACAGGTGAGGCTGGAACAACCAAGCAGTATTTAAAGTTCATCCGTTGGCAAGACTTTGACAACACGGTAGCGATGGATGGAAGTCCAACAACTTT
>ENA-ORXI01002548-ORXI01002548.1-sediment-metagenome-genome-assembly--contig:-NODE-2548-length-12996-cov-4.436799_pt1 | contig 12996 bp, 7 predicted proteins | sample MGYA00237861_ERZ511468 | MGnify/ENA primary metagenome ERZ511468 (study PRJEB26299, sample SAMN06266213) | sediment metagenome | isolation source: Hudson Canyon methane seep mesocosm | place: USA:Hudson... | reverse complement strand
TGCTTTCCGTCGATCCGGTGGCGGATTTGCACCATGTATGTAGCTTGACCGTTTTTATCTATTCGGCGTGAAATGTTGGGTTCCTTGAATGGTTTTTTCTTGGAACGTTTTTTGGGTGTTGGGGACGGTTCCGCTTTTTGAGTTTGTTCTGAGAGTAAGGAGTAGAATTCCTTTGACTGCCAACAAGAAAAGAAAAGTATAGAAATAACATAGTTTGAAAAGCCTTAAATATAGGCTTTAACTAAAGTTGATTAAATTACTACAGTTAGAGAAACTAGTCTTTTTTATAAAAAGGTATAATATTATAAACAAAAAGGACAATAATGTCAAAAGAAAATATATTTGAAAACATAGAAGATGCGATAAAAGAAATATCTGTTAATAAAGTATTGGTTAATGAAATGAAAGAAATTTTAGATTTAGAAGTTGCAGAAGATTTAACTAAAGAAATATTTACTGAGATGACAACTTCTTCTCTTGAAGAAATTCGTGCATATTCAAATGGAACTGTTGTAGGAGCAACTCGTATATCAGAATTAAATCATCCTATAGCTTTGACGGCATGGGGTGATCTGAATAATATTGGAGTTGAATCCGAAGGATTTATAAAAGGAGATAATATTGAATTAAGATTATGGAGTTCTGCTAGAAATAAGGAACTCAATATAATTGAAAATTTTGATAATTCAATTTTTTCTCGTAGTAATGTTTTACACCGTTATCATTTCCAGAGTTTCTTCTCTTGCACCCAGTAAACGCTTCCTTGAGTTTTCTTTATCTCAAATAAATCTATCGCTTGAAATAATCCACTTAGTTTTTTGAATCCATGATTTCTAGGATCAAACGATGTGTGATTAGCAATATGACCACCTATAAGAGAAATCTTAGCCCAGCCTTCTTCATCCTCTACGGCTTCAACTGTTTGTCTTAAAAGGTCCATTAATTTAGTATCGCACTTATAATACTTATTGTTTTTTTCTCTGTAGTTTCGGGTGTTTTTCTTTCGCCAAAGCCTAGATGCTTTACGGAAAGAGTCGGGGATTACTCATCAAAGGTGGATTAATGGGAGAGGTGAGAATGTGACCATTCTTTAGAGGTGAACGAATAATAATATCATATATATAAATGAGGAACTACTGACTAAAATACTCAGTTGAAATGCTAGATAAATAAGCGTATATATTTAGGTAAAAATAATAACAACGAAAAGCTAAATCTACTGAGAAGTAGAGGCAGAAAGTTACGGATCCCTAATGGAAAGCCGAACTACCGAATGTGACCAAATTATAGTCAAGTTAGGTAGTTCGGCTTTTTTTGCCAATTTTATTAGAAATAATCAAATTTGAGGGGTGCAAGTGGACAGTTTCTTTGTTAAGGGCGGTGAGCCCTTTTGTGAATCAGTGCGATTTAAAAGTTAGCAGCTTGCTTTTTAGCTTATTGCTAAGTTTTTTTTCAGTTAACGCGGCTTCATTAGACATTTTTCAACTGAGTGTTTTTCTTAAAGGAACTGAGTTAGGGACATCTTCTTTACAACAAGACCAGCTTGGGTCTCCTTTATTTACTTAGATCCAAGATGCCGGATTGAGTGTCAGTTTCAATAATCAGCTTAATTCCGACAACTTGGGAGGCTATTTTGAACTTCAATTTTAAGGTTTTTCTACAGCCTCGTTAGGTGAGAAAATGGGTGCGCTAAAATAGTCACCCGGATGGCGAAAGGGCACTTCCGCCGCTACTGGAGTTATGAATGATGGTGATAAGATCGGACAAACTTAGCCAAAATAAACTTCGAAACTTGAGTTCATATTTGATGGAGAAGGTAATGCTTAAGTCAGTTGTTTTTCTGTTAATTGCAGAAATGATTCTAATGATTTCCGGTTATGGAACTTTTGCAGATGAGTATTCAGCTTACTCTAATAGAGATACGAACTCTCTCGGTGGGGGAGGATTTCTAAGTTCAACAGGTAGATTGGCTTCCCTTAAGTCTGGAACTGTTTCGGTTATAGATACGTCAATTACAGATACAGAAATAAGTGGGAGCTATACAGGGAATTTTAATATCACTAATTCAGGAAGTATGAATTATTCATTACCGATTTTCGCCCCTCAGGGTAGAAGAGGTATCGAGCCTGATATTTCTTTTTCATATAGCAGTTCGAAAAGATCTGGAGGAGTTCTTGGTGTTGGATTTTCATTAAACAGTTTTTCAAAAATAACTCGCTGTGGGAAAACTCTAGCAAAGGACGGAAAATGGGAAGGTGTAAAATACGTTGATTCAGATTTTGCATGCCTCGATGGAAAGAGACTTGTTGTTGTTAAAGGTGGTTACTGGCAGGACAGAAGTATTTACAGAACAGAGTTTGATTCCCTTAAAAGGATCACATATCGCAGATATATTTCCGAAGGTGAAAAGATCAGTTATTTTAGGGTTGAACATCCTGATGGAATTACTTTTTCTACTTATGGCGGAACATCTAATTTAAACGACGGCTTCAAAAACAGCGCATTTATAAAAGCAAAATATGATGTGAGAAAAGAGTGGCCGATCAGTAACCGCGATGACAAATTTGGCAACTACATGATTTTTGAATATTACAACGAAAAAGATTTTTGCAGAGATGATGTAGGATGCAGGCGTGGAGTTGATTATGTTACAAAAGAATATCATCCTTACAGAATTTCATACACTGGCAATAAGGCTTCAGGAGATCTTCCAAGTCGTTATGTGGAATTTATTTACGATTTAAAACCGGATGTGAGAACCTACTACAAGGCCGGTCACAAGACAGTAAGCACAAGAAGGGTTAAATCAATTGGAACAGTTGGTCCTGATAACTTTTTATTCAGAAAATACAATTTTAAATATTATGAAAACCCGGTTTCGCACAACAGTTATCTTACTTCTGTCGAAGAATGTGCAGGTGATGGTGTCTGTAAAACTCCTACTGTTTTTGAATGGTCAAAAACTCAGGTTGGAGGATTAAATTTTGAGGAGCAGGAGGCAGAGCCTTACGTTGGTTTAAATGGACTGATAGATGAAAATACAGCTAGCCGTTATTCATCAGAAACAATTCATGACTTTTATCTTGTGGATCTAAATGGTGATGGCCTGAAAGATATTTTATATGCTTCTGGTACAGGACTATCAATATGGAGCAACGAAGAAATTACTATGGGAACCTGGTATTACAGGCTCAATGAATCAAAAAATGGACTGGTTGAATTTTCAAGGGATGTGAAAACAGATAAAGATAAAGACACGAGATACAGAGATTGGAATGAATATTATGCAAATAGAACAAACTGGCAAAGGAATAAACTATTATCAGGTTTGTATTTTGTTAATCATGTTGTTTATGATTTTGATTCAGATGGAAAAGAAGAACTTATTTCTGTTAAATCTCATCAAAATGATCCGGCAATTGCAAAAAATGCACTCCTGATAGAACAAAACTCTCTTGAAAATGGAAAGTTTGCTGTAAAAAAACAGACATTATCAAATAGTGTCCTTAAAAGGACGAAGAAATCAATGATTTCAGATTTTAATGGTGATGGCAAGATGGAACTTCTTGTAATTTCCTGGGATTCACCAGGTCTTTCCAGCAAGGTGAAATCTGTAAATCTGTTTTTGGCGTCATATTCAAAAGGAATGTTTTCTTACTGGAAAAATTTTAATATTAGTTTTTCTGAAGAGTATTCTCCAGACTCTTTCAGATTTCTTGATATTGATAACAACGGAACTGTTGAGGTTGTTGGCAGCAATTTTGATATTAATTTTACAGGTGAAGATTCAAATCTTACGTATCAACTAAGAAAAAGATATTCAAACCTCAATTTTAATCCTGAAAATAAAGGACAATTTACTGATTTGAATGGTGATGGTCTCGTTGATTTTGTCTCTTTTTCTACAGATGGAAAGGAGATGTTGTGTGACATTAATACAGGGATCTGGTTTAAGAGATCCTCTAAAGTTTGTGCTGATTTTTTTGAGATGGCTAATCTTGATGATGAAGTAAGAGGATTATTCCCAGAGAAAGATTTTCTTTTTTATGATGTTACAGGAAATGGAAAAAATGACATAATTCAGCTTGCTGTGGATTCATACAAACGCCGGGAATGGGCAACAGGATCACCAAAAGAAAAACATGCTGAAGACTGGCTAAGCAGGAGATTTTATCTATATGAAAATGTTAGTAAGAAAAATTTAAATGAAAAAATATATAGTCTATTTAAAAAGAATGGAAGCTATATGAAAATTGATGAACATTATATTTCCTGGCAATATGATGGCATTAACCGAAATATCACAAATAAGTCTGGTTCCAGATTAAATCTAAATAAATATTTCGGTGATCTTAATGGAGATAATATTCCTGATTTAATTATTCCTCAGCATGTATCTTTTGATGTATCAAAAAGCAAAATGAAAATTTTTATCAACAATACTACCGGAATTGAAAAAATTGAAAGAATTTGGGAAGGTCTTAATTCAAAGCAGTGCTACGATCTGACAAAAAAAGACTGGATCCCGGAAATTGATTATTCATTTTGCAACACAATATCATGGCTTAATCCTACATATTCAGTTGAATATGAAAAAGGCAGCAACCCGGGTGTTTACGGAACATCAGCTTATAATATGTTTGATCTAGTTCAAGCAGTAAAATATCCTGCCAGAAAAGTTTATCCATTTGGTGACCTTGTAAAAAGATATTCTGTTAGCAACATGTCAACACTTACTTCAAGGTCTGTATCAAGAAGATATTTTGACCTGAGATATGATACTTTAAACAGGCATCTTCTTGGATTTGGAGCAGTTGTTTCTAAAGATGAACAGACAGGGAGAATTACTGAGGTTTTTCTTGATAATCACACTTTTGATGAAAATATCAGAAGATTCCCTTTTTCAGGCAGAGTATTAAAAAACAGGGTAATTACTCATATAGAGAGCAATAAATATCATGCTTTTGAAAGGGAAAACTCCTTTGAAACAAAGATAAACAATAATCTTTTCTATAGCTTAATTGGTTCCAGCCGGATTGAAGAATATGAGTATGAAATTGTTGATATTGTTCCTAACAAAACTATAACAATAAACAGAGTTCAAAGTGATTACATTTACAATAACCTAGGTCAGCTGGAAAATAAGGTAACGGAACTTTATGACGGCACAAAAATCGAAAATCATGTTTATTACAGAAACAATGATACAAACTGGTGCATGTCACACCCGGTCTTTACAAAAAATATAACGACAAAGAATAATGAGCAGTTAATCAATCAGAAGCTTTATAATTATAGTAATTGCAACCTAAGAAACATAATTGAAGAACCGTATGACGAAAAATTATATCTGAAAAAACGCTTCACTTATGACGAATATGGGAATGTTGTTACAGAAGAGGTAAGCGACAAAAAAGGAAATGTCCGTGGAAACATTCTGGAATACGATATTAAGGATCACATTTATGCTGAAAAAATAAGTGATCTTGAAGGAAAAGTATCAACAATCGAGAAAATTCATCCGTCACTAGGTGTTCCGAAAACAAGAACAGATGCAACTGGACTTGTATCAAAATTTGCTTATGACCGGTTCGGAAGATTAAGAAAAACTGAGAATCCTGATGGAGATGTTGTTGAAACGTCCTATGGTTACGGTTACCGCGCAAGTCGCAAATTTAACAAAATTATTTCTGAAACAAAGAGAAACGGATTAAGAAGTGATTACTCTGAGCTCTGGATGGGGGCTTTGGGAAATATTCATTTCACAAAAAACAGCAGCTTTTCCAAAAATGGAGAAAAATTTAAGTCACAGCATACTTCTTATAATGAATTCGGAAGGCTCAAAAAGTCATTTCCTCCTCAGTTTGAAGATCAGGCGGAATATAAAATACCAGACAAATTTACAGAATTTTTTTATGATAAATTTGGTCGCCTGACAAGGGTGGAAAAACCTGATGGGAACATCATAACTTATGAATACAGTAATCAGGAAAGAGGAAGAGTTCTAGTAATAACAGATGAAAACGGAATAAGAAAAATTCAGGAATTTGACAGTATTGGAATGGTTGTTAAATCTGTTGAAGGTTCAGATCCAAATGGTAAAACCATTGAGGAAATACAGGGAAGCAATACAAAATATATTTATGGCGTTGATGGAAATGTTGCGAAAATTATTTCTCCTTCATCTGAGATAGAAATAAAATACGATAAACTTGGTAGAAAATCAGAAGTCTATGATCCGACGCGTGGAGTTGTAAAATACGAATATAACGCTTTTGGAAATCTTGTTAAAGAAGAAAACAGTCTTGGTGAAGAGATTTCATATGAGTATGATTCTCTTGGAAGAATGTTTTCACTTCATGATAAAAACGGAAGCAGAAAATGGAAATTTGGTGAAAATGGAATGCCTGAGGTTTTGCTTACCGGTACACAAAGCGCATGGGGACATAAGGAGAATTTTGAATATGATTCATTGTTCAGACCAAAATCCTATGAAATTTCAGTACATGGTGCCGGAAATTATAAAATCGCCTATGATTATGACTCTTCCGGAAATCTGGAGTTTGTCACCTATCCTGATAACCATTTTAACTATTTTCTGAAAACTAAAATGCAGTATGATGCGTTTGGAAACCTCGAGAAAATATCTGATTACACAAGAAATAAGGTTATTTGGGAAAAAACTGATGAAGATGTTTTTGGGAATACTTCAAATTTTAAAACCGGAAATGGACTGGTTTTTCATAACAGTTTCAATGAAAAAAGCGAGCGTCTGAATATAATGGAGGTTTTTAGAAACAATAGTGCAATTAAAGAAACAGATTATATCTGGGATGGTGCGGGAAACTTGAAAATTAAAACAAACGTTTTAAACGGGACATCAAAAAGTTATTCCAATGACAACCTAAGCAGGCTGAGAAAAGTTTTCAATGGAAGTAAAGGTGAAAATTCCGATATTTTTATATTTTCCATAACTCCCGATGAAGAGTATGAATATGATATTTCTGGAAATCTGGTAAGTCGACATGATATTGGTGAGCTTGTCTATGATTCTGCCAATCCTAATGCAGTAATTAGTGCCAATAAAAAGGATTATATTTATAACTCTGCCGGCAACATGATAAAAAGAGGAGATGATGAGATTACCTACACATCATTCAATCTTCCATCAACTATTAGAAGCAATAACCGCAACGCCAGGTTCAGTTACAATTCCTTTAATGCCAGGGTAACAAAAGAAGTTGGAAATGAACTTACGGTTTATGCAGGTGGCCTAATTGACGAAAAATTCCATGGAAATGGTCTCGTGACAACAACATTCAACATTTATGCAGAAGGAAATATTATTGCCCAGTATAAAATTAATCAGGAATATGGAACAAAATTTAACTATTTTATTAATGATCATCTTGGTTCAGTTGAAATGGTTAGAGATGAAAATGGAAATCTTGTTTCTGAGCAGGAATTTGATTCATTTGGAAAAATAAAAAAAGAATTCAGCTACACATCAATTGGATTTACAGGGCATGAACATGATGATGAATTTGATCTTATAAACATGAAAGGCAGAATGTTCGACCCTGAAACAGGACGATTTCTTACACCGGATCCGATTATTAAGAATCCTCTTTCTTCCCAGAATTATAATCCTTACAGTTATGTGGTTAACAATCCTATGACATATATTGATCCAAGCGGATTCAGTCCTTGTGAGGGAAAACCTGATTGTAAATATTATGAGTTTGATGATGATTCTGTGCTAGGTGATCCAAATGCAAATAATAATCCGGATCCTGTTTATACCGGACCAGATCTTGAAAATGGTGTAGACCATACCTGGGCATTTCCAGCACCACAAAGTACGGACAATGAAATGCCTCCGTTTGGAAATGAGGAAACAGGACCGAAACTACCTGTAAAAGGTGGAGGATCTAGTGCAGATTTACCTCTTGAATATCATCAGAGAAGAGTAGAAATTCTGCAGCAGATGATCGGAAATGTAAATGAGCAGGTCAAGTTAAATGAACGGCGAGTTACCAAATTAAAAAGAAGAATTCATCAAATGAATATTGACAAAGACGAACGTTTGCATTCAATTAGAGCCAAAAAGGAAAGAGACAGAAGATTTCGTAATAGAGTCATTAGATCTTCAATAAGAAACGGACTTAGAGCGTCAGCCGTTGGAGCCTCTCTAGTTGCGACAGTTGCAACAGGTGGTTTAGCTGCAGGATCATGGGCGTATGCTGCAACATTTGCTGTTGGGACTACAAATTATCAAAAACCAAAAACTTTTGGCGATGTTTATAGTTATACTTCAACTTTAAATAACGTTGTTAACGGACCATTTATTAACAATGTCCGTGCAAAAGCTTTTGGGAAAGCATTTGCCGTAACAGATGCTGTTTTTCTTGGATTTCAGATTGCTCATGAAACGAATCAGAATCAGAGCTATTTTAATCCTTCAACAGTGAAATAAAACAGGAGATTGAAAGGCATTGTCAAGTTGTTGTGGAGGGCGTTCAGAATTCTGTGTCAGCCTAATGAGGGTTGGCCGGTATTCCGGTTATTTTCGCAGAAATATAGTTAACCTAATGATATTTAAGCAATATTGTTGCTTATTTTAAGGTTTAATCAGCATCTTATGCAAAGCAGCCATTTGGAATTAGCAATTTTTTATTTCTTGACTGACAGCCCACGGTAGAGTCGAAATGTGACGCGGTGGCCTAAGATAAAGCCTATCTGTTTCCGCCCCTTTCGTTTGGCGGTGCCTCATTAGCCTTACCATCACTCCGTTTTCACATCCCGCTCATCGAACCGGACGGGCGGATCTCCCGCATCTTATGTGTTGCACCACATAACGCATCCGGCTCTCGGACAAGACTCATACCTTTGCACACGAAAAGTCATCTACAGTTCACTCAATTCTTTACACAGGACCGTGTTACCCTGGCATACAACGATGGAGCATTCTGTGTACAACCGTCAATGTCACCACTTGGGTGTTCATTTACTTCCCAGATCTCAGCCCAGGTTCTTTCTTCGCTTCAGTATGTAGCACCTTCCGCAGCTCCCGCACATTTAAGGAGTTTCCTAGAGTTGCCCCAATCTCCCGTGCTTTACTACTTTCATCACCAGTCTTGAACTAAGGTCCCTTCCCTCCACCAGAATTACCCGGTTTCTTCAGTACTACGGACCTCTCCGCCACCCCACAACGCCCTTTCTGGCCGTCACCGGCCTCAGGTTGGTCATCACGACGACCACGCCATCGGGCTTCCCGTGTTGCGTGCGCTTCCCTTGTGTACATGCTGTCGCCACTACCCCGGCACAGCGACTAGTACAGCACCCAGTAAGTTAGACTAACAACTTCATGCTTCTAGGGGTTTCCCTTCATACGTCCATTTAAAAGGCTTTGCCATTGATTTATTAAAATATTCAATAAATTCTTGTAATTTTTTTTTCAAATTCTCTTTGGAACTGAAATTGCCTCGCTTGATGACTTTCTTCATCAATATGCCAAACCAGACTTCAATCTGGTTCATCCATGAAGCATGCTTTGGAGTATAGTGAAAAATAATGGCCTTATCAGTACTTACCAAGAATTCTTCTCTTGTCCCCATAGATTTCAGTATGCCACTCTTTCCTTTTATACCCATCTCTTTCTCTATTCCACAAAGCTCGGCAACGACACGAACCAAGGTTTCAGATTTATGCGTATTAAGCTGATCCATAATAATGTGATGGACGTTATATTCTGGACTTTCTTGTATCAGCCGTTTAATAAAGCAGGCAAAGTCTTCTTCTGTTCGTGTCTCTCCGCAATCAGCATGAATCTCACCTGTGGCAATATTCATACCTGCAATTAGCGTTTGAGTTCCATTTCGTTTATATTCAAACTCTCTAGCAATGGGCTTTCCTGCTGACATAGGCAGATCCTTAGCTATTCTTTCAAGTGCCTGTATGCCTGTCATTTCATCGACGCTGAGAGCAATCTCATTTTCACTACGAGGGATGCGGTGGTAGATATCGCAAATGTCGGCAATTCTTTCGGCTTTTTTCTCATCCGCTTTTGCATTTAACCAATAACGGCTTCGATGAGGTTGCAAATCTTTTTTTTAGTACGCTACCTAAATGGCTGGTGCTAATACGGTCAACAATATTTTGTTTAACCACTTCTTGGGCTAATTCGTTATGTGTCCAATGTGTAATAGGAACCCCGTAGTCTTCGGGAGGTTCACATGCAATAGCAATGATTTGACACCATTGTTCCGCTGTAATGCGGTCGGGAGCACCTGTCCGATGTGCATCAATGAGTCGCAACTCTACTTCGTCGGCGACACGTTCCGTCCAACGTTTTGTCCATCGTGTCACATCACATTTATTCATGCCCACTTGCTCAGCAACTTCTTTATTGCTGAACTTATCTCCATTGGCTAAAAGAATAATTTGTGCTCGTTTAGCTATGTTTTGTGCTGTTGAATGTTTCCGGATGAGCTGTTTAAGCCTTGCTTCTTCATTCTCTGTCAGGGCAATACGATATTTTGCTGGCTTCATTATTAAATTTCAATAGGATACCAGATATTCATAAAGTAATTAGTTGTAATTGCTGGGTGCTGTACTAGTTATACGTTAGACAACTATGTTACAGTAACGAATTAATATGACAGTGAACAAAAAGTAGGTTAGTCATTTAAAAAGTTGTGTTCATTCTGTTGTTTAAGACTGTTAACGGCAAGGATGCTGTCTAGATAGATGTATTCACGCCGTGTCTTGAGGGGCTGTATGGAAGCTGCCTGTGGTTTGTTCATAGCATGATATTTAAAACATACGGCGCGCAATTTATGCGGGCTTTAGAATCGATTAAGAATATAATGACGAAATCAAATATCGCAAGAAAGATAAGCAATAAATGTATTGCAAAATTTAACAGAAGGCGAGGGGTTATGGCTGTTGAAATTAATAGTAACCATGGATTTGGGGCTAAATTAGAGTGGGCCTTAGAAATCATGGCATTTTGTGAAGAAAATAGTTTAACCCCTCAGTTCAAGTTCACATACCCTGATTCCAAGAAGGGCGAAGATTATTTTGGAAGTTTCTTTAGAATAAATACTAATGTTTCTAAGAGTAATTCTCTGGGGTATATCAAGATTGGTTCTATCGGAGAGCTTGGCTTAAATAAAAATTATGATGAGGTTTTGGATGTTAAATTAGCCTGCCATTTAATCAATAAGTATCTGGTCGTCAAGGATGATGTTAAGCGTGAGGTTGATGATTTTTGCTCTAAACATTTTAGTAAAAGAGTACTTGGGCTACATTATAGAGGGACCGATAAGGTTTCTGAAGCGCTTGCTGTTTCCTATGAAAGAGTAGAGAGAAATATAAATTTCTATTTAGAGAAGTTTCCAGAAACTGATAGTGTCTTTATATCAAGTGATGATGAAAATTTTATTACATATGCAAAAAATTGGTCAATAAAATGCCCAATTATCTATAGGAATGATTCATTTCGCTCTATGGATAATGAGGCTATTCATTTTTCTGGTCAGAATAAGAGTGACATAAATCGTGATGCAATTATCAATTGTCTTATTCTTTCTCGGTGTGATGCGTTAATGAAAATGGCTTCTATTTTGAGTGCATGGTCTAAACTGTTTAATCCTAATTCTCCTCTAATAATGCTTAACGAGCCCTTTAATAATTGGTTTCCAGAAAGAGAGTTTGTAAATAATGTTTTATACCAGCCGATCCAGTAAGGACTTAATAAATTAGGATTGATGGTGATTGTTAGATAAGTTGAGTGTACCAGTGACTTTTATTAAATGGCTATGAACAATGCACAGCTTGGAATTTAACAGGCCTATGATTTACAGCCAATCTTAAGGGTGGTTGGTTTGGAATTTCAGTTTTCCATAAACGTCTATTCAATCGATAAGTATATTCATCAAGGTGTTTTTGTAGATATTTTCCATAAATATCGTGATGAGTATCCTGTATAAAAGTCATAAAAATTATATAATGAAAATATGTAGCCACGGTAGTCATACTGAGGCCGTATCTGGTGGTGTCCTTTGGTAACAGATGCAGGGTTTCAGTTAGGCAATTGAGAGCATTCAATGCATCAGTATGAATTGTTTTGGTCAATTGCTTCGTTTTCATAGTCTTGGAGCATTTAATCAGTGATTAATTCATAGCCTTTTTTATTTGTTTATTTATTTATGACCAATGAAAATGGTAGTAGCTCAGTGGGTTGGGGTCTGAAGGCATAGGGTCTGATTAGGCACGTAACACAGGTAGAGGTGCTGGATCCGCGTTAATACAAGCATACAGAAGCCTATCAAAAGCTTGATTTGGCCAATATCTTCTATTAAAGCGGTAAGAAAATTCAGCAAGAAAAACTTTTCTGTACTTGGGAAATACTCCATGATGAGCTGAGAGAAGATAGCGTTTCAATTGGAACGTAATTATGTTGACCCACTTTAAATGCTCGTGTTTTTTTTTTCAGGCTCTCTCATTTCAACGAAATGCTCGTGTTTATACCCTTCCTTTTGGGCTTTAACATAAACACCAGAACCGTCTGATTTTATCTTGCTTCCATAATGCACATTCTTTTTAATTGCTGGAACCACCTGTTCTTCATAAATTGACTCAAGTTCTTCAAAGGATAAAAAACCCTGGTCCTCCTTTAGAATTTTCTTCTACAGCTATCAAAAAAGGTGTTTTGTTATCGCCTTTTGAATGCCTTTCATCTAAGGATTGCTTGCCTCCTATGAAAATTTCATCTATTTCAACAGTACCACCCAAGGTATAAATACTATCGCGTTGGAGCATCGCTTGACGAATTTTGTGCCCCATCATCCATGCGGAGTGATATGAGCCTAGTCCGAGTTGCGTTTGAAGATACAACATTGAAACACCTTTTTTAGAGGTTGCCATAAGGTAAATTGCCCAAAACCACTTACGCAAAGGAACTCGACTCTTATGAGAGGAAAGGGGTGGAGG
>ENA-ORXI01002545-ORXI01002545.1-sediment-metagenome-genome-assembly--contig:-NODE-2545-length-13006-cov-11.467322_pt1 | contig 13006 bp, 13 predicted proteins | sample MGYA00237861_ERZ511468 | MGnify/ENA primary metagenome ERZ511468 (study PRJEB26299, sample SAMN06266213) | sediment metagenome | isolation source: Hudson Canyon methane seep mesocosm | place... | reverse complement strand
TGGGCTGCATGGCAAACTAGCATAACTATTTCGCGATGAGTTTTTTTAAGACCACTGCTTTCCAGTAAATCTGCCATTTGTTCAGCTGTCCACTTTTCTTCTCCTACTGTAAACATAGGCGTTTCTTTGTGGCCGTGACAGATAATATAGAGCTTTGCTTGCGGGTCTACTGTTCCTAAATCATTGGTCTGGCCGGTAATAACGGGCCCTGATGTGCCAGGAAGTGTTAGTCCCGTCTTACAGGCTTGTTTCACCGCCCCATCACCACTTGATTCTGGGTTAGTCGGACAAAATATTCGACTACGAGCAGGAGGTGCGGGTACTGGTCGAGGTGGGGCGGGCGGTACTGCACGGTTATTTGGCATAACAAATTCTCCTTACTAATAGCTATGTTGATCAAAATAATGTTTATAAAATTGGTACTTTTACATCGATGCCATCTTGGAATAAATCCAATAACCTGCGTCGTCACTGTCCATGGTGCGAATAGCGAACATTTCATCTTGGCTCCAAAGTTCCGAGACAATGTCTGCAGTCATATCACAGTGGCAGCTTACTAAATGCTTTGTGAGTACTTGCGTATGGTAGTGCCGCTCTGTACCCCGTGTGCCTCTAGCTCGTTTCCATAAGCTCCTAGCCCCCGTCTCTAAGGTGGTGGCCATGCTGCCTAACAAAGGAACAGTTTCCTCTCCTTTACGGCGCATTTTTCGCTTCTTTTTGTTGATTATGTAAGGCAATACGTGTGTATATATTGTGTTGTGGTCGTTATGGTCGCCTTCACAAAAACCTTGCTTGCAACCGCGTGCATGTATCGCCTGAAGGTTTTCGATATGTTTATGGGTTTTGTAAACTGACACGCCAGCAGCAACTGATGAACCTAATGCGTATGCACCAGCCACTGCTACAGCACCTATTCCCGTTGAACTAAGTGCCACAGCCCCCCCTGTTGCAGCGGTATAAGCCATGGTACTAAAACCCGTATTAGTGACTGTTTGAAATGTACCTGAACCAACGGCTAATGCGCCTTTACCAAGTGCCTTTACTGTTCCCCAATCACCGTGGGTATGGTCATGGTTATGAACGCTTTTTATGTGTCCCCAGTTGTGCATATCTACGCCAGAGGAGTCTAAAAAGTCGCGATCAACTTTGTTATATCCGTCCCACAACTTGTCAGTGATACCCATTTTATTATTCCTCTTTTACAGATTGCGAGAATACAGCGTTATTTTCAGCGGTTATGGTAAAGCTAGAGTTTTTTACCCTTTTCAAGGTCATAGCCAACACGCTCAGGTGTGCCACCTTTATTGCTTCTGTCGCCAGCGGTGTAACTCATTGTGATTTTGGCAAAACTAATAGAGAGACTCTCTACGGGGGCTGAGTTACTGTATGACGTCATGTCATAGTTACTGAGTAGGCAGTCTTCTAATTCATAGGTTGCATATTGCTCAATTCTATCCGCACCTGTCTTCACTATATCTATAAGTACTTTACAACCCTTTGCACCTGCTAGTGCTTCTTTAAAAAGCCCTGTCGAAGAGCCGTCCATGATTTTAGAAATGGTTACTTCACTAATATCTGGGTAGGTTACTTCCCGGTTTGATGTATTTCCTGACTCCATGGATATGCCACGACTGACCGCAAACTGGAAGTCATCTAACTTAATCCAGTCTGAGTAGCCATCGGCAGTTACATTGCCTTTAGGCGTATTGCCATTGAAATTCATGAAAATAGCCATGCTATTTACCTATAGTAAAACTAAGCCTAAGAATAGGGTGACCTATTGATCACATTATTAAATGGGAAAGTAACGAAATGTACTTCCCCATTTTGGCTCTTTATGAGATTACAGGGTGATTAAAGCTTCACACCTTTCTCAAGGTCATAACCAACACGCTCAGGTGTACCGCCCGCATTAGCACGGTCTGAAGCAGTGTAAGACATGGTGAGTTTAGCAAAGCTGATAGAAATACCTTCAGCAGGTGCCGCTTCACCAGCAGAGACGCTGTAAGAGCTGATTAGGCAATCTTCAAGCTCATAAGATACGTACTTTTCAATTTTATCAGCACCGGTTTTAACGATGTCGATAACCACTTTAACGCCAGCAGAACCCGTTAATGACTCTTTAAACATACCTGAAGAAGCCGCATCCATCACCTTAGAGATGCTTACTTCGCTAAGGCTTGGGCGAGTCGCTTCGCGGTTAGACATGTTACCCGCTTCCATTGAAATACCACGGCCAACACCAAACTGAAAACTGTCTAGCTTTATCCAATCTTCGTAACCGTCCGCTGTTACATTACCTTTAATTTTTTTGTCGTTGTAGTTCATGAATATTGCCATGATCGTATTCCTTTTCTGTTTAACAAATGATGTTTAATAAATATGAAATTCTTGTACGTTATTGTCTTGTAGTCGCCGAATTTCTGTTTCGAGCTTGGTGACAAGTATGAGAGTGAATTTAAATAACATCAACTAAAAAAATGCTTAAAATACAGGAATTTAAATCGACTCTGACACCATTTAATTTTGAAATGTGCAAATAAATAATAGGGTTCTGGTACCCTGTTTTTGCAAAGTAGGTGTTGAGTCTGACCCCATTTATTAAGTGTAAAAATCAGTGCCATATTGAGTGGGGCTACTAAACTAGCGGTGGGGGGGATTTTTCACTCTGACCCTATTTAATAAATGACTCTGGCACCCATTAATGACTTAATTTGCACAATTCAATTATTACTCCGGTTCTCTAATTTTTTGAATATAATCAAAAGTGTGACGCAGGTCACAAAATGTTAGTGGTTAGGAGGGGGAAATGCTCTGAATAAGCCTGAAAAAGCAATTTTACGCAGGGACCAGAGCTTTTTTTAGATGATATTTGAGTCTACTATACCCTCAACAAAGCGATTTCAAGACACGCTAAACCTAACTTGAAGCTAAATGACTTATATAGAGGTCCATGGAAATGGCGATTACCCAAGACAAGCAACGTATCAAGCTGGATACGCCACTAGGTTCAGATATCTTCTTAGTTCAGCGAATGAATGGAGAAGAGTCACTATCCAAGCCATTTCATTTTTCGTTTCAAGTTATTACCGAAGCAGACAGTATTGACCAGACCAAGTTGATTGGGAAAAGCATCTGCTGTTCTATTACAAGTAATGATGGAACGGAGCGTTTTTTTTCAGGTATCGTTAGTAGTCTCTCTGTAGGAGGCATTGTTGAGAATAAATATCGCCAATATTTTATAAATATGGTGCCCTGGATTAATCTACTTGAATTCCGGTCAGACTGCCGAATATTTCAGGAAACATCAGTCCCCGACATTATTGATGAGGTCTTTAAAGGATTAGGGTTCAATGACTTTTCATGGAAACTACAAGGTACATATAGCCCTAGGGAGTATTGTGTACAGTACCGTGAAACCGATTTAGCTTTCGTTACCCGTTTGTTAGAAGAAGAAGGTATTTTTTACTTCTTTAAGCATGAAGAGAATAAACACACCTTAGTGTTGGCTGATTACTCCAAAGCTTATGAAAAAGTCGCTCTAGACTCCATTGATGTTATAGATGGTACGCATACAGACCATAAAATAAGTCACTGGCAGCACAGTTATAACTTCTGCAGCGGTGCTGTGAGTCACACGGATTATGATTTTCAGGCTCCCTCCACTTCGCTTATGGCAGAACAACAAACTATTGTAGATTTACCGAATATTGAGCAGTATGAGCAGTATGATTTCCCTGGTATATATAGTGATAAGTCGAGTGGTGATAGCCTCGCTAGAAAGCGAATGGAGTCTATCGAAGCCACTTATAGCCTCGTTAAGGCAAGCAGCGACTATCCCGTTTTGGCACCAGGGTATAGCTTTAAAGTAGGTCGTCATTCCGACGCAGCGGAAGAAAAGAAAAAATATGTTGTTTCTTCTATTGCTCATAGTGCAAACGAAGGAAGTTACCGGTCTGGTGACAGCGGCACGTTCAACTACAATAATAATTTTCAGTGTGTACCTGAAGACATAGCATTACGACCTCAAGTTAAGCGCTCAAAACCCTATATTAGCGGCTCACAAACGGCTGTAGTAGTGGGTCCTTCATCTGAAGAGATTTATACCGATAAGTTCGGAAGAATAAAAGTGCAGTTTTTCTGGGATCGTCTAGGTAAAAAAGATGAAAACAGCTCTTGCTGGATACGCGTAGCACAGGTATGGAGCGGTAAGAAGTGGGGGGCTCAGTTTATACCTCGTGTTGGCCAGGAAGTATTGATTTCTTTTTTGGAAGGAGATCCAGATCGCCCCATCGTTGTGGGAAGTGTTTATAACTCTGAGCAAATGCCAGCGTATGATTTGCCAGCCAATAAAGCAATCAGTGGCATTAAAACTCGCTCTACAAAAAGCGGCAGCACAGAGAACTATAATGAGTTACGCTTTGAAGATGAAAAAGGAAAGGAGCTTTTTTATATTCATGCAGAGAAGGATGAACAAGAAGTTATAGAGAATGACCAGGCGGCCAGCATAGGTAACGACCAAAAGATCACCGTGGGTAATGATGTTACTGAAGAAATAGGGAATGACCTTACTCAGAGCGTTGGCAATAACAAAAGCTTAACGACAGCTGGTGATCATGCTGAAACTGTTGGTAAAGGTCTTACCTTAAGCGTCGGGGAAGACCATACTGCTGAAATTGCTAGTAACCAAAGTGTGACAGTTGGTGAAGACCTCACGGAGTCAATTGGTAGTAACCGAAGTGTTGATGTAGGCTCAGACTTAACGGAATCCATTGGCGGTAGCCACACAGAGTCCGTGAGTAAAGATTATTCAGTTACAGCAAAATCAATTACGCTTGAAGCATCAAGTAGCCTTAGTATTAAAGTAGGCAGTGCGAAAATCACGATGAGTAGCAGCGGAGATATCAGTATTAGTGGTGGTAGCATTAGTGTGAAAGGATCAGGAGCGGTGACAGTGAAGGGCAGTACGGTTGGAGTTAACTAAGATGATTGATTATGAAGCGAGCGAGTCGATTCAAGGTGAGTCATCTAGTTCGTCGACATCAGTACCTTCTTCATCGGGTTTATTGATCGGACGTATAATTACACTACAAGAAAATGGTAATCCTTTAGTTGCTTTTGATGCTGAAACCAAAAATAAACCAATAGAAGCATTCACTGTCGTGCCTCTAGTGTCCTCAAGTGTTGGTAAAGATGTTGCAATCTCTTTTGCTCAAAACCAAGGGGGTATGCCCATTGTAATGGGAGTGATTCGACGTATGTTAGATGAAGTGTTGGATGACGCACCTAAAGAATCTGATCAAAAAGCTTTGAACGCAGGAATAGTGAAACCTGAAGTGATAGTTGATGGTAACAAGCTAGAATTATCAGCGCCTGAAGAGGTGACTATTCGTTGTGGTGAAGCCAGTATTACATTGAACAAGAGTGGCAAAATTCTGATTAAAGGTGAGCATATGCTTAACCGCATCTCAGGTGCATATAAAATAAAAAGTGGTTCAATAGAACTTAACTAAGAGTCTTCGAAAAAACTATAGTTCGGTACGTCTGTCATCCTCGCGAAGGCGGGGATCCAGTTTTTTGGTTTAGTCTGAATTATGGATTCCCGCCTTCGCGGGAATGACGGTAGTCTCTGTAAGGGGAATGGCATCATCATATTAAAAGATATTTACAATTATTGAATAATATAGGGATTTAAATGCTCCAGCTGGAAAATAATACGCCATTTGATAGTCAGTTCATGATGACGTCCGATAGATCTGGGGCAGACATTTTGGTGCTTGGTGTTAAAGCAACATTTACCTTATTGCCTCAAGTTGTACTAGCTGAGGAGCAGGCACCACTTAAAGCTGTGGACGAATACCTAAGTGAGCCCGGAATATCCAGCTTGATGTATGCCTCCGAAATGCTGCCACCTAAACCGGGTTCAGATATTATTTTGAATGGTCATGCCTATGCACCGGCAGGGCAGCCAACAAGGGTGATTGATACCCGTCTGTCGATCGGTGAGGTTTTTAAAACCGTACGTGTATTTGGTGATCGTTTGTGGGTTAACGGGGGCATCTCTGAACCTCAACCCTTTGAAAAAATCCCATTGATATACGAAAACGCGTATGGCGGTACTCATCACTTTGCAGCGGATAAACCTTTAGGCCCAAACTCAGCACTTGCTATAGAAACTAACCCGATAGGAAGTGGTTTTATTGGTAAAAAAACAAATAACGAAATGATTGGGCAAGCTTTGCCTAACCTTGAAGATCCTCGATATTTAATAAGGGTTCCGACTGATAAACCAACCCCCATGAGTTATGGGTATAGCTCGCCAGGTTGGCAGCCGCGTAGTTCTTTTAGTGGGACTTATGATGCGCAATGGACTAAAACCAGAGCACCTTTTTTGCCTCTTGATTTTGATGAGCGATTTTACCTAAATGGCTCTGCAGGGCTAAGTTTTGAACGTACTAAATTCTTAGGTGGGGAGCCCGTTAGACTAATAAATCTAGCGGCCCATGCCGACATTCAATTCAATGTGCCGCGTTATGAATTAAAGAGTTTTTTTAGACTAGATGGCCATTGGCATGAAACGACTATAGCGATAGAAACGATTTTAATTGAACCTGATTTGAACCGTTTTAGTCTTGTTTGGAAAGCGCAATTTAACTGTGATAAAAAAGCACGCAGAGTAAGTAATATTCGTGTTGATGCAAGGAGTATTCAACATGACAGTTAATGTAATCGTTATTGGCCAAGGAATGATAACGCCTGTGGGTGTTGGTGCATTGGCAACCGCTGCCGCTGCGCGTGCAGGAATAAACAGATATGTAAATTCACCAGCGGAAGGCATGAACGGCGAGCCAATTAAAATGGCCATGGTGCCGGATGAATGTCTGCCTGAAATTGAGTTTAAAGATACCCGCGCTCAGTTAGCGCTTTATCAGAGAATGTTAAAGTTGGGCGTGGTTGCATTAACTGAGGCTGTTGAGTCTTTGTCTCCTGAAAAACAGCTTAAGGAAGCTATTCCCGTTTTTTTAGCACTTCCAGAGCAGCGTTGTGGGCAAGCTTTTCCTGCTTTAGAGCCTATTTTAAAAGATCTAAGTAACGCGGTTGAATGTCATATTGATTTACTCACCAGCAGGGTGTTTCCTGTTGGTCGAGCGGCCGGGTTTAGGGCTTTAGCTGAGGCTTATCAATTACTCGAAAATACCCACTTGGAAAGGGTTATTGTAGGAGGCATTGATTCGTATTTTGACCTAGATCTTCTAAAACTCCTGGATTCAGAGAAGCGAATGTTAGGTGATAACAGTGTTGACGGGTTTTCTCCGGGTGAAGGTGCGGCGTTTCTTATCTTAGAAAAAACAGATCAAAATGTCACGGGATTATCTATTCAAGCACCTCGTGTTGACCAGGAGAACGGTCACTTCTATAGCGATGAACCTTGTCTTGGGAATGGCCTTACGGGCGCAATATCAGGCGCTATTGAGAATGCTAAGCTTTTGTCTCCTATCCAAACAGTTCTATGCAGTGTAAACGGTGAGTCTTTGCAGGTTAAGGAGTGGAGTATTGCATTAACACGTAATACTCAGGCTTTTTCCCAAGGCTTTAACGTCGAGCATCCTGCTGAATGCTATGGCGATTTAGGTGCAGCAACCGTACCCACCTTACTTGGTTTATCGCTCACAGGTATATCAAAAGGATATTTATCTACACCATTGTTGGTGTGGGGGGCTTCTGATAATGAGTGTCGTGGGGCCGTTATTATTTCAAATAATCAAACAACTGGACAAGGAGCTTAATCATGGCTGGTACTGTAAGTGTTACCTTTATGCCTGTTGTGCATAAAGGAAGTAACTCCACTGCTATGGCCTTTCCGGATGTGTGTAATACACCTAGTCCTGCAGGTCCTGTTCCTATTCCTTATCCTAATATTGGTATGTCTTCAGATATATCAGGTGGCACTGAAAAGGTTAAGGTTGAAGGAGAAATGGCGATGGTGAAAGGGGCAACATATACCAAGTCTACTGGGGATGAAGCCGGCTCTAATAATGGATTAGTCAGTGGCAGCATAAAAGGTGAAGTTGAATTTATGCTGTATTCATTTACTGTAAAGTTTGAAGGCAATAACGCGTGCCGTATGAGTGACATGACTTTACAGAATAAAAAGAACGGCATAGGTTGTAGCCTCTGATATGCAAACATTTATTCCTGAGGTTATTCAAGCGCATTTCGATGAAGCTAGTTACTTGTTTAGCGAGTTTATGGTCGAAGTAAACTCGGCAGAGCCCAAGAAGCAATACTTAAAAAATGTAAGTGCTCGGCTGAGTGCTCATTTAGATGGTTTAGTGGTCAACCATCAAGCGGCTTGGTTGATTTGTGAAGGTGTTCTTTCTAACGAAGATTTAGGAGACGGTGAGGCGAGTGATTTTTTTGTCGCTTCATATTTGGCTTTTCAGGGGAATGACCTAGAAAAGGTTAAACCTGTCGTAGAAACTGCTGAGTCTCATGCTTCGTTACTGAAAGCAGTATCTTACGGTTTAGCATGGATCCCTTGGCAACAAAGTGGTTTTTGGGCAACAAAGTTTGTTGCATCAAGCAGGCTCGCAATTGCCTCGATTGGTTTGTTTTGTCACCAAACCTATAAGCAGCCAGCTCCCATTACCACTAAGAGTTTATTAGCAAAATCATTAGAGCAAGGTATTGAGTCTGTTATTCCTTCTACTTTGTTAATGTCTGAAAAGACTCAAGACAAATCAGTACTCCCTTTACTGCAAAGCTATCAATCAGAAGAACTAAATTCGACACATCTTCAGGTTTTGGAAGCACGAATAAAGCTTGGAGATCTAGGGGCGGTAGAGAAACTAAAGCCTTTCGTTATGAATGAGAATGACTTCCGTGAGCACGCGCTTAGCACCGCTTTCTCTCGACTTGATACGACAGAATCAAAGCAGTGGATCGCTGAATTGAAAAACACTGATCAGGCTGAACGTTTATTGCTACTGGCTATCGGTGCTATGAAAGAAAAACCGCTGCTGCCTTGGGTCGTAAAACAAATGCATACCCCTGAAATAGCACGTATTGCAGGTAAGGTGTTTAGCCAAATCACTGGCTATGATTTAAGGAAACAAGGCTGGATTATTACTGATGGCTCAATGGACAAATTTTGGTTGGAGCTTGACGGGGATGAAGAGTTAGACTGGCCTGATGTTCACAAAATAGAACAAGCGACTCAACAACTACTTAACTAGACGCCAAAAGGATTCTCTTTATGTCACGCGCCACTATTTCAACAGGAAGTGTTCCTTTCGAGACAAAGTCAGATACTAAACGACCGTCTCACTCATCAAGTAATAGTGATAACTGCAATATTGTTATTCTTGCCGATTTTAGTGGTAGAGATCATCGAAATCTCAATGATGTAGCAACACTCAAGCAACGAAAGATTATTGAAGTTGATCGTGACAACTTCGATGATGTCTTTGCGCAGTTAAATGTTCAATGCGATTTACCCTTGGCCGAAGAGCTCATGGTTTTCACTGAGTTGGATGACATGCATCCAGATTTTATTTACGAACATGTGCCGCTTTTTAATAAATTTAAACAGCTGAAGCGTAAACTAAAAAATACATCCACATTTTCTGATGCGGTCGCAGAAATTAAACAATGGGGTGATGTGTCGAAAGTGGAGCCCGAACAAGAAACGAGTAAGCCACAGGATGTTAATATTCCCTCCGGCTCATTACTGGATGATATCTTATCGGGTGAAAGCGTTTCTCAACCTTCAGATAGTTTTGATATTCAAGCCTTAGTGAAAGATATTGTAGCGCCTTATATTTCCCCCAAGCCTAATCCTAACCTGAAAGACTACATTCAAACGGTAGACGACGCCTCAAGTAGTTTAATGCGTAAGTTGATGCATCATCATCAGTTTCAAACCATCGAATCTGCTTGGCGTAGTTTATATCTATTGGTGAGAAGGGTTGAAACAGACCGAAAATTAAAAATTTTTATAGTAGATGTTAGTGCTCAAGAATTAATTGAGGACGCGTTAAATGCCGATAATTATGAGCAAAGTAATGCGTTTAAATTACTTGTTGAAAACCGTCAGTCGGTAGGGGCATCCTCTTTCAGTATTATCATGGCTGATGCAATATTTGGACAAAGTGAAAGTGGCTTTGATGCCTTAAGTAATCTAGGGGAAATAGCGGGGGCTATCAATGCATCGTTTATCTCCGGTGGCTCTGAACAACTTGCTGACTGTGAAAGCCTGGCAAAGACGCCAGATAGAGATGATTGGGATTTTTCTCAGGATGCGAGCCTCAAAGAGAAGTGGCAGCAGCTAAGAGCCACACCTCAAGCGCAACATATTACACTTGTTGCACCTCGCTATTTGTCTCGAATGCCTTATGGTAAAAAAACATCACCTATAGACAGTTTTGCTTTTGAAGAACTCCCCTCAGAAACCATGCACCCCTATTATTTATGGAGTTGCGGCGCATGGTTAGTGACTTTAGTTATGGCTCAAAATTACTCTCATACGGGCCAATATTTACAAGTAAGCGTTCAAGAAATTGATAGGCTCCCACTACATGTTTACTATGAAGACGATGAGTCGAGGGTAACGCCGTGTGCAGAAATTAACATGCTTGATTCTGCATCTGAATTGTTACGTAAAGCTGGGCTTCTAACAATCAGGTCGATACTTAACAAAGACAGTGTATTGATACCTGAGCTTGGTTCAATTTCATCCAATCTCAAATAAACGTATTTAAGGTATTTTCATTACTATGGTCAAAGCAATGTTGAGTCTAACGCTTAAAAGCGTTGAAGATGGACAAGAATTTAAAGTAAATAAAGCCATATGTACTGTCGGTCGAGACTCAGATTGCGATATCGTTCTAACAGAAGGGTATCCCTCTCGCCAACATGCGCAAATTGTTGTACAGGATGGCTCGTTGTTTTTAAAAGACCTTAACTCTACAAACGGCACTTTTGTTAATAATCAAAGAATTTATCGAACCACGATGATTCGCTCTGGCGATGTTATTAAATTTGGCACTTCTGCTTTTTATTTGCATTTTGATAACCCAGGTGATGAAACAGTTATTGCAAAAAAATCACAGACCTCTAAAGCAGACCATTCTTTCATTGTGGCAGGTGAAGAAAATACAGACCCGAACGAAACTGTTATTCAACAGGAGTATCGTCTACCGTTTGGTTGGCCGGCCGATGATACGATCACTAAGAAATTATTTCAGGAAAAACCTAACAAAAAGCGTTTAGAAACCATTGATCAACGAATACAGAAAACCCTACCAAGTGATGAGCAGGTCTATATTGCTGCGTTGGTATTTAACCCTAACGACAAAACACCCACTATCTTTGGTGTTTCTTTAGAGTCACAACAAAATATATTAAGCATTGGCCGTAGTCATAAATGTACTTTCACTGTTAACGCCCCAAGCGTTTCAGAGCATCATGCGGACCTTTCCTTTGAACAAGGTGAGTGGGTACTGAAAGACCATGATTCAACCAATGGTATACGAGTCGATAGAGCGCTAAAAACAGAGGTAAACTTAAAGCATGGTTCATCTGTGTTGTTGGGGCAGGTAGAAATGATTTTCAGAGACATTCCTTGGGCTATTTAGTTTGTATTAGCTTAGGATTGATACTTAGTAGAGTAGTGATCAAAAAATAACCCCTCTGACCCTTTTTCCTGAACTACACCTTAATATTAGGCACCTCCTCATCAGGAGCTACTACACACCAAATCAGTTCCGCTACTGTTTCCCATACACCATCTGCGCTGTCATCCGCACCAATAAACTCTGAATCTTCAGCTTCGTCTACCCAACTCCAATTTGGATCTGACAAAGCGGATAATATTTCAAGTCTTACATTCTTAGCGTATTCAGGACTCATTTCGACCATACTTTTAAACTCACTCAAATATTCATCCATACTAAATTCAAGAGTTGATGAAAATTCTCCGAGTGCATCTTTTAAATATTTATATTCTTGCATATTTGCCTTTATTTAACAGGAAACAATGTATTTAGTTCGAAATTGCCTGTTGATGGATTTAGTTGGAATCTAGCTTTAGCTCTCGTTAAGCTATCAACTTTTATAGGTGTACCAGGTAATTTTTGTCCAGTTAATACAAACTTTGGTGATCCCGTAGGTGGTTTAAAACCAAACATTCACGTTCATCAGAATACGCAAGATTTTGACTTTCCTGACTTAAAGATGAGTATTCAGGTACAACCAGGAGATTGATCGCAATCACCTGTGAAGCACTGTCATTGATGTCAATATCAGCTATTGCCATGTAGCCTTCATCGGATAAAAAATGTTCATCAAATACTTTCAACAAACTCACTACATCGACTAATTGATAAGCACTCACTTTTTTTATTGCCCCCAAATTGTAAATGCTGTCGTTACTTGACCATTTTTGAAATATTTGCGGTCAGTGTAAAAACCATTCCTCTTTGAACTAAGTGACAAGGTACTCCTGGGATATACACCCTTGTTTTTCTTAGCACTCGCAACACCTTTGCGTTTAAGTTGTATTGTGATGTGCCTTGAAAAAGTAGGTATCTCGTATTGATTAAAGTATTAATCAATACGACCCCCTTTAGTTCTGGTTTGAAGTAATTAAAGGGGGAGCTTCACTCCGTCCCCTATACTGTTATTTTAAATTAGATCATTGAATACTGACTAATCTTTCTGGCGTATTACTGCATCGTAAGCTACTCTCTTCAAGAAGACGTCCATTAAACTCAATAAAAAAGTAGCAATGATAAATCCTTTCTCTATAGTTATCCCAGCAAAAAATGAATCCGCAGCCTTAAAAAATTTCTTGCCAACGCTGACCAAGCGATACCCTGATGCAGAAATTATCGTTATTAATGATGGATCAACCGACAACACCAAAGAAATCTGCCTAGAAAACGGGGTAAATGTAATATCCCACCCTTATAGCAAAGGGAATGGTGCATCTATCAAGACAGGGGCA
>ENA-ORXI01002542-ORXI01002542.1-sediment-metagenome-genome-assembly--contig:-NODE-2542-length-13022-cov-3.500193_pt1 | contig 13022 bp, 12 predicted proteins | sample MGYA00237861_ERZ511468 | MGnify/ENA primary metagenome ERZ511468 (study PRJEB26299, sample SAMN06266213) | sediment metagenome | isolation source: Hudson Canyon methane seep mesocosm | place... | reverse complement strand
TTACAGTATCGGTGTCAGGAGAATGAGCAATTTCAATTAAAGAGTCACTACCCGATTTAATTTCTATATTATCAAGGTTTTCTTCTGCTAAACGCAAAGCTAATAAATCAGCATGTTGTGCTGAGGCCATGACAACGGTTTGAGGTAAAAACTCAATACACTGTTCTACAATTTTATCTACACTGGCATTTGCAGACAAACTAACTACGTTAAATTTGTCTGGATGAAGGCGAACAACATCTAAGGTACTGACACCTATAGAACCTGTTGAGCCTAAAATGCAAAGCTTACGAATACCTAGCTGGTTGAATGATTTTTCTTCCATCACTGACATTACCAACCAAACAATACATAACAAAGTGCAAAAACGGGTGCTGTTGCAGTTAGGCTATCGATTCTATCTAATATCCCCCCGTGGCCGGGCAAAATAGATCCGCTATCTTTAACGCCGGCTTGGCGCTTAAACATACTTTCGTTGAGATCACCCAACACCGATACGGTTGTGATCAACACTGTAACCAATAATACTGTGATAACTTGCTCATTGTTCCACGCTAATATGTAGGCAGCAATAGTAACCAGAATACAAGCAAATACAACACCGCCAAGAAAACCTTCAAAAGTTTTACCTGGGCTAACATTAGGCATCAATTTGTTTTTCCCAAAGGCTTTACCAACAAAATAGGCTCCTACATCAGCACTCCACACCATTAAGAATAAGAACATTAATAACTGTGCGCCATGATAAATATCAGCTTGATAGTCATTAGTGCGAATAACCATAAAAGCAAGCCAAGTTGGTACTAGCGTTAACCAACCAAACACGCCTCTAACTGAGCGATGTTTAGACCAAAAACCGCTGGTATTGGGGTATGAAAACATTAAGAATGCTGAAAATACCCACCAAGCAACAGCCAACCATAATAAAGCTGATGCATATTCATGCAATTGTGCAGAGTTAAGCCATAAATTATCAGGTGAAATAACACCCCAGATACCGGCAATTAAAACAATTGTTGTTGCAACAAAGCCTATTCTTCGGGTTTTGGTATCAAAGCCCATTAATGGTCCCCATTCCCAAGCACCAATACCTATAATCACTACTAACAAAGCAGCAAAATACATTAACGGTAAGTAGAAAATGGCTGAAATTGCAGCAGGAGCTAATATTAAAGCTGTAATAATTCGTTGTATAAGCAAGTTATATCCTTTTTATATTAGTAAGTTTTAAGCCATGCGTTTTTATATTTTTACTGACTTAGTCACTCATTCTTATTCTTCTATTTGTTTAACTTGTTCGCCTGTTTTACCAAAACGGCGCTCTCTTTGATCAAAGACATCAAGCGCTTTTTCAAACTGCTCTTCATTAAAATCAGGCCATAGAATTTCAGTAAAATAAAATTCTGCATAAGCGGCTTGCCATAATAGAAAATTGCTAATACGATAATCACCACCGGTGCGAATCAACAAATCAAGCGCTGGTAAATCAGCTAAACAGGTTTGCTGATGCAGTGAGTTTTCATCAATATCTTCAAGAGATATTTCATTATTTTGAACTTGGCTTGCAAGCAGTTTTGCTGCATTAGCAATATCCCAACGACCACCATAATTTGCCGCTATGGATAATATCAAGCCGGTATTACCTGCCGTTAATTGTTCTGATTTTTTTATACTTTTTTGTAATTTATCAGAAAAACGACTCAAATCACCAATAACTTGAAAGCAAATATTATTTTTATGCAAGCGCTTAACTTCTTTCGTTAGCACATACATGAATAAATCCATTAACACGCTAACTTCTTTTTCTGGTCGTTGCCAATTTTCACTGCTAAAAGCAAATAAAGTTAATGCTTTTACCCCTGTTTTTCGCGCACCTTTAACAACAGCACGAACCGAATCAACACCTGCTTTATGTCCTGCAACACGCCCTTTGCCTTGAGCTTGCGCCCAGCGGCCATTGCCATCCATAATAACGGCAATATGTTGAGGGATTTTTTTTTCTTCATCTAGTGATGCTATGCTAGTAGCCACTAATCACCCTTTCATGACAATTTTATTAAACATACAAAAACGCCAGTCAGTAATTAATACTATCTGGCGTTGTTTCAAAAAACTGATTAAATTTCCATTAATTCAGATTCTTTCTTAGCTAGTAATTCATCAACTTGCTTAACAAAGGTATCAGTCACTTTTTGAATATTATCTTCTGCTTGATGATGTTCATCTTCACTAATCTCTTTTTCTTTTAATAAGCTTTTAAAGTCTGAGTTAGCATCACGGCGAATATTACGAATAGCTATTTTTCCACCTTCAGCTTCACCACGTACAACTTTAACTAAATCTTTACGACGCTCTTCTGTTAGTGGTGGCAGAGGAATGCGAATTAATGTGCCGTTTGATTGCGGATTCAAGCCAAGATCTGATTTCATAATGGCTTTTTCAACCGCAGAAATCATGCCTTTATCAAAAACGGTAATTGAAAGGTTTCTCGCATCTGGCACAGAAATATTACCTACTTGGTTTAGCGGTGTTTCCATACCATAGTAATCAACACTAATATTATCTAGTAGTGAAGCATGAGCACGTCCAGTTCTCACTTTATTTAGACTGCTTTTAAGAGATTCAATGCTTTTTGCCATGCGCTCTTGCGCATCTTCGATAATTTCGTCTATCACTGTGTTTCTTCCTACAATAATTTAAATAATGTTTAATTCAAAAATATTTACTAAAGTTCAAATAATGTCAGGTTACGACTTTCTAATTACCGTACCCTCTTCTTGTCCCATAATAACAGCTTTAAGTGCACCCGGCTTATTCATATTAAACACTCGAATTGGCATATTATGGTCACGTGCTAAGGTAAATGCGGCTAAATCCATTACTTTTAATTCTTTATCTAATACTTCATCGAAAGTTAATTCGCTATAAAGTTCAGCTTCAGGATTTTTCACCGGATCTTCTGAATAAATACCATCAACTTTCGTCGCTTTCAATACTACATCTGCTTCAATCTCAATACCACGTAAACAAGCAGCAGAATCTGTAGTAAAGAATGGGTTACCTGTTCCGGCTGAAAATATAACTACACGGCCAGATTTCAATAAACTAATCGCATTTGCCCAATTATAACGCTCACAAACACCTGCTAAATCAATCGCTGACATCAAACGTGTATTAACAAATGCACGATGAAGTGCGTCACGCATAGCCAAACCGTTCATTACCGTTGCTAACATACCCATTTGGTCGCCAACTACTCGGTTCATACCAGCTTCAGCAAGCCCAGCGCCACGAAATAAATTACCACCGCCGATAACCAAGCCAACTTGAATATCCATTTCAACTAACTCTTTAATTTCTTGCGCCATGCGATCAAGAATCTTTGGGTCGATACCAAAGCCCTCTTCACCCATAAGAGCTTCACCACTAAGTTTAAGAAGAATACGACGATAAGATGGTTTTGGATTAATGCTCATATGAGGTAAGTTCCTGTTAGGTGATGAAATAGCGCGGCTATTTTAGTACTTTTAACGCAGTCACGGAAGTAATAACTGAAAAAAGTCGATGTTATTATTCGATTTGAATACAAAACATAAAAAAAACGCATAAAAAAACGCCTACCAAAGTAGACGTTTTAGAGTAATTCTAACTAATTGAGCGAATAATAAGGCGCTTGAGCTTTTTTATCTTGGGCGCATATGGTTATATGCAACTAAGTAAAAAAGCGAGAGCAACGAAGTTAGTCGTTCAAATAGGACGAATTAAGCTTTAGCAGCAGCTATCTGTGCTTCAACTTCTGCAGCAAAATCTTCTTCTTTTTTCGCAATACCTTCGCCTACTTCTAAACGAATGAAAGAAGAAATAGTAATGCCTTTCTCTTTTAACACTTCACCAACAGTTTTCTTAGGTTCCATGATGAAAGCTTGACCTGTTAAAGATACTTCACCAGTGAATTTACGCATACGACCAGTAACCATCTTCTCAGCGATTTCTTGTGGCTTGCCTTCATTCATTGCGATATCAATTTGAATCGCTTTTTCTTTTTCAACAACTTCAGCAGGAACATCTTCAGGAGAAAGATATTCAGGCTTGCTTGCTGCAACGTGCATAGCAATATGCTTAAGTGATTCTGCATCGCCTTCACCTGAAACAACAACACCGATAGTAGCACCATGGCGGTATGAAGCTAAAGCAGAACCTTCAACGTACTCAACACGACGAACATTGATGTTTTCACCAATTTTAGTCACTAAAGTGATACGTTTTTCTTCAAACTGGGCTTGAAGTTCAGCAATTGTTGCTTTTGATGCAAGAGCAGCATCTAATACTTCATTAGCGAAACCTAGGAAGTTATCATCTTTAGCAACGAAGTCTGTTTGACAGTTAACTTCAACTAGTGCAGCAACACCATTTGCTTCTTTAATTAAGATAGTGCCTTCAGCAGCAATATTACCTGCTTTTTTAGCCGCTTTTGCTTGACCGCTCTTACGCATATTTTCAATCGCAAGTTCCATATCTCCGTCAGCTTCTTGTAACGCTTTTTTACAATCCATCATGCCCGCAGCTGTGCGTTCACGAAGTTCTTTAACCATTGCAGCAGTAATTGCCATGAGTTAATTCCTCTGTTTTCAGTTATCCCCAAAACTACTGTTTAAACATTGAAAGTAATAAACAATGAAATAATGGGAATAAATAGTAAATTAGGTGTCATAAAAGCAAAGTTTCAAATATAGAATTTTTGCCAATGCTTTTATGAATAAACGAAATGTTTTGCTTAATTACTCTTCTTTAATAAAAAGGTAATTATTCAGCTTCAACAAAACCGTCTTTTTCAGCTTGAACAACGATATTTTGCTCACGACCAGAAAGTACGGCGTTAGCAACAGCGTCACAGTATAAAGTTACTGCACGGATTGCATCATCGTTACCAGGAACAATGTAATCAATGTTATCTGGGTTTGAGTTAGTATCAACAACAGAAACTACTGGGATACCAAGGTTGTTTGCTTCTTTAATAGCAATATGTTCGTGATCGGCATCAATGATAAAGATAGCATCAGGTAAACCACCCATGTTCTTAATACCACCTAAGCTTTTATCAAGCTTTTCCATTTCACGAGTACGCATTAACGCTTCTTTTTTAGTTAAAGCTTCAAAAGTACCGTCAGTGCTTTGCGACTCAAGATCTTTTAAACGTTTGATTGATTGACGAACTGTTTTCCAGTTAGTCAACATACCACCTAACCAACGGTGATTAACGAAGAATTGATCAGATTTAATCGCTGCATCTTTGATAGCATCACTTGCTGCACGTTTAGTACCAACAAATAAAACTTTACCTTTCTTAGAAGAAACATTGTTAATGAAAGCAAGTGCTTCATTAAACATAGGAACTGTTTGTTCAAGGTTGATGATATGAACTTTATCGCGAGCACCAAAAATGAAAGGCTTCATTTTTGGATTCCAGTAACGAGTTTTGTGACCGAAATGAACACCAGCTTTAAGCATATCGCGCATTGAAACGTTTGACATTGTATTTTCCTTTAATGGGGTTAAGCGTTCATACACCCAATATACACGACTCTTTTTGCTGTTATCTTGATGTTACTTAATAAAGTAAACAAGACTTAATTCAGCTGAGCACCCCGGTATATCTTTAATAGATGTATGTGAGTTTATAATATAATCAAGTCGCTTCTAAGCAGACGTTGACCTGTTTAATTGGCGCTAAAACAAGGATTGCTCAATAGATAAACAACCACTAAGATTTCAGCGCGGCATTTTATACCACAAAATGACCAAATTAACCAGAAAAAAATTCACTGGGATAATTAACTTTATCACGGTAAAATCAATTATTAGTGAGATAATTAACGAACTCAGACCAAACAATTTTAGGTAAACAATGACAACACAGAACGTACCTGCACAACTGTTTTTTCTATACGACAGTCACTGCCCTTGGAGCTATGTAGCAACGAAACTTGTAAACGAAATCAACAATGCATTTCCTGATATAACCTTAAACTTATGGCATGCAGCCTTTTTTGATGGAAAAAATGGTCAAGCTACTAGCATTAAAGTGAATGAAATTAAAGAAGTCGAAAAGCTGGCTAATGTTCATTTTTCAAGTAATTACCGAGATCTTCTTGAACAAAACAAGGATTCGATCTTATCAGCTAACTTAATGACTTGGGCACAGAATAAAACACCTAATTTAGCATTACCTTTATTAAATGCGCTACAAAAAGCGCACTTTGAGCATGGGAATAAGTTAGCTAACCAAGCAGATTTGGATGAAATAATAAGCGAACTAAAATTATCACCACCAGCAAAGGTATTTAAAAGTGATAAGCTAAGTAAAGATGCTTTGATGCAGTTAGAAGAAATTTATGCCCTGCAAGAAATTATTAATACCGAAGCAATTCCAGCGCTATTGTTAGCTGTTGATGATCAATTAATATTATTAAATCACAACTTCTATTTAACAGAGCCCAAAGCTATTGTTGAAGCGATACAATTAGAATTGAATAAATACTCATACCAAGTGAAGTAATGTATTGATCACTTAGCGAGAATTAAAAGGCTTAGAGGCAAGGCATTGATTGAAGAGAATGGTTATTCCCTTGTCAAAATCAATAACGCCGCATATAAGCCTTTTAAAATCGCCCTTCGGGAGCTCATTAGCAAACTGATAACGTCATAAAATTAATGAAATATAGAATAACTATGTTTAAATAATTTTGTTTGTTCTAAGCTCGCTAATGTAGCTCTAAGTTGGTCAATAAATTATTTCAATTGGTATTAAACACTAAAAATAAGTAAAGAGAATAAAATGGCCATAAAAATTAAAAGCCAAGATGAAATAGCCAAAATGCGCGTAGCCGGGAAACTAGCTTGTGATGTATTAGAAATGATTGCTCCCCATGTAAAGGCAGGAATCACTACTGATGAACTAAATACCTTGTGTGCTGATTATACGGAAAAAGTTCAAGAAGCTATTTCTGCGCCATTAAATTATCATAATTTTCCAAAATCTATTTGCACCTCTGTCAACCATGTTGTTTGTCATGGTATCCCTGACAACACAGAGCTAAAAGACGGGGATATCATCAACATTGATATTACTGTCATTAAAGATGGTTACCATGGTGATACTAGTAAAATGTTTTTAATTGGCGATGTATCTGCTGAAGATAGTCGCTTGTGCCGTTTGGCTCAAGAATCATTATATATTGGCCTAAAGAAAGTAAAAGCCGGAGCTACCTTTGGTGAAATTGGCGCAGCTATTCAAAAATTCATCAAAAGCAAAGGGCGTTACTCCATTGTTAAAGATTATTGTGGTCATGGCATTGGCGTTGAATTCCATGAAGAGCCACAAATTGTTCATTATAAAAACAATGACAAAGATAAAATGGTAGAAGGTATGTGTTTCACAATAGAGCCAATGGTAAATCTTGGTCGTGCTAATACCCTACTTGATAAAGAAGATAATTGGACTGTTTACACATTAGATGGCAAAAAATCAGCACAATGGGAGCACACAATTGTTGTTACCAGAACAGGATGCGAGATTTTAACGCATCACAGTGATGATACAATTGCGAGACACTTACAAAACTAGCCATTATAAAAAAGTCTATGTTAGCGATAGACGGTATTTGCTTTTTCTGTCTGAAATAAAGCATGATGTCTATCGCCTTAAACTATTGAGCAAATTAATCAGCTATGCAAACTCTTCTTCCCATAGAATATAGCGACTCCTTAGCCGTTAGCTCCCCTTTCATTTCAACTAAAGACATTTGTCAACTCAGCCATGATTTTCATCAATGGCAAAAAGAGACTTTTCCCAATGTAGAGGTCTCTACACTAGTGTCTACACGTGCCCTCTTTGTAGATAATATTCTCAAAAAGCTATGGTGTCAGCATAATTTAGATGAATACCAAATCAGTTTACTTGCCGTTGGTGGTTATGGGCGAGGAGAATTACACCCTTTTTCTGATGTTGATATACTATTATTAACCCAAGATAAAATCACTGATGAGTTATCAGAAAAAATATCTGCATTCATCACACAGTTGTGGGATATAAAACTCGATATTGGTCACAGTGTTCGAAGTATCAAAGAATGTTTAAAACAAGCCGTTAATGATGTAACTGTTGCGACTAACCTTATGGAGATGCGCCAAATCTGCGGAAATGAAGCGTTAACGCAGCATTTACAGCCTTTGTTAGCCGAAGATGTATTTTGGACATCAAAAAAATTCTTTATCGCCAAAAGAGATGAGCAATACGCACGTCATCAACAATATCATGGTGCATCATACACATTAGAGCCCAACCTCAAAGCAAACCCTGGTGGTTTGCGTGATATACAAACTATCGCTTGGGTTGCCAAACGCCATTTTTCCGCTGACTCTCTTGAAGAGTTGGTTTCTCATAATTATTTAACGCAAAATGAGTTTTTTGAGCTTTTAGAGTGTCAGGATTATTTATGGCGCATGCGAGCAGCTTTACATTTCATCGCTGGCCGTAGTGAAAATCGACTATTGTTTGATTACCAAGGTGATGTCGCACGCTTAATGGGCTTTGGTGATGAAGGTAAACTTGCCATTGAACGAATGATGAAGCGTTTTTTTAGAATCTTAGGTAGTATTGCTGAATTGAATAAAATGTTATTACAGCATTTTGACTTCGCTATTATCAAAAAAGACCTGCCCATTAAAGAAATTCCTTTAACTAAAGATTTCGTTATTTTTGATGGCCAAATCAAAGCGATAAACAATCGCGTATTTATGCGTTCAGTGAAAATGTTAGAAATGTTTTTACTGGTCGCACAGAATGAAGAGATCACCGATTTACATCCTCATACACTTCGACTGATGAGAAATGCTAGACGACGATTGATTTCAGGTTTAATGGACTATGCTGAATGTCGTCGGATATTCATGGAGATCATGAAACATCCGAATGGTTTAGGCCTTACATTTACCTTAATGCATCGTCATTCTATACTCAGTGCTTATTTGCCGCAATGGCGAAACATTGTTGGCCAAATGCAGTTTGACTTATTTCACGCATACTCCGTAGATGAACACAGCTACCGGTTAATTAAAAATATCTTCCGATTTAGTCAAACTAAATACGACGCAGATTTTCCTCTGTGTAGTAAAATAGTACAACGTATACGTAAACCTGAAATATTGTATGTTGCCGGTATTTTTCACGATATAGCAAAAGGCCGTGGTGGTGATCATGCCAAGTTGGGCGCTGTTGATGCTTTAGAATTTAGTAAAGTTCATCCGATAAATGATCATGATGGTCGAATGATTGCTTGGTTAGTAAAAAACCACTTATTAATGTCGGTAACAGCACAACGTCGAGACATTTCAGATGAAGAAGTGATCAGGACTTTTGCTGGCATTGTGAGAGACGAAGCGCATTTAGATTATCTTTATTGTTTGACCGTCGCCGATATGAGAGCGACTAATGAAAGTTTATGGAACAGCTGGAAAGCTAACTTACTTGAAGAGCTTTATTTTAATACCAAAAGAGCTTTCCGTCGCGGGCTTGAGAAGCAAGTAGACTTAAGGGCTAAGATCCGTGAAAACCAAGAACAAGCACTAGAGATACTCGAACAAAGTGAAAGTAATATTACTGAAGTGAAAAAATTCTGGAATAAGCTTAAAGCCGATTATTTTTTACGTTACTCGCCAGAGCAAATAGCTTGGCATACTGAACATATTATTGAACATAGTATCGTTAAACCTTTAGTATTGATCAGCCCTAAGCCATATCGTGGTGGCACCGAGATATTTATATATACTAAAGCTTCTATTAATATATTTTCTAAAATTGTTTCTTCACTCGATGCCAAACGTTTATCTGTTCATGATGCAAAAATAATTACCAGTAAAAAAGGTTACACACTCAATACCTTTGTCGTATTGGATCAAAAAAATAAAGCGATAACAGACAGCTATCGTGCTTTAGATATAGCCCAAACACTGACAAATTTATTAATGAAAACATCGCCGACATTAAAAAGTAAATCAGCGCCGGCTTATATCGATAACTTTAAAGTTCCTACTAGGGTCAGCTTTATTGAAACATCATCAGATAAAAACACTATGTTGGAAATCATTGCTCTTGATCACCCGGGATTATTAGCAAAATTTGCGAGAATATTCCAACAGTGCAACGTCAATATCCACTCTGCTAAAATTACAACTTTTGGTGAAAAAGCAGAAGATGTTTTCACTGTTTCAAATGGCGATAACTTGGCATTGACTCTCGAACAACAAGAACAACTTACAGCCATGTTATGTGACAATTAACATTATGTGCACAACTTTTAAAACAAATAATTGAAAAGAATAGGAATTAGCATGTCAAACTTACAAAGTACCATAGAACAAGCTTTTGAAGACAGAATGAGCATTACACCAAATACTGTTTCGCCTGAAATTAAGCAAGCAGTTTTAGACGCTTTATCTGCCTTAAATGATGGTTCAGCCCGTGTTGCAGAAAAAATTGCTGGTGAATGGGTTGTTCACCAGTGGCTTAAAAAAGCAGTTTTATTATCATTTAGAATTTGGGACAACGAAGTAATTGACGGCGCTGAGAGCACTTTCTTTGATAAAGTACCAATGAAATATACCGATTATCAACAAGCTGACTTTGAAGCTGATGGCGTACGTGTAGTACCTGGTGCATCAGTTCGAACAGGTAGCTTTATCGGAAAAAATGTTGTTGTTATGCCGAGCTTTGTAAACATTGGGGCATTTGTTGACGAAGGCTGTATGGTTGATGCTTGGGCAACGGTAGGTTCGTGTGCACAAATAGGTAAGAATGTTCACTTATCTGGCGGTGTTGGTATTGGTGGCGTTTTAGAACCGTTACAAGCAGGACCAACAATTATTGAAGATAACTGTTTTATTGGTGCTCGCTCTGAAATTGTTGAAGGGGTTGTCGTTGAAGAAGGCGCTGTAATATCTATGGGTGTTTACATAGGCCAGAGTACACGAATCTTTGACCGTGAAACAGGTGAAGTGCATTACGGACGAGTGCCAGCTGGCTCGGTTGTTGTACCAGGTAACCTACCATCAAAATGTGGTACTTACAGCTTGTATGCTGCAATTATTGTTAAAAAAGTTGATGCTAAAACACGCGCTAAAGTGGGTATTAACGCATTACTTCGTTCAGTTTCTGAAGAATAATAGCTTAAATGTAATTAGATAAATAACGGTGAATTAATCACCGTTACTTTTTTGACACTTACTTTTTTCTAACTGTCATCATATACATAATTTTTAATCTCTTTTGTAATAAATTCAATCTTACTAAATATTTACATCTAATCTAAAGTTATTTTTCATTGTAATATCAGTGAATTAATAGGTAATGGATTATTAATTCTTAGCAACTTTAAAATCAATATGATTTTTGGCATAGCATTTGCCATCTAGATGTATCGCCTGTTTTATTGTTGACTGATCATGAAAAATATTTTGCCGTTATTTATTACTTTATTCGTTTTAATACATACAGGTTGTAGTTCAACACCCGTTGTAAAAATAGATAAAAAGCCACTAATTTCTGACCATCATTTAATGATGTCACTCCTTCATCGTCCAATAACAGAAGACCAAAAAATGATGCTTGCTTTTGCACAGCAACGCGAACGTTACAGTAACGATATATTTGTTAATAACGTAAGTATTAGAGGGCCGAAAGACAGCGATAAAAATACGAGTAGAACACAACATGTTTACGCTGCATTAATTGAAAGAGACCTAAATTCAGTAAGTATCGTTGCAGCAGAGTAAAAATATCAAGTAAATACATGACTAGTTTATTTGATTAAGATCCCATGAAAGCTCTTCAAAAACGTCTAACCACTGTTGGTCAAATTCAGCCTCAATACTAACAAGCTCTTTAGTAATAGGGTGACTAAATTCAATTTTTTTAGCGATTAACATTAACCGTTTAAAACCAAAGTGTTTAATAAAAAATGGATTTTGTTTATTATCACCATAATTAATATCGCCAATAATTGGATGACGTAAGTGTGCTAAATGGCGCCTAATTTGATGCCTTCTTCCAGTTACTGGCAACAACTTTATTAAAGAGTAACGAACACTATCAAACTTCCCTACTTTAACGGGTAAGCTAGCGGTCAACATGGATTGATAATAAGTGATTGCATCTTGAGGTGCTTTATCAACACTAACATTTTTATCGCCTATTTTATCTAGCTTTTCTTTTAACGGATGATCGATCTCTTCAGCGCCTAATAAATACCCACGTGTTAAGGCAAAGTATGTTTTTTGAATAGTCTTATCCATAAAAGCTTGTCCCATTATTCGAGCTACTTCTTCATTGAGACCAAATAACAAGATACCTGAAGTAGGTCTATCTAAGCGATGGAGTGGATAAACATATTGACCTATTTGATCTCGAACCAGCTGTAAAGCGAAATATATTTCATCTTTATCCAGATAACTTCGATGTACAAATAAACCGGCAGGTTTATCAACCGCTACAAGGTATTCGTCTTGATATAATATAGTTAAAACTGGTTTTTCATCGAAAGGCATGTTCTTCTCTAATCTAATTAACAGCAATGTAAAAAAGCAAATAGTATTGAAGTAGGATTATCTCTATAATGCCGACATTATTCGATTATTATTTTATTTATTATTAAAGCTATGAGTACTATTTCTTCTATATCTGAATTATTAACGCTTTCTGGTTCCCAATATAGGGTATTTGATATTGGTCGAAAAATAGATAAATTATCGAAAGAAACGTTTACAAAAGTTGAAGCTAACCAAATTCCCTATCCATTTCCTTCACAAGGACATGCTTTTATTGCGGTAGCTTTTTGGCAAAAGCAAAATTCACAGCCTTATTTATGGTTTGTGAAAATTCCTCTTGATGAACGCGGGTTGTTAAATCTTGTTGCAAGAGATCATTTTATTGCAATCATTATTGAAGCATTAGGCGCCGAACTAAATAC
>ENA-ORXI01002540-ORXI01002540.1-sediment-metagenome-genome-assembly--contig:-NODE-2540-length-13031-cov-3.885055_pt1 | contig 13031 bp, 9 predicted proteins | sample MGYA00237861_ERZ511468 | MGnify/ENA primary metagenome ERZ511468 (study PRJEB26299, sample SAMN06266213) | sediment metagenome | isolation source: Hudson Canyon methane seep mesocosm | place: USA:Hudson... | reverse complement strand
TAAATGATTTATTTGGTGCGGTGATGTCAAACGTAACTAATCGAGGTTTTCGCGACTCATCAGAGAAAGACGTGCATAAGTTCTATTATGAAGTTCCCGATGCGTTAAATTTTGTTAAAGATTTACTGGTAAAATTTGATACAGGCATTACTGATATAAAAATAGAAACATACAATGATAGTGAGGGGAAAGAGGTTTATTACCCTGTTTTCATTTTTGATGTAGGTGGTGATAAAAAATCTTTACGGCTTCATCATCAGTCAAGTGGCACAAGACGACTATATAAGTTACTTGCATATTTTTTCGTTGTATTTGAATTTTCTGGCCTGGCTACCTCATCACTTTTCATAGCTGATGAACTTGACCTTCACCTTCACTCTAAAATTTTACCAGAGATCACTAAGTTATTTGAGAATAGCGAAAATACACAACTAATTTTCACTTGCCAGAACGATCAAATACTAGACGTTATGGGTAAATACAGAACTATTTTTATTAATAAAGAAGAAAACGAAAGCTATTCTTATAGACTTGATGAATTATCTAGTGACCTACTCCGCAACAAGCGTCCAATAACTCCACATTATGAAAATGGAAGCATTGGAGGGGTACCTGAAATTGGCTAACTCAAAGAAGAGGGATAAATTCTTAAAAGACCATGAGGAAAATAACAAGGATAGTAATAAGGCTGTCAACGATCTTTTTCCAAAGTTTTCTTTTGAATTCAATAACGTCAATGATCGGTCTACGGCAAAGTGTGCAAAGGCCGTTCGTGTGGCCGTTATTGATAAAATTATTCGTTTGAGTAGCTTGGCTTGGAAAGAAATTAAGGCGTTACCGCGAGAGCAAGGGTTTGAGAAAATCGGAAGAGACTCTTTTAAGTCTCTTCCCGGGGATATTCCTCATAAATTTAAAGATCAAGACAAAATAGATGTTTTCCGCCTTCCTTCAAAAAAAGGTCGCCTTATTGGTTTTATTGAAGGTGATACATTTTATGTTGTATGGGTAGATACAAAGTTCGATATGTACAATCATTAGTACACGAGAATAACTTAAACTTTAGTCATCATTTTTATATCGAAGTTTCCTAAGCTCTCTAACTTCATCAGTTAGAGCTTCAACCTTGCCTTCCAATTTAGCAATTTTCTCAATATCAGATTTAGCAAGCTCGCTTATTAGGTGAATGAATTACATAGAGAATTTAGAGAATTACATAGACACCCACTTTAATTTCCTTAATTGTTGACACGTAAGAGCAAAAAGCTAGATGCTTAAATACTGTTAATCCATACAGTAAAGATTAAAAGGAATTGAAGCGGTGGCCAAAGCAAGGAAAATGCAGGTCTCATTGGAAACCATCCTTATTATCATTGTATATCACGCTGCGTAAGAAGAAGTTTTCTGTGTGGTGTAGACAGCTATAGCCGTCAAAACTATGAACACCGTCGCCAATGGGTAGAAGACCGGTTGTATAAATTGGTCAGTGTGTTTTCTATCGAGTTGTGTGCTTTTAGAGTATTTAAGGTGAGTATCTTATTTATCTTTTATAGAATGAAACAAGTCTGGCCGATACCAAAGGCTTTCATTATTAATGGGTGTTTCTTTAGATAAATATGGATTACTTAATTCAAATTGCTTTCTTCCTTCAATATTGGTTTGACTAAAAATGGCTTTATGAGCAGGGAAATTATAAAACAAATCATCAAAGCTACCATCATTGATCGCTTGTAACAGTCCCCGCTCAATCCGTTCCCCTAAGGCTTTATTCTTTTGACTGACAAAGAAATACATTGGCGCGGGGTATTTTAAAAGAATCGTGGGTTCAACCATCAACCCTTTATCTTTGTTATGTTCTAACTCTGACCAAGCTTCGCTCATTCCTCTAGGGAAATAATCAAACCGTTGTCTTTCCAACATCGAAAATAACAGCTTAAACTTAGTGTTTGTGATCACCTTAAGGCCGTTACTTTGCAGAATTTTAGTATCAGGCCAGTCGGCTCCCTGGCCAGCCTTGAATTCACTCAGTTCATCAAGCGTTGTGATATTATTAAATAGAGCCTGATCAGACTTTCTAATCAGAAAAACTCTATATCCAAGTAAGCCTTTAATCAGCGGTATACGAATAGGGAATAATCGTGATTCTCGTTCTTTTGATGTCATTGTCCACATAACATTAATATCAACACCTTGTTCAAGTGACACGATAGAACGAGCCTGAGACATTATTTTTTGAGTATGTGAAATAATAAATGTGCCTTCACTTTTAGTTTTTTCAAGCGCAAGGTCAAGTAAGCGAACAAAATATTGGGCATGATCAGAGTGGTTATTATCAAGCGGAGGAATTGTAATTTGAGTAGTTTCTTGAGGAGAATTAGTACCAGAAGCCACCGGGATGAATAATAGCTGAAAACATAAAATAACAGAAAGAGCTCTGATGACGAGGTATATACAAGCATGTGATAGTTGAACCATTAGTACTCTCTGTAATCGTATAAAGTGCTCAAATGATACGGCTGACGCAAAACTATACCTCCAATGAACTGAACTTATTCTTCATCTACACCACATAATAGACAGGTAAATGGTTATTCGCAAAGCAGCCCTGCAGATTCTGAAAAAATGGTGTTATTCAATATTTAGTCTAAATAGTATCGATTGGTAATATTGTTTTTCCTTTTATCGAAAACCTTCTGCCTGAAGGTGAAATTCGTTCTTTGATACAGGCACAAATCAAAATTGAGGAAGGGAACTTCGCACGCTTTGTTGAATTAAGTACTTAAGGTGAGTGTCTTGTTTATTCCAATTTGGAGTATGCGAAAAACAACCTTGCGCTAAAGGGGACTGAGGGAATATTTAGTGATCATGAAATTCACAAAATTAGTGGCCATATGCATTGCTTACGGAGTGGGTTCAATGGCGATAATCAGACAAATAATCTATCAAATTGAATTATGAGCCGAATATAGTTATTATTCGGCTCATGAATAGAGCTGAATAATAACTATATTCGGCTCACAATAAGAGGGAGTGTTATGAGTTTTGATAGCGACAGTTCTGATAAATGCGACTGGATTTGGCAGTATCCGAACTGGCATGACTTTAAATGGCAGGATGAACATGTTCTACCTCTTCTCAGGAGTGTACGGTTAAAGCAGGGACAATTACTAGGTAAAGCAGGCGTTGCTAACGACGATTCCAATATCGAGAATGCTTTAGATACGTTATTGCAAAATATCATTACTTCGTCTGCCATCGAGGGTGAACAATTGAATGTACAGTCTGTTCGTTCATCATTGGCTAAACGTCTTGGGCTTTTTGCTACGGATTCATACCCAGTATCTCAGCGCTCTGAGGGTTTAGCTGAGATGATGATGGATGCTATTAGTAATCAGGAGGCACCATTAACGACAGAGCGTTTATCTCAATGGCACAAATGGTTGTTCCCTGAAAAAGAGTTTAATTTACAAAATATACGTGTGGGTGAACTTAGGGGAGAGGAACCTATGCAAGTGGTTTCTGGGCGAATAGATCGACCAACTGTTCATTTTGAAGCACCTCCACGGTCTGTTTTAGACGATGAATTGAGCGTGTTTGTTGAGTGGTTCAATAATAGCCGGGAAAACATATTACTCGACCCCTTAATAAGAGCAGCTATAACCCATTTTTGGTTTGTTACGCTTCACCCATATGATGATGGAAATGGGCGTATTACAAGAGCGTTAACTGATTTAGCGTTGGCTCAGTCAGACAGCCAAAGTATTTGCATGTATGCAATGTCAGTCGCTATATTGGACCAACGCAAGGCGTACTATGATGTATTGGAGAAGAGCCAGAGAGGTAATAATAACATTACGACCTGGTTGGTTTGGTTTCTCGAAACGCTTGAATCAACGTTACAGCGCTCGTTAGATAAGATTGAGTATACCTTGGTTAAAACACGGTTTTGGAGTGCGTTTAATCATGCGGGACTGATAAAAGAGCAAGTAAAGGTATTGAATCGTTTGCTTGATGGTGGAAATAAAGGGTTTGAACAGGGGATAAGTGCGTCTCAATATCAGAAAGTAGCTAAGGTGAGTAAGGCTACGGCCACTCGTCACCTAGCGGATTTATTGGTAAAAGGCTGCATAGAAAAATTGCCTGGAGGAGGCAGGAATACACGTTACAAAATTAAAGCGTAATCCATGCATCACTCAAATTTTTGAGATTAGACTGTTCTTTAATAGCATGCTGCTCATATCCAGAATATAAGTTGAGAGCCAGTTAACAACTCCTTAAAAATAACCAGTGTCGCCATGTTCTTCCTGTCTAAATTTTGTGATCATATTGGGTGTTTTATGTTCAGATAATAATAAGTAGTAACCCAATGTCTTTTGAGGAGAAAATTGTGAGTGCGGAATATTTGCCTGGTTTGAAAAAAGGTTTGTTGTTTATTGCGTGTAGCAGTCTTATCACTGGTTGTAGTTCATTTGGCTTCAATTCAGCCGATGACCAATGTGAAACCTGTTCTCCTTCCTCTCCTGTGGTATCTAGTGCCGTGCAAGCAAAAAGCACTACGCTGATTGCTGCGAAGGTAGAAAGCTCTGAGAGCGCCTCTGCATTAACAGTTACTCAAGAGAAAACTCAAACTCAAGTGGCATCAACAAGCGTAGCTTTTAAAGGGCCTAAGGCGCTTAGAGACATTCAAGCTATTTCATTAGATGTTAGTCATGGCCGTAAAGCTCAGGAAATAGATAAAGCAGCTACTGTTTTTATAAAGAAAGACCCAAAAAATAATGTTCAAACGCCAGTGGCCGTTGCAAGTGTTTCAACGGCAGTAGCCGTTGCTAAAGTGAAACAGCCTGAAGTTGAAATTAAATCTGTTGAATTAAGCAGTGGTCTTTCGGGTGAAAATAATGTTCCTGTTATTAGTTCTGTGGAGCAGGTTAATCGTCTTATTGAGGAAACTCCAACCGCTGCTGGAATAGAGTCCGCTGTGGTATTGAATGTACCAAAAGCTAAAATTCAACCCGCTTCACAGGTAATTAACGATTCTCAGTTAATCGACTTTGGCATCTGGAAAATAGAAAATAATTGGGATGATAAACACCCGGGCGAGTGCCGACTATCTACGGCCACTATGCAAATTGACCAGCACGATTTTACAACTCAACTTTGGTTGACCGTAGTTAATGATAAGTTGGTGGTTAATTCAACCATGAATATTGATATAAAACAGCCAGGCGTTGGAATAAAGGCCGGCAACGGAGCTCTGCAGCGTTTTTCTGAAAAGGTTTATTCTAGTAATGCTGTTTGGTCTGGGAACCTTGCTAAAACCTTAAAGAGCAATGATCAATTCAGAATCATTTTAGGGGGCGGGGAGCTTGGCAAAAATACCCATGAAACGTCAATTGACTTAAAAGGTTTAAAGCAAGGGTATCCCGCATATCAAAAGTGTAAGGGTTGATGTGGATTAACGATGCATTCTCTGTCTTACCGTCGTCGGTGAAAAATACCCCTTAGGCGGAGGTGTATCAAAGTGCTCAATTTGCCCTAATGGCATGCCTTGGATGTAATAATTTTGTTTTTTCAGGTCACTAAAAGAGTCTAAGGCAGTAAGAGTAACTGGTACATTCTCATAAAAAACGGCATAGCGCTGGGGGATTCTCCAGAGCTTGTCATTTTCATCATAAATATCTGCTAGCATAATGCCCCATGTATCTTCATCAAGATAAAAGGTTCTACGTTTGTAGATATGTTCTTTTCCTGGCTTTAGCACCGAATCTACAACCCATACTCTGTGCTTCTCATATCGGGTGAATTGTGGGTTTATATGATGAGGAGTAAGTACATCTTCTTTGTTCAGTAGTGCTTGTTGTAATACTCCATTGTTATAAGGGATGTACATTTCCTTAATGCCCTTTAACTCCCAATTGTATCTATCCAATGCACCATTGAACATATCTATTTCATCCATCATTCTAAGTCCGTCTGATGTAAACGTGGGAGCATCATAGCCTACAACGGGAGAGCGTCGCATTCGACGCTGCCCTGCAAGATATATCCATGATTGTCGCGGGTTTATAACAGGCTTCATTGTTTCATGAGAGAGATAAGCGCCTCCTGCAATTCTTGAGGGAGCTTTAATGTAAGACAAATAATAGGTGTACCGCCAGTCATCGATTTTTCGTGGGCGATTGATATTATGATAAACAGAATAAACTTCCAGAGTATTCCGAATGAGGTTAAAGCTACCATTTCTGTTAATGATACTTTCAATGGTATGCAATTTAAAAAATAAGCCTTTCCATCTAAGTTGATGGTTCCAAATCACTTCTTTTGCATTCTGAGGGATAGGAAATGGAATACCCGGCCAGGCAAAAGTGACTTCTTCTCCTGATGGGCTTATTTTGGCATCAATCGCATTTTTATAAGCGTTGTCATATAGCCATTGAGGGTATTTAGCGGTGCGGTGCGATGGGTATACGGGGATGTTAAATGTGTCAGGGTAACTTGTTAAAAGCTTTTGTAAGCCAATACTCAAATGGGCTTTGTGGCTTTCCATGTTCTCATAATTAATAATTACCAACGGTTGTTCTTTTTCAATTTCCCGTAACCATTTGCTATGACTTACCTGGTCATAATGATCTTGCCCCCAAGCGGGTATGCTGCCATCGACATTTGCTTTACGAGTTGCACCTAATGGAGTTAGTTCGTTTTTTAATTGTTCGGCTTGTTCTGACGTAACAGCAGCATGTAGGTCAGTAAAAACAAAGAAACACATGAGCAGAATTAAAGGGGTAGGCCTGTCTTTGTATGTAAAAAAATTCATATTATTACTTCTTTTAAAAAACTCATCGGTGTAATCGTTGCCTGACCATTGTGGGTGAAAAATAACCCTTCGGTGGTGGTTCGTACGAATGCTCATAACCAGCTGGGAAACCTTGTATGTAGTAACTCTTTTTTTTAAGATCACTATGGGAGTCAAGTGCAGAAAATGTAACAGGGACGCTCTCATAATAAGTGGCATAGCGCTGAGTCACTCGCCAAAGTGAATTATCATTGTCATAAATATCAACAAGCAAAATGCCCCATGTATCTTCGTCAAGATAAAATGTCCTTCGTTTATAAATATGTTCTTTTCCTGGTTTTAATACTGAATCTACAACCCATACACGGTGCTTCTCATAGCGGGTATAATCAGGGTTGATGTGGTGGGGGGTGATAATTTTTGTATCGTCTACCAGAGCTTGTTGTAGTCGCATATTATTATAGGGTACGTATATTTCTTTAACACCTTGCAGACTCCATTCGTAACGATCCAATGCTCCATTGAAAACATCTATTTCATCCATCATTCGAAATCCATCAGAGGTGAATGTAGGGGAGTCGTAGCCCATGACAGGAGAGCGCCGCATTCGACGTTGTCCTGCTACATACATCCAAGATTGACGTGGATGTATTGTGGGTTTCATCGATTCATGGGAAAGGTAGGCTCCTCCAGCGACCATGGCGGGGGCTTTGATGTAAGATAGGTAGTAAGTGTAGCGCCAATCATCAATTTCTCGTGGTCGATGGCGATTGTGATATACAGAATAAACTTCTAATTTATTGTGGATAAGGTTATAGCTACCATCACGATTAACGATGGCCTCTATTGTTTTCAACTTAAAGAACAATCCTTTCCATCGAAGCTCGTGGTTCCACATGACCTCTTCAGCGGTTTTAGGTATGGGAAAGGGAGTGCTGGGCCAAGCGAAGGTGACACTATCTCCATGTTCACTAATTTTTGCTTCGAGAGCATTTTTATAGGCATTCTCGTAAAGCCAATCGGGTAGTCTTGCGGTTCTGTGTGAAGGGTAAACTGGAATCTGGAATGTTTTTGGGTAGAGTGTCAGGAGTTTTATCAGCCCGGGACTTAAAAACTTATGGTGCTGGTTCATATTGTTGTGGTTAATTATGAATAGTGGTTGTTCTTTTTCAATATCATTAATCCACTTTATGTGTTCATCTTGATTTATTTTATCAAGGTTCCACGCAGGAATACTTCCATCGAAATTAGCACTACGAATGGCTCCCAAAGGTGTTAGGTCATTTTTAAGTCGGCTGGCTTGTTCTGGCGTAACGGCAGCTTGAAGGTCTGTTAATAGAAGAACACTTGATAATAAAGTCGCTGATGCTCGTAAAGCCCAATTAATGGCTAGTCGTTTTGTAAGTGTTTTTTCTTTATCGATTTTTATCATGTTCTACTGCCGATAAATAGGGGGGCAAGGCTTGGGTCAGCGATTCAGTACACCTTCTATTGTTTTTTCCAGCTTATTGATCATTATAGGCTTAGAAAGGAAACCTTGCATGCCAGCCTTTAATGCTTTTTCTTCATACCCTTCTAGTGCATGGGCTGTTAGAGCTATAACGGGGATAGGGTTTAAGCCCTTTTGATCTTCCCATTCTCGTATCTTATGTGTTGCACTAATACCATCGAGAACAGGCATTTCCCAGTCCATTAGAATTAAATCGTAAGCATCTGGGCTGTTACAATAACGTTGAAATGCTTCTTGACCGTTGTTTGCAAGCTCGCAATTAGTCCCCAGTTTTTTTAATAGGCCTTTGATGACCATTTGGTTTACTTTATTATCTTCCGCCACAAGAATACGCGTGCCAGTTAAATCAATATGATCATCAGACGTTGATTCAGTTTGCTCTCCTGTCCAGAGTGCTGAACTTGCAACTGTTGAAGCGTGTAGTGGAACCATAAACCAAAACTCGGCCCCACCTGAAACTAGGTTGTTGGCGCTAATATCGCCCTTCATTAAGTGAGTTAATTTCATTGATATGGCTAACCCCAAGCCTGTACCACCATACTTTCTAGTGATAGATGAGTCTGCTTGCTCAAATGCGGAGAACAGTTTTTCTGCATCTCCGTCTTTAATACCAATTCCTGTGTCTTCGACTGAAAATTTCAGATAATTTTTGTTGTTAACCTGCTGAATAGTCGTGCTTATATGAATACGGCCAGAGGCAGTAAATTTAATCGCATTACTAGTGAAGTTAAGCAAAATCTGGCGGATGCGTGTGGGGTCACTTAGCACTTGATTAGGAACATTTTCTGCAATGCTTGAGGAGAGTGCTAACTCTTTTTTCTGCGCTAATGGTGTAAAAATTGCCATGCAATTATTGATGAGCTCAGGGACGTTAAAACTTACCTCTTCTATGTCGAGTTTGCCGGCTTCAATTTTAGAATAGTCTAGAATGTCATTAATGATGGCAAGCAAAGACTCGCTTGATATTTTAATTGTAGATAAATATTGCTGTTGCTCTTTGTCTAAAGAGGTCCCGCTTAAGAGCTCAGCCATACCCATTACGCCATTAATTGGCGTTCTTATTTCATGACTCATGCTGGCAAGAAATTCGCTCTTTGCTTTAGTGGCCGCTTCAGCAATCATACGTTTTTTCTGGGCAAAAATGCGCAGTTTAGTATCTTTTACATCGGCCTTATAGATATAAAAGACGATTAATAACACAATTAAAAAGCCGATAAGGTAATAAAATTGCTTATTTATTAATTGCTTTACTCGTGCTGTATACCGCATGGTGACAAAATCAAGAAGGCGGCTGCGGCTCTGATGCAATTTTTCAACGTTGTTAGATATTTCTGAAAAATAGGTATTCCAGTGTAAGCTAATGTCTGCACTTTGAATGAGGTGCTCATCAAGGTAGTTTGCGGTATTGGTAATGTACTTAAAGCTTTCAAGCGGAACAGCAAGGTTGTTGGCAATGTTGGGTTCAAGGGAAATAACGTCTTTTATCTTGTTAGGGAAAATATCACTGAATAACATTAAATTATCATAGGCTATTTCAAGTTGCTCACCACCCTTTGACGTGATGTAGCCACGATTAACAAAATAACTGCCATAAGCGCGAACAATACCAGTGTAGTAATAGAGCTCTTTTAATTCTTCAAGAGCAAAAAATATTAGCTGAATGGATACTTTATCTTGATCAGAAAATAGACCTGACTGGTCAGCTACTCTAGCCTGGGTCTTGTATAGCTCACGAACTAACTGATGATGTTTGTCAAAAGTGATTTCTTCAGCCCCCATTTCAAGGCCTACCACTATGTCTAGTTGACTTAATTGGTTCTCAATTTGAGATAATGATGCATCAATAAAATAAGGCGTAGTGTTTATGTCACTTTGCTTTCTGAAGGTCTTTAGTTTTGCTAACAAGCCGTCTTTATGTTGAAAATATTGATCAATAGCTTCCTTGTCATGCCCATAAGAAGCCATGACACTATAATCTCGGAACTCTTCAGCGAAATGAATGAGTTCGTTGAGTCGTTGAATGGTTACGATGTTGTCCATTTTATTTTGCAGCAAACTTATTTGGCCGTATTGGCTTATAACTGTGTTTGCCCAGAAAATTGCAAAAGGAACAACGAGCAGAAAGAAAAATAACCTGAACTTACTTGTAAATAACCCATCCTTGTTCGCAGTTAAATCGGGTTGCGAAACGTCAGCTGAATTCATGTAATGCCTATGTGATGATACTTCATTATTCAACCATTTAAGACAGTTCAAATGCATGGGTGGTTTAAGTGTTTTATGTATGCTTAACAATAGACTGAAATACGTAATAGTTGTAGTTTTTTATGAGCTTAGAGCATGCTTATTCAGGTTCAAAGTTAACTTTGGCATCAAGGGCTATACTGATTGATTATAGGGGGTATCCCTTATTGCAATTATTCTAATATTAAAAGACTGTATATTAATCTTTTTCATAATAATGTCTGGTAGCTTTATGTCTGTATCGGTTGCTCTGATTCCTGTTTTTGGACTAATTCTTTTAGGGTACTTCTTAAAGCGAGCAGGGTTCCCCGGTGATACATTTTGGGGGCAGGCAGAGAAACTTACTTATTTTTTATTTTTCCCCGCAATGCTTATTTATAAGTTAACTAATGCCGAACGAGGGGGGATTGAAATAACAAAGTTGTTTATTGTTGTTGTGTTGTTTCTTCTTGCTATGTCTCTGGTGTTAATTATTTGCCAGAAAATATTTAGCTGGAGTGGACCAGTTTTTACATCCGTTTATCAAGGAGGGATCCGCTTTAATTCTTATGTTGGTTTAGCTGCGATTAGCGAGCTTTATGGTGACGACTATGTACCATCTGCTGCGGTTGCAATGTCACTTATGATCCCCCTGATTAACCTGCTTTGCATTCTGGTATTTGCAGTGTGGGGAGGTAAGAATATAAAAGGAATAGGAGGGATTTTAAAGGCGATAGTGACGAATCCTCTAATTATAGCCTGTTTGGTGGGTATTACCTTCAATATGCTGGGGGTGAGCTTTCATCCTATTGTTGAGGGGATAATAAGTCCTTTAAGTGTGTTGGCATTACCTATGGGCTTGATGGCCGTTGGTGCAGGCCTTAATTTGAAAGCGCTTCGAAGCACTTCGCTACCCTTTTTTGTATCAAGCGGAATAAAGCTAATTGTCTTTCCTCTAGTTAGTCTTTTTTTGTTACGGCTAATGGGGGCAGATGAGGTGACTACGGTTGTGGTTATACTTCTTTCAACGCTACCTACCGCATCGTCAGCTTATATACTTGCAAGACAGTTGGGTGGTGATGCGCACTTAATGGCGGGGATTATAAGTGGCCAGACTTTGCTGGCCATTATAACTATTCCACTTATGGTGGTTTATTTGTTGTAGTTTTGACACTTCATAAAGCTGTGGGCAATGGCTTGTAAAAATTCAAAATAACCTCGTTCTGAATTCTGTATATCTGTTGCAAGAGGGTCGGCTGTGACTGTAGTTACTTCAAGCCCTTTAGCAATGCTGTCTATATAAGGTGCTTTGAAATTTGGCTCCTTAATCAGGCATATTTTCTTCTTTTCTTGTAGTTCATTTCTAAGCTGAGATAAATGCCTTGCGCCTGGGCGAGCCTCTGGAGTGCTTGTTATTGTTCCTGATATTTCTAGGTCAAAGTGTTCTGCAAAATGACTAAATGCTTGATGAAATGTATAGATATCAATCGTATTTTTAGCTTTGAACATGCTGGTTATTTCAGACTCTACAATAGATAGCTGTTTTTTGAAGTTTTCTAAATTCTGTTTTAATTGAGGTTCTAGCTCGGGGTGTTGAACGGCTAATTGTTGATAAATAGATTCAGCTATTGATGCTGCTAGCGCTGGGTCAAGCCAAATATGTGGGTCAAAACCACCTTCATGGGAGTGCTCATGTGAATGCTTATCATGGTCATTATGCTCTTCGTCTTCTGGTTTGATCCCTAAAGTTTGAATTAAGGGGATTTGCTTAACCGTATTAGATTTAAGTACCTTTACCAAAAATAGTTCGAGTTCAGGTCCAACCCAAATGAATAAATCAGCATCATTAAGTAGCCTCATCTGTGAAGGTCTTAATTGATAATTATGAGGGTTGGCAGACGGCGGTAATAGTACTTCAGATACCCCTAAGTCACCTATAACAGCGGTAGATATAAGCTGTATAGGTTTAATTGAACTAACTACATTAAGGTCTGCAGCAAGCGCTGTTTTGAAGGGTAAGATGAAGGTAAAAATAAATAAACAAAAATAGCTACGATAGTTCATTGATCATGTTCTTTATAGTGGGTACGCCATGCAGGCGTTAAAAAGGGAGTGAATTATAACACTGGGAAAATTTTATTTGATATAGTAGATCCATATAACAGTACACATTGAGAGATATTTAATGGCTATAAAATACCAGATCGTACCCGTTACACCTTTTGAACAAAATTGCACTGTCCTATGGTGCGATAAAACAAAAAAAGCGGCCGTTGTCGATCCTGGTGGTGACCTTGATAGAATAGTTACTGTATTAGAAGCAGAAGGCTTATCGCTTGATAAAATACTGCTAACTCATGCCCATATTGATCATGCAGGGGGTACGGCTGAGCTGGCAAAACAATTTGGAGTACCCATTGAAGGGCCTCATAAAGAAGATAAGTTTTGGATTGATGGCTTACCACAACAAAGTCAGATGTTTGGATTTCCAAAAGTAGAAACGTTTACTCC
>ENA-ORXI01002539-ORXI01002539.1-sediment-metagenome-genome-assembly--contig:-NODE-2539-length-13037-cov-5.280478_pt1 | contig 13037 bp, 10 predicted proteins | sample MGYA00237861_ERZ511468 | MGnify/ENA primary metagenome ERZ511468 (study PRJEB26299, sample SAMN06266213) | sediment metagenome | isolation source: Hudson Canyon methane seep mesocosm | place... | reverse complement strand
ACAAATAGATTACGACAAAGCGGGCCTTTCTAATATTGATATTAATACCCTAGACAATACACTTCAGTCTGTTTTAACGGGTACATATGTAGGTCGTTTTAATGATGCTAATGGTGAAAATTATCCTATTTTGGTGCGTAATAAAAATTCTGACATTAATACCTTATCAGATGTTTATGTTACGAGTTTAACAGGGCAGCAAATACCGTTAATGCAAGTTGTGAATACTCAATTGCAAAAAGGGCAGACAGATTACTTTCATTATCAAAAATTACGGATGGCAAAAGTTTCTGCCGACGCTGGTTCAGGTTATTCAGTTAAAGCACTTACAGACGAATTTGTTCAATACATTGAACAATATAACTTGCCTATGGGCATGTATTACACCTTAGGTGGTGAAGAAGAGTCTAGGCAGGAGTCTTTTGCCGGTTTAACACAAATTATGTTGATAACTGCCATTGGTATTTTTGCTGTTTTAGTGTTGCAGTTTAAATCATTTTTACAACCGCTTATTATTTTTAGTTCAATTCCATTTGCCATGGCAGGATCTGTAATTGGTTTATATCTAACTGGATTATCTTTTTCTATGATGGCATTTATTGGCCTAATTAGTTTGTTTGGTATTGTGGTGAATAATGCCATTATATTAATTGACAGTACCAACCGAAACTTGGCTGAAGGATTAACCAAACAGCAATCGGTACTTAAGGCAAGTGCAACTCGTTTTACGCCAATACTGTTAACAACGCTAACAACCATTGGTGGTTTAATTCCATTAACCTTATATGGCGGCGCTTTGTGGCAACCACTAGGTGTAGTACTTATTTCAGGACTTTGTGTCTCTGCTTTATCAAGCTTCTTATTAGTGCCAGTATTAACCGAGTTGCTTACGCGTTCAACTTTTCAGCAAAACCATAATCAGGACATCAAGACTTAACTCATGGAAATGTACACTGTAGGTATTTGGGGCTACAGCTTTGCTAGTATCGCCTATATTCTTTTTTCTTTACTTATTCTTGCTGCTCATAATCAATCGAGCATCGCCAAATGGGTGTTGTTTAGTGCGCTGATGGCTGGAGCGGCTAATATTATTGGTGCGCTACAAATTAGTCTTGGCTTTTCTTTGCAATGGGCAATGTTGATTGATGCCATTAAAATAGCAGCATTTTCGGTATTAATACTTAGTTTTAATATTGAAAAAGGTAATGTTCAAGAAATCCTAAAGAATAAAACAATTGGTAAGTATTTACTTTTTTGGTTTGGAGCTACCGTTGTTTGTTGGGGGGGGAGCTATACCTTAGATTATTCTTACGAATATTTGTTCTTGCTTTTTGTTTTACTCAACTTGACCAGTTTAGTCTTGCTTGAGCAAATTTATCGAGGGGCAAATGTAGAAGCAAAAAGGTCAATTACGCCGTTGGTTATTGCCTTGGGCAGTATTGCTGTATTTGATTTTGTTCTTTATGCCCAAGCAACAATGGTTGGCGGTATTGAGTTTGATTTCTGGTACGTTAGAGGATATATATCAGCCTTAGCCGTTCCGCTCTTATTGATAAGTATTCGACGATTTAAAGAAGGTACTGTGCGAGTATTTGTATCGCGCAATGTAGTTTTTTATAGCTCAATGTTAATGATTGCAGGTTTGTATTTATTATTAATGGCTATAGCTGGCTATTTGATTAACTATTTGGGTGGAGAGTGGGGACAGGTAGTTAGCTTTGGCTTTTTCATTCTGGGCACTATTGTACTTGCAGTGCTGCTTCTTACTGAAACGGTTCGCCGGCAGGTAAAAGTTTTCATCTCTAAACATTTTTTTGCCAACAAATACGAATATCGAGAGGAATGGTTAGAGCTAATAGGTAAAATAGAAACAGCGAGTTCAGCAAACTATTATCAAATGTCAGTAGAAATCATGATGTCAAAAGTTGAGGCTACCGGTGGCGTTATATTGAAAGCTAATGGTAATAATCGCTTTGCGGTTAAGCATAGTGATGGTATTGAGTTGGATAGCTTATTTGATAAAGACCTAGTTTTACTAGAGTACTTTGCGAAAAATCAAGGTTGGATTATCGATATAAATGAATATAACGAAGACCCATTGTCGTACCCTGGTTTATTTATTCAAGCAAAAATTTGGCAAGCAATAGGTGTTAATATTTTAGTGCCTATTTTCATTGGTAAAGCCTTTTATGGCTTTTTTATTTTAGCGAATACCGATGAACACAATAAACTTAACTGGGAAGACAGAGACTTACTCTTTGCTATTGCCAAGCAGTTAGGTAACTTTATCTCTTTGAATGAAGCTAACGATAAGCTGGCTGAATCTAAACAATTTGATGCTTTTAACCGCATGTCTGCTTTTCTAGTCCACGATTTAAAGAATGTTCAAGCACAATTAGCGCTAATAACCTCTAATGCAACACAACATCGAGATAACCCCGAATTTGTTGATGATGTGTTTGAAACTGTAGAGTCCGCGACAGAGCGATTAGCAAAAGTATTAGCGCAATTAAGAAACAAGCAAGCAGCGCCATTCACTAGTAAAAAAGCGCCTAGTAAAAGAGTTGATCTTGGTGATATTATTGAGCGTGTAACAGCACAACGAAACTTAATGCAGCCACAAGTTGCGATTAAAAATAAAGAAAAGTGTTTAGCGACCATAGATGGCGAACGGTTTTCCTCTGTGATAAATCACTTAGTTCAAAATGCACAAGAAGCAACGGCAGATGATGGTTGGGTAGAAATAGCCGTAGACAAACAGCAAGATCGTATAAATATTGTTGTTAGTGATAATGGCTGTGGAATGTCTGACAGCTTTATTCAATCTAGGCTTTTCAAACCTTTTGACACAACAAAAGGTAATGCAGGTATGGGAATCGGTGTTTTTGAAGCAAAGCAATTTTTTGAAAACATGGCTGGTATTATCAAAGTAGAGAGCACTCCGAATCAAGGTACAGTGTTTATCATTGAGTTGCCTTTACTTACATAGAACCACATAAATTATTAAGAATAATTAGAAGGATTTCCAAAGATGGAAAAGTTGTTAATCGTAGATGATGATAAAGGTATCCAAAAGCAGCTAAAGTGGAGCTTATCAGATTACGATGTGGTTCTGGCTGGCGATCGTGAAAGTGCGGTAGCAGCAATACGTAGGCACGAACCTAAAGTAGTGACTTTAGATTTAGGCCTGCCGCCGGATGAAGCAAATGCTTCAGAAGGTTTAGCTGCGTTGCAAGAAATACTAGCCATAGCTCCACATACAAAAGTTATTGTCATTACCGGTAATGACGACCGCACTAATGCATTAACTGCCATTGCAGCTGGTGCCTATGACTTCTATCAAAAACCAGTTGATACTGAAGTAATCAATGTCATTGTTTCAAGAGCGTATAGTGTTGCAGCTATTGAAGAAGAAAACCGTAAAATGCGCGCTGTGGCAGGTAGTGACATTGGCATTATAGGTAATAGTGAAAGTATTGATAGATTGCGAATGATGGTTAAACGTATAGCTCCAACCGGCATTACCGCGCTATTATTAGGTGAAAGTGGCACAGGCAAAGAGGTAACGGCAAATGCCGTACACCTTGCTAGTGAGCGTAAAAATAAGCCTTTTATTGCAATTAATTGTGCTTCAATTCCAGAAACTCTGCTAGAAAGCGAGTTATTTGGTTTTGAGAAAGGTGCATTTACTGGCGCGCATAGAACAACGAAAGGAAAAATTGAATGTGCAGAAGGTGGTACCTTATTTCTTGATGAAATAGGTGACATGCCATTTAGCTTGCAAGCTAAGTTATTACGCTTTCTGCAGGAGAAACGTATCGAACGCTTAGGTGGTCGTCAAGAAATTCCTGTAGATGTTAGAGTGGTTTGTGCAACCAATCAAAATCTAGAAGCAATGGTTGCCGCGAAAACATTTAGAGAAGACTTATTTTATCGAGTTAGTGAGTTTACACTTAATATTCCACCATTAAGAGAACGCGAGGAAGACGTTATTATACTTGCTCAGTATTTTTTACAGCATTATGCGACTGAATATAAGCGTAACGTGAAAAGCTTCTCTGAGGATGCGTTAAGTGCTATTAAAGCACATAGATGGCCTGGCAATATTCGTGAACTTCAAAACAAAGTTAAAAGTTCAGTGATTATGACAACAGGAAGGCAAGTTACGGCATTAGATCTCGGCTTTTTTGACCATATAGATAAAAGCTTTGAGCTATCTTTGAATTTGCGTACGGTAAGAGAGCGTGCAGAGTCTATAGCTATTCAAAAAGCCTATGCATTATCAGACGGAAATATGTCTAAGACTTCAGAATTGTTAGGCGTTACTAGACCGACATTATATTCTTTGATCGAAAAATATGAACTCACAATTAATGACTAGTGGCACTTTTGTCGATAAATAAAAAAACCGCTAACTAGCGGTTTTTTATTTATAATGTTTGACGCAAAGTACTATTTTTTCGTTGTTTCTGCTGAGTCAGTATAAACACGACCTTTATGTTTCAATAGCTTATCAACATAACGGGCCATTTTAATTTTTTCTTTTATACTGCTTTCTAAAATTTCCTCAACTTCCCGTAACACATCTTTAATGCTTTCTACTTTTTCTGTCGAATGAACGATAACCTGACTCGGCTCGTTACTTTGCAACTGCTCACCACTTAAAGAGCCGGTTAATTCAAACTCCATTTCTTTTGCTACTTCATTAATCGCATCGACATTTATACTGCTAAGCTCTTCTAGGAAACCAAAAAGTAATAGCCTATCGACAAAAATATTTATTTTTCGAGGCACACCTAAGGTTTTTTCGTAGATAAGATCGAATGCGGCATCTGAAAATACTTGTTCTTTGTTGCAGCCAGCTTGCTGCAATCGATGGTTGATATATTCCTTAACTTCTTCATTTGACAATGGTTTAAGGTGTGCGGAAGCAATAATCCTTTGGCGGAACTGTTCCATATTTGGAGCTTGAATAATGCCTTTAAGCTCTTCTTGACCTAATAAAAAACTTTGAATTAAAGGCTTGTTGTCTAATTGAAAGTTGGACAGCATTCGCAGCTCTTCAACAGATTCGCTAGGCAAGTTTTGTGCTTCGTCAACCAGCAACAAGGCGCGTTTACCTTGACGATGCAGTTGAATTAAAAACTGCTCGATTCCTTGTAATAAATCAGCTTTACTTTCACCCTGTACGGTAATGTTAAATTCTGATACGACTAATTCCAGTAGCTCTTGGGGGTTTAGTTTGGTCGTAACTAATTGCGCAGCAACTATGCTGGCGTCGCCTAAGTTATTGAGTAGGTTGCGAGCAATTGTTGTTTTACCTGTTCCAATAGGGCCGGTAACGACAATAAAACCTTCACCTTGATCCAGACCATACTGTAAGTAAGACAATGCACGCTGATGGTGGTTTGACGCAAAAAAGAATCTTGGGTCCGGGCTTAATTGGAATGGTCTTTCATTAAAGCCATAATAACTTTCATACATACTACTAGAAACCTTTGGTAATTTTGGCGCTTACACGGCCTTCTTTATAATTAAGAGTAAAGTCGTTTGAACTTCTATTTACGTAGCTAAAGTCGATATTAAAAGACAAGGTAGAGTTTAATGATTTTTCATAACCTACTTGATAACGTCGATATTTGTCTTGCCTCTCTTGCTCAGTATCTATTTGCAAATTAGTGTCTGTATATGACATCTGTAGATTTACATTTGAACGGCCACTAACCCTTCGTTTGATACTGACACTAATATAGCTGTTGTCATCTTCAATTCTGGTATCTAAATTTTCTCTATTTTCTTTTCGTGCAATTAAGGTAAAAGTTGTTCTTGGCAAAGTAAGTGTTGAGTTCCAGCTAAGGTTTTTATTTAAAGAAAAGAACGCATCTTCAGCAAGCTTAAAGTTCGAAAATGTATTTAACTGATAGCCTTCTGGTGCTATTGTTGTACCATCTTGAACAATACAGTCCGAAATTGCATTAACAACGGTATCTGCGGGGCACCAGAAAAAACCTAATACAACTGGAATATAATTATTTCGAGTCAGTGTTTGTACACTTTCGGTATAATCTATAGTGTTGGATAGTCGCCTATTTCTATGCTGTAGGTTAAAGCCATAGCTATCACCGTAGAATCGTTCAGAATAGCTGGCTTCAAGTTTAGTGCGAGCAGATGGCTCCCAGTTTATTTGGGCATTTATATACTCTTTTTGGACATTACCATCTAAATCTAGCTTATTGCCCGTTGGCTTATTGTATGAGGCATCTATATATAGACGTGATGATACAAGCCAGCGAAGACCAGCACCATATGAATTCGACTCTAATGAGCGATTTCCGTTATTTACGTTACCGGTATTATCTTCATTATAATATCGAATAAATGGGTTAATTTTAAAATCAGAAATGTAGCCAATTACAGCTTCTGTTTCAACAATTTCCCCATCATTTTCATTGTTTTTAAGCTTCTGATAACTATGCTGAATATTCCAAAAGGTGGTTCGTGCAGCACGGCCATTCTGCATACCAATTGACGCGCTCAGTTCATTGCGGTTACCAATGTCGTCTTCCGCAGTTACTTCTTGATATGAAGCGGTGGAATTTACAATGAAGTCACTATTGTTGACAATATATTCAACACCACCATTATAAGTTTCGACTTGTACAGTGTCTGCGGAAACTATATCAGCTAACGCATTTCTACTGCTGTTTTGAGATTGGTTTGCAACGTTGACACTTGCAATAATTGAAAGCCCATTTGGCCAGAGTTGAAATCGAATATCGCTAGCTAGTGTATGGTAATCATTATCAAGTTCGTGATCATGGCTATAGAATGCGTAGGTGCTTTCTGATGCTAAATTGAAGTCGACATGTTGTGAGTTATATGAAGAATCAAACAATATACCTGTTTGACTAACGATACTTGACTGTTCATTGCCACGAGTTAAAGCAACATTATCGGTATAAGTCTCATCAACTTTCAAACTTGGATCAAATTGCCAGTCACCAGCAAACGCTAGTTTAGAGCAAAGTAATGATAGACAAAAAACGCAAACGTTACTCTGTCGCGCCGTATCCATAGCCATAATAGCCATACAAATCCTTATGAGATCTAATTGCTTTGTTAAGTACTAATCCAATTGCTAAATTTTCGTTAAGGTGTTCAGTCGCAGATTTGATGTCAGCTATTGCGGTTTTCGACTCTTCAACAACTATTAATGCTTGCCCCATTAAGTTTGCTAATACTAATGTTTCTGTCACGCCGATGAGCGGTGGGCAATCAAAAATGACTATTCGATCAGGGTAACGGTTTGCTAATTCACTTGCTAAAGCAGCCATTTTTTCACTTGCTAATAGCTCATTAGAAAGATGGTGTGGTACGCCTGCGGGAATAAGCTTAAGTTTGTCTATGTCCGTGTTGTAAATAATTTCGCTAACTTGCGTAACATCATTTAATAAATATTCAATAATTCCTGGGGTTTCTTCGACTCCTAGCTCTCGAATTATGCTTGGACGAAGAACATCTGCATCAACCAAAAGTACTGTCTTATCCTGCTCTAGAGCAATACTCAGTGCTAAGTTAATGGCTACAAATGTTTTGCCTTCATTAGGCTTTGCACTACTAACCATAATTAAATTGCTATGGTGTAGCATTTTTGATGCACTTCCAAACGCATTATTTAATAGCTTACGTTTAATTTGTCGAAATTCATCTTTAATACTCTTACGCGTACCATTATCAATAAGGTACCCTCGCTCTTGTAACCCTTTTTTATCTAGGTTTAAAGCAACCTTTTTGTCTAATTCATTTATTGTCGCTTTTGATGGAGAGTAAAGTTCCCCACTTTCAGTTTTTTCACTTTTTTGCGCTGCTTTACTTTGCTGCTTTGCTAGTGCTTTCTCAATGATGCTCATAGTTTACAGGAGTCCTCTGATTGGCGCTAAAATAGCATTTGGTGCTAAAGCATAAATAATAAATAAAGAGAGTGATAAAAGTAATACACCGTTTGAAACAATAAATATTATTGTTTTACGCTTGTGCCATTGTTGCAATCCTAAGTTGTCAGCGGCAGAAACAATGCCGAATACAGGTATACCGGTTGCTTTTGATACTTGGCTACTTGAAGTAACAACAGGATTAATTTGACTAAATAAGAATGACAAACCAACACCTAAACCTACCCCTGCTATAGTTGCAGCTATCAAAAATAAAATCCGTTTAGGCCCAGCAGGTTCCGTTGGAGCTCTTGGTGGATCAATGACTCGAAACTGTATTGGGTTCGTTGTTTCACCTGCTTGCTGCGCAAGCTGAGCTGTTTCTTTTCGATTTAATAATTCTTCATATTTATTTTTTGTTATTTCGTAGCCTCGATTTAATGACGTTAACTCTGCTTCAATTTCCGGCAATATATGAATTTTACTTTCTAACTCTTTAACTTGTTGTCGATAATCTTGAGCTCTAACGGTTGTTGATGCTACCTGATTTTCAAGTTGATTAATTTGAATTTGTAACTGTTGGATGACAGGGTTCTGACTGGTTGAAAGGTTTGCACTGTCACCGCTTTGAGCTGCACTAAAGTACTCGTCGATTTCATCGGTGCGCAATTTATTTAATTGGCTAAGACGACGTTTGACCTCTTTAACATCAGGGTGATTCTCAGTGTAGCGCAGTTGTAATGAATCTAATGTAGTTTCAAGCTCTGAAATACGTTCATCATAAGTGGTTTGTATGCTGTTAGAGTTTTTTATTTTATTTTGAGTGTTCCCTGAACTAGTCGGAGAAGTATTTAATTGTGCTTTAGCTGATTTTAATTGTGTTTCTTGTTCTAAAAGACTTAACTCAACTATTTTTAGTTGTTCTTTGACCACATTTAGTTTTTGGTAATATCCACCATATTGGTCAGGTAATACACCGCTATATTTCTGTTTAAAATCGGTCAATCTTGATTCTGCCGCAAGTAATCTATTCTCGTAATCTTTGATTTGCGTATCTAGAAATTTCTGAGCAGAGTCAGAATCACTTCTATTTTCACCAAGTGTATTTTCGATAAAAACGGTCAGGGCAGAATTAACAACATTTTTTGCCATTTGAGGGTCTTTATCTCGATAGGTAATTGTAAATATATTTTCTTTACGGCCACCGGTTTTTTTAATAATAATATTTGCTCTTAAATCGTCGATTAATGATTCGTAGTCTTCAGAGGTATTAGCCTGAACATCTAAGTCAGTCATACGAGTAATACGTTCCAAGTTTGGACGACTTAGCAATGTTTTGATCATTAAACGAATTTGTACTTCTGGGTTTGTTTCAACAGTTAACCCTTTCAATAATGGGCCTAGGATCGACTGTGTGTCGGCATAGATACGAGCTTCAGATTCATAAACGTTATCTAACTGAGAAATATATACCCAGGCTAATGGACAAATTAACCATGTTGATATCATGATAAATCGACGCTTTAACCATATACCTTTCAGATAATCTAAAACTTCTTCAATAATTTCTTGCATTCCCGGCCTCTAAAACAGGTTAATAAACTTAAAACGAACTTAAAACCATGTTTCAGGTATTACGATGATGTCTCCAGGGAGTACGTCAACATTGGCATTGATTTCACCATTCTTTATTAAATCTTCAATAAAAATGTCATATTGTTGTTGCTGGCCATTCTCTACGCGAACAAGAACCGCGCCATTCCCGTTAGCAAATTCCGTTAAGCCGCCAACACGTATCATTACGTCAAGCAAAGTCATATGCTGTGTGTAATTTATTGATTGTGGTTCAGCGGCTTCGCCTATAACACGAATTTGTTCGCTAAATGGGCCGACAAAATTATTGACTGTTACTGTTACCACAGGATCTCGTAAATAGGTTGCCAATATTTCTTCTATTGAGCGTGCCAACTCCGTTGGCGTTTTACCCGATACTGGAATATCCTCTACCAAAGAGGTTGTGATCATGCCATCAGGCCTAACAATGAAAGTGCCGGAAACCTCTGGATTACGCCAAACGAATATATTAACAACATCACCAGCGCCAATAAGGTACTTGTATGATGCAACATCCACGGTATTAGATTGGTGCAATGTAGCAGGAGGTAAAATAGATGAACTACACCCTGTAATTATGTAACCCAGCACAATAAAAAATATGGCTTTAATCGTGTTAGTCATGCGTATCTCCATGGTATCAACCTTATTATTTACAACTGTTTTTTTGAATCAACTATCGGATTGTATTTGATTTTGACAAATGATGCACATTATTTAATTTCTGTTAATTAATTGTAATAGCGCTAAATTAAATAACCTGTTGTTTACATTCATCGATGAATCAATTCTAATATAGAGCTTAATAAGTAAAAGTGTATACGAATGGTCTCATTTTCTCATTTTAAAGGAATTTCTTACTCTTATGTCTAGCCCTAAATTTCGCGATTTATCTGCGGGTAGTAAGTCTTTAGTCTTAATTGAGTTTACTTGCTTTTCTGGCGCGTTATTACTTAGTTTATATCTCAATAATTTATTTCATTTTATTGCTTATGAAGTTCAAGACATTGCTATAAATGTTTTATTAATTCATGCGATTATCTTTTCGTTAGTTGTACAGCTATCTTCATTGGCGATGGGCCTTTATAACTCTAAATTAAGAGAGAACTTCAGGGGAGTTGTTAGGCGCTTATTAGTTTCGGTCGCGATAGGCTTTTTTATTGCTTCTCTAATCAACCCATTTTATGGTGAAGGAGCATTAGCTATTGAATTACTAGCTACAGCCTCTTTGCTCAGCTTAGTGCTTGCTTCTGCAGTAAGATATTTGACTCTACAAATTGATTTTTTTGGCTTTAACAAGCGTAACGTTCTTGTTCTTGGTACAGGCGAACGTGCTTCAATCATTGAAAAACGTATGCGTCGAGACGTCGATCGTCAAGGCTTCTTTATGCATGGTTTCGTTGTTATGAATGGCGATACTCAGCATGGAGGTATTGTGAATGAAAATAGAATTACCTTAGATGGATCATTAGTTAATTATGCATTAGAACATGAAATTGATGAGATAGTTGTGGCTAATGATGAACGTCGTGAAAACTTGCCCGTAGATGAGCTATTCGCTTGTAAAATTCGTGGTGTTGAAGTTACTGAGATTTTAGACTTTATTGAGCGTGAAACAGGCCAAATAGCAGTCAATTTAATTTATCCAAGCTGGGTTATTTATTCTAATGGTTTTGCATCTGCTAATCATCTTCGAAATACTTTAGATTGGGTTTTTAATGCGAGTATGGGCTTTTTCCTATTGTTGCTTACATGGCCTGTTATGCTCATTACAACGCTTTTAATTAAATTAGATGAAGGGTTTAAAGCACCTATTTTTTATTTTCAGGAGCGAGTAGGGTTAGATGGACAAGCTTTCAATATCATTAAGTTTCGTAGTATGCGGATTGATGCAGAAAAGAATGGTGCCCAAATGGCTTCAGAAAATGATGATAGAACAACAAAAATTGGAAAGTTTATTCGAAAGTATCGAATTGATGAATTACCACAGATTTATAATGTCATGTGTGGCGAAATGGGATTTGTTGGACCACGACCAGAACGTCCTGAATTTGTTCAACAGTTAATTAAAAATTTACCTTATTACAATGAACGCCACAATGTTAAACCAGGTTTAACAGGTTGGGCACAATTAAAATATCCTTATGGTTCAACTGAAGAAGATTCTTTAGAAAAACTTAAATATGACCTTTATTACATTAAACATCGCAGCTTTATGCTCGATTTACTTATATTGATTAGAACTGTCGAAATTGTATTATTTGGTAAAGGTAGGTAATTTAATGCTAAAGATTTATGTTATGAAACAACTTTCGTTTGTATGGGGAATTCATTCTTGAAGCCTATTATTAACGCAATGACAGTTGATGTAGAGGATTACTTTCATGTTTCTGCATTTGAAAATACGATAAACAAAGCAGATTGGAAATCAATGCCATTGCGCGTTGAAAAAAACACTTACCGCTTGCTTGAGTTATTTGAAAAACATGGAGTTAAAAGTACTTTTTTTACATTGGGTTGGGTCGCAGAACAATGCCCAAACCTAATTAAAGCGATTGTCGACCAAGGACACGAATTAGCTAGTCACGGGTTTGCACATCAGCGTATAACCGAAATGACACAAGATGACTTTGTTATTGATGTTGTTAAAAGTAAAAACATACTAGAGCAATTGTCGGGTACAGAAATCATAGGTTACCGTGCGCCAAGCTTTTCACTAAATGATACTAATACTTGGGTATATGAAAAGTTAATAGAACTAGGCTTTCAATATAGCTCAAGCACTTATCCTATCGAGCATGATCTTTATGGTGTGCCAAATTGGCCACGCTTTATGAACGAGCGCCAAGAAAGCTATGATGGAAAAAAAATAATTGAAATACCAATTCCTACGTTACGTAAAAATGAGGCTAATACAGGTATTGGTGGTGGTGGCTATTTCCGTTTGTATCCTTATTGGCTATCTAAAAGACGCATAGATAAGTTTCACCAGCAAGAACAACAACCTTACAGTTTTTATTTTCATCCGTGGGAAATTGATCCGCAACAACCAAAAGTTGCAGGAGCATCAGCAAAATCAAAATTAAGACATTATTTGAACTTATCTAAAATGGAAGGCAAGGTAGTGCGACTGTTAGAAGATTACCAGTGGGATACCATGAAAAGTGTTTATTTAAATAGCAACAATGTAAATAACGATGGAACTACATGAATATGTTAAAAAACAGGTATGTTAATAACCTTGTTCTAATTGCGGGTATAATACTTTGTATGCTTTTTGCTTTTATTAGTTCTTTACGGATAAAAGGTTTGTTTAGATCTGCATTAGAAATATTGAGTTTATTAGCTAAATAACCATTCAAAGCTTTGATCTTGTATATTTACTTTTAAGATATTATTTGCCAGAGTATCACTTAAATATAAATGATTATCATGGTGAACTACATGGTGGACTTTTTTAGTAGGCAGTTTAACTTCTGTTTTTATTTTTTG
>ENA-ORXI01002535-ORXI01002535.1-sediment-metagenome-genome-assembly--contig:-NODE-2535-length-13057-cov-14.669877_pt1 | contig 13057 bp, 4 predicted proteins | sample MGYA00237861_ERZ511468 | MGnify/ENA primary metagenome ERZ511468 (study PRJEB26299, sample SAMN06266213) | sediment metagenome | isolation source: Hudson Canyon methane seep mesocosm | place... | reverse complement strand
TAAAAGCCGATGCAGGTATCGGACTTAATGCTGATACAGTGGATAATTTACATGCCAATGAAATTATAGATGCGGCTAGTGATGAGGTGCGCACCCCCATTCCTAATAATACAGGGACATTTACAATTAATGCTTCAGGATCATATTATTTAACCGGCGATAAGGTTGGGGGAATTAGTATTCTTGTGGATAATGTGACTATTGATTTAATGGGATTCACTCTTAATGGTAATAATACTTATTTTTTTGGAATTGTTCTTGATGGTACGGAAAACATTGTTATATTCAATGGCACTATTCGTGATTTTAGATCAAGAGGTATTAATGCTACAGGAATTAAACACATTAAAGTAAGTGCCGTTAATATTATGAATAATGGCTCAACGGGGATTTTTGCAACGGCTGGGTCAACATCAATGAATATAATCGAAAAATGTAATATTTCAAACAACGGTTCAGATGGTATAGAAGTAGTGGGGGCATCAATTATTCGTGATAATACTCTGAGTTATAATGGTGGTCATGGGTTGAGGATTGATGGAGGTAATATTATTAATAATAATATAATTGGAAATACAAAAAATGGGATATATTTATCTTTTTATCATAATGTACAAAAAGTTAACCAACTCCGCGGTAACTCAATTGTTCGCGGAAATACGATTAATGAAAATGGTAGAAAAGGTCTTTATGGAGGAGGTGGTAATCTAGTTGAAAATAATGTTATTGATTTTAATAAACTATCTGGTATACGACTAACTCGTTCTAACATTATTAAAAATAACGTTATTACTTTTAATAATGATGATAATGCAGGCGGAGAAGGTGGAATTATTATTGATATTCATAACCTGGTTCATAATAATGCTATTAATTATAATTATAGAACTGGTTTGTTAATTGAAGGAGGAAATAATATTATAGAGCACAATAGTGTTATAGGAGGTTCTGGTGCCATTAATGGGGTGACTTTTAATGCGGCTTCCAATTATTATGCTCATAATCGTGTAGGAGGGCACCCTAATTTACAATATAATCTATCAAACCCAACGCAGATTAATGGTGGTGATAATATTCAGTTTTAAATGTCTTATTTATTATCCATATAGATGAGGTATTTGCTGTATATGTTTTAGCGTAAATAACATACATTTGATGCTCAAATGTTTTGGGTGACCTATAGTAGAATTCGATGTTTATGGATCTAGTGCTATATGATTTGAAGAACCCCCCCCCACTTTTCTAATCTAGGTTTAAATAATTAATATAAAAGTCAGGTAATAAAAATTAAAAAAATAAGTACCTGATGAATAATAAATAGAGAGTAATATTATGAAATCACAACTAATAATACCCATACTAATTACGCTATTGAGTCTAATCAGCTTTTCAGCCTTTGCCGTACCGCCAGCTATTAGTTATCAAGGCTATTTAACCGATCCCAGTGGCAGCCCTGTTGATGGTAATGTCGATATTACTTTTTCTTTATATGATGCTGAAACTTCTGGCAGCCATAGCTGGCAAGAAACTCAAATCAGTATTGCAGTCAGCAAAGGGTTGTTTAAGGTAGAGTTGGGCTCAATATCACCCTTTGCTACAGGGCAATTTGATATTCCTATGTGGTTGGGAATACAAGTAGGGGCTGATGCAGAAATGAGTCCAAGACAGCCTCTTAGCAGTGTAGGTTACGCCCTTAAGGCTGAAGATGCTGAAACCTTAGGTGGCCTAAATCCAGTTGATTTAAATCAGGCAGCCCATGTGACGGATACAGCCAACCCACATAATGTAACAGCTGCTCAAACAGGTGCCGCTAGTATTTTGGGTCTAAACTCACATACCTCTAATTCTGCCAATCCGCATAATGTGACAGCAGTACAAACAGGGGCTGCCAGTGCCACGGATTTTAATTTTCACAGTGGTAATACTGCGATTCATCAACCGCGTTATCAGAATAGTGAAGCCGTGAGTGCGATGGCGGCAAAAGCAAATAATAATCCATTACATCATGACAAATATACTGACAATGCCGCTGTATTAGCCATTAAAGCTAATGATGGTTCTGGCTCAACACTTGATGCCGATTTAATTGATGGCATGCAGGCTAATGAGATTATAGATGCGGCCAGTGATGAAGTTCGGATCCCAGTTCCAGATGATGGGATTATTAATTCATCAGGATCTTATTATTTAACTGCTGACAAAACAACAAGCGGTTTAGGCAGAAGCTCTATCACAGTTAATGCTGATTATGTCACTATTGATCTTATGGGGTTTAGCCTGGTCGGCAATGCTTTTCAGGATTATGGGATTAATATTCAAGGAAAAAGCCATATCACTGTGCGTAATGGAAAAATTCATAATTTTACTAAACATGGAATCTATCAGCCTTACAATACAGGAGAGCATATTACAATAACTGACGTTCATATTGTTTCCAATGGGTTACCTATTAGTTCGATTTCGTATGCAGGCATCTATCTTGCTGGCCAATATCACACTATAAAAGAATGTGTGGTATCTAACAATGGAGATGATGGCATCTATCTTTGGAGCCATTCTAATACTATAAAAGAATGTGTAGTATCTAGCAACGGAGGTGCTGGTATCTATCTTAAAAACGGTGGTTATATTAATATAGAAGGATCTGTGGTATCAGGCAATGGAGGTGCTGGCATCCATCTTATACACGGTGATAATAATATAGAAGGATGTCTGGTATCTTATAATGGAAATGAAGGAATTAAAACTGGTTCCCGTAGTGAAGTTCGAAAGAATACAGTTATTAACAATGCTGGTAGCGGGATATGGACAGAAAACCAATCGAAAGTAGTTGACAATTATATTCAATTCAACGAAGGAATCGGTATTCGTGTGTGGACTAACTCTGTTGTTAGCGGAAACACCTCAAATGCTAATGGTTTATCTGGAATCTACACTGCAGGTAAGAGTTTAATTGAAAATAATTTTCTTTATTTCAACAATTCATCTAATACAGTAAATGAAGGGGGAATAGTATCCACCATTACCCCTGAAGATTTAGGTTTTGGTGCTGAAAAAAATGTAATTAAAAATAATCAATTATTTGATAATATTCGAACAGGAATTTTATTAGACGGATCAAATAATATAGTAGAAAATAATGTAGTCCAGGGCGGAGGTGCTATCAACGGAATTACATTTAATTCTGCTGGTAACTATTACGCCCATAACCGTGTGGGGGGGCATAGTAAATTAGAATATAACCTTAGTGGACATTCCCAGATAAATGGTGGTGATAATATTCAGTTTTAAATGTCTTATTTGTTACCCAGATAGATGAATTACTTACTGTAACTGTATATGCTTTAGCGTAAATATAATGCATTTGATGCTCAAATGCTTTGCGTGACCTATCGCGTAATTCGATGTTTATGGATATGGTGCTATATGATTTTAAGAAATCCCCCACTTTCCTAATCTAGGTTTAAATAATTAATATAAAAGTTAGGTAATAAAAATTAAAAAAATAAGTACCTGATGAATAATAAATAGAGAGTAATATTATGAAATCAAAACTAATAATACCCATACTAATTACGCTATTGAGTCTAATCAGCTTTTCAGTCTTTGCCGTACCGCCAGCCATTAGTTATCAAGGCTATTTAACCGATCCCAGTGGCAGCCCTGTTGATGGTAATGTTGATATTACTTTTTCTTTATATGATGCTGAAACTTCTGGCAGCCATAGCTGGCAAGAAACCCAAATCAGTGTTGCAGTCAGCAAAGGATTGTTTAAAGTAGATCTGGGGGCAATATCACCCTTTGCTACCGGACAATTTGATATTCCCATGTGGCTAGGCATAAAAGTGGGTGTTGATGCGGAAATGAGTCCAAGGCAACCCCTTAGTAGCGTAGGGTATGCGTTTAAGGCAGAAGATGCAGAAACTTTAGGCGGCCTAAGCCCGGTTGATTTAAATCAGTCAGCCCATGTGACAAATGCAGCCAATCCACACAATGTTACCGCAGCCCAAGCCGGCGCAGCCACTATTACGGCACTAGGTTTACATACCACTAATTCAGCCAATCCTCATAACGTAAGTAGTATACAAATTGGCGCGGCAACAACCAGTGATTTAAACTCACACAAAATTAATACTGCAGCTCATCACAGTAAATATACCAATGCTGAGGCGATAGCCGCAATGAACACCAAAGCAGATATTAATGCTTTAAATCATGATAAATACACTGATAATGCAGCGGTTTTAGCAATTAAGGCGAATGATGGTGCTGGTTCCACACTGGATGCTGATTTATTGGATGGTATGCAAGCAAATGAATTGATTGATGCTGCTTCAGATGAGGTCAGAACTCCAATCCCTAATAATAGTTCGGAATTTAGAATTACTTTACCAGGATCTTATTATTTAACTGGAAATAAAACAGTGACAAATGGTTTTGGTATTAGAGTATCAGCCGCTAATGTAACCGTTGATCTAATGGGGTTTACCATACAAGGGGCAGCTGCATCAACTTCGCATGGCATACAAGTAGACACTGGGTATGTAACGATTAAGAATGGCCATATAAGAGGTTTTGGTGGGAGTGGTGTTTTTTCCTTTGGCATCTATACCAGTGTTATTAATGTTGAAGCGGATATGAATGAAGGGACAGGTATTAATCTGTCGAATAGTTCTGGAAGTATTATAGATAATTGTCTGTCACATATGAATAATGGTTCAGGTTTTGGTAGTGGAGAAAATTCTGTTATTAAAAATAGTGCTGCGATAGATAATAAAGGCGAATATGGTATTTATGCTTTATCTGATAGTGCTGTTTTAAACAACAAAGTCATGGGTAACTCTAAGTGGGGTATTTATTCTTTTAATAGTATGTTGTTAGTTAATAATGCTGTAAATAACAATAATACAACTAATACGGCTGGTTATGGTGGAGTTCATTCTGGTAAAAACAGCAAAGTAAAGAATAGTCTAGTCAACAGGAATTTAGGAAATGGAATTACTGTAGGAGAAGGTAATCTTATTACAGGCAATACAGTGAATGAAAATTCATTAAATGGAATTCAGACGGGAATAGATAGTAAAGTACAAGACAATATTATTAATAAAAATGGGAATCATGGAATTATTGCTAATGAGGGTAATTTTATTACGGGTAATGTAGCAAACGATAATGCAGTCAATGGAATTGAGGCTAGAGATCATTCAATATTAATTGCAAACCTTGTAAATATGAATGGTTACTGGGGGATCTATGCATATGGGGCTAGTACATTGGAAGATAATAAAGTTTATTATAATAACCAGGCCCAAATAAATGCTGTCGGAGGAATACATGTGCTCAATGATTCTTTGGTAGAAAATAACACGGCATTTCGTAATTTTTATGCAGGTATTATAGTTGCTAGTTCCGATAATGTATTACGTAGTAATCATGTAACGGATTCGCCAGCTGTCGGAGGAACCTCTCTTTGTTATCAATTTAATTCATCTGATAATGTGATTGTTGAAAATACGGCAACAGGGTGTGTTTTTGCATTTGATGGGGCCGTTCCAACGGGTTCTAAGGCCGTTGGTAATATTGCCTGGTAAATATTGATTGTTATTTTTATTACGCCGACATAGAGTAATTGTTGTGGTAGGTGATAAAGTCAAATGGATTTTGATATGACTCGAAGATTGCTTATTAGAATCAATGGCCTGCTTTGTTGGCGTAAAATATGCTGAATAAATTGCGGTGAAGGATATGTATTTATTCCTACTTCAAACAGACCTAGTTTGACAGGCATCTCTTTAAATTAGATATGAAGACTATTAGCATTTTATTGTGGATTGGTTTTTATTGCTAGTAACGAGTGCGTACGGGTTATGTTCTGGCACTAGAGGCAAGGATATTTATCATCATTAGAAAGGCCAGTAGCCAAGAAATACCTGCCCCAATGTATAAAATAAAATAAAAGAAAGGAAGGAAATTATGAAATCAAAAACAATACTAGCAGTGTTAGTAATACTACTTGGTCTAATCAGTTTTACAGTACAGGCTGTTCCCTCTGCTATCAGCTACCAAGGCTATTTAACAGGCCCGAGCGGTACCCCCATTGATGGCAATGTTGATATTACTTTTTCTCTGTATGATGCTGACAGTGCAGGGAGTCTTAGCTGGCAAGAAACCCAAATCAGTATTGCAGTCAGCAAAGGTTTGTTCAAGGTAGAGTTGGGTTCAATATCCCCCTTTGCTACTGGACAATTTGATATTCCCATGTGGCTAGGCATAAAAGTGGGTGTTGATGCAGAAATGAGTCCAAGACTGCCTCTTAGTAGTGTAGGTTACGCCCTTAAGGCTGAAGATGCAGAAACCTTAGGTGGCCTAAACTCAGTTGAATTAAATCAGTCAGCCCATGTCACGGATACTACTAATCCACATAATGTAACCGCAGTCCAAGCAGGCGCAGCCAGTATTACAGAATTAGGCTCTCATACCTCTAATTCAGCCAATCCACATAATGTCACAGTTGCGCAAACAGGGGCAGCCAGTGCATCGGCTTTTTCTACTCACAGTACCGATGCAGCAGCACATCATGCTCGTTATCAGAATAGTGAAGCAGTTAGTGCGATGGCGGTAAAAGCAGACAGTAATCCATTACATCATGATAAATACAGCAATGCCCAAGCTGTTGCAGCTATAAAAGCCGATGCAGGTATCGGATTTAATGCTGATACAGTAGATAATTTACATGCTAATGAGATTATAGATGCGGCCAGTGATGAAGTCCGAATTCCTATTCCTAATGATGGGAATACTTTTTTTATAACGGTTCCAGGTTCATATTATCTAACAGGACATAAAATTGTGGCTAATGCTGATGCAATTGTCGTTACTGTTGGACGTGTGAAGATAGATTTAATGGGCTATAGCCTACAAGGAAATGGCTCAGCAAAGCATGGTATTTTGATAAATAATTTTACTGAGCATGTTGTTATTCAAAATGGCTATATTTGGGCATTTGGAAATTCTGGCATCTACTCAGGAAGTGCGAAATTTATTCAGGTTTTGGATGTGTATGCTGATAGAAATGGCTCTGTAAGTACTGCAAATGACGATTCAGGCATTGTTCTATATGGGGTAAACAATCTCATTGAGAGATGTGTCTCATCGGGAAATTCTGGTTCTGGAATTGTAGTAGGATTTTCCAGTACTATTCAAAATAATAGAGTTTCAGGGAATGGATTTGATGGGATACAAAGTAGTGATAGTAGTATTATTATGAATAATATTTCCTATAATAATTCGCGACAGGGAATATTGGCAGGTAATGGGAATAATATAATGAATAATACTTCATATGGTAATTCAGTAGGACTAGGAGTGGATTCTAGCAATAATATTGTTGGCAATACTTTATATGAGAATAAAGGTGTTGGAATATATACAAGAAACGGAAATAATATCTTAAATAACACCCTCAGTTTAAATAACAGTACTAATCCTGCACAAGCTCAAGCTGGTGGTTTAAGAGTTCTTGAAAACAATCGTGTGAAAGGAAATACTTTAGATAACAATAAACATAATAATATTTTTGTTTCTGGACCCAGAAATATCATTGAAGAGAATCATGTGACCAATTCAAACCCAGGAAACGGAATAAATTTCTTGAACTCTTATAACCTATATAGAAACAATTCGGCTAGTGGGAATACCATAAATTATGCAGGCTCATTACCTCCAGCGGTTAGAGATATAGACAATATTTCTTGGTAGAAATAAAATAACTGATATTCAATAGAAGTCGAAGTGTGTGGAGTGAATCGATGCATTAATTTTATTACTAATGACAATACAGCTGTTGATAATACTGTTACGAGATGTGTAGCAGTATTATCATATCTTGCTCTACCCGCATTACGGTTTATAGTTAATATTGGCTGCTAGGACACTATATGGGAATTAGGTATTGTGAAGGATGACTTATTAATGGAAATAAACCCATCCATAAAAAATCAACATTATAAATTAGCAGCTTAAAAGGCGTTGCTGCTTGCTTTAACAGGTCTTTTAGAAAAAGACAGAGTCATCTCTCTCTTTCCTACACTTTATTTCTGTGTATCTTTTTGAAAAATATATCAAATAATATTTAGCTTCATTTTAACTGAGCAGTTGTACTACTATTAGATATAAGCTTATGTAGATTTGATAAAGGAAAGGCAAAACCATGGTTAATAAAGCAAATACCAAATTGTTGAATGATTTATATAACTATATCAGAAAACAGTTAAAGGATGAGCAGGCTGAAACTCTGGTTGAGTTTTCTAGGCAATATTACCAGTCAGTTGTTTTTAATGATTTTGACAGAGTGGTGGTAGAAGATTTATATGGTGCCGCGTTATCGCATTGGAATCTGGCATTAGAGTTTAAAACTGAGCAAAAAATTAAGGTGTATAACCCAACTCTTGAAGAGCATGGCTGGCAGTCTCAGCATACTATTATAGAAGTTGTTATTGATGATATGCCTTTCTTGCTCCAATCACTCAGTATGGAAGTCAATAGGCATGGCTATACCAATCACCTGGTTATCCATCCTGTTTATTCGGTTAAAAGAGATGCTGATGGTAAATTCTTGTCTTTTGTTGATTCTACAAGTTCAGGTGTAAACATATCTTCTGAGTGTTTTCTGCATCTGGAAATTGATCGACAAAGTAATAGCAGTGTGATTGATTTATTGCAAAAAGATTTAACTCGGATATTAACGGATGTAAGAGCGGCGACTGATGACTGGCAAACTTGTCTGAACAAAATGCAAACGGTGATTGATGAGCTAAAAAACGCATTGGGTTTGCATGATAAATACAGTGAGGAAGTTGAGTTTTTACAATGGCTACATGATGATCATTACATCTTTTTAGGCTATCGTGAATATGACATTCTTAAAAAGGATGAAGGTTTCGGCTTTAAAGCACTTCCTGGTACGGGCTTAGGTATTTTACGTGATTCAATTTTACCTTTACCCAATGACTTGGTTATTCCTATCGCTGAACAGGCTTTTAGTGTTATTAATACCAAACAGCCTTTAATGATTACCAAGGCAACCTCTAAGTCTACCGTTCATAGACCTGTTTTCATGGACTATATAGGGGTTAAGCAATATAACAAGCAGGGTGAAGTGGTGGGTGAAAAACGCTTTTTAGGTTTGTATAGCTCAACTGCCTATTTTTGTTTGTTAAATGAGATCCCAATGGTCTCAACAAAAATCAAACAATTACAAGACCGCTTTAGTTTCAAGCATAGTTCTCATCGAGCCAGGGCTTTATTATTTATCTTGCAGTCATTACCTCGGGATGAGGTTTTTCAGGCAGACTTTAATTCCTTATTAGCGTTTACCGAGGGGATGCTGCAATTGCAGCAGAGCCAGAGAGTTAGGGTTTTTATTCGCCAGGACCTTTATGGTTATTTTGCTTCTTTATTAGTTTTTGTCCCTAGAGATCGTTATTACACCGAAACTCGCAAGAAAATTGAGAAGATCCTGTTGGATATGTTTAAAGCAGACAATGTTGAATTTAGTGTGCAATTATCTGAGTCCATTCTGGCAAGACTGCACTTTATTATTCATAGTGCCAAAGGCTGTTGTGTTGAGTATGATGCTGGCTCGATAGAAGAAAGGATTATTGAAGCATTGGCAGACTGGAATGATGCTTTTAAAGACGAATTACAGAGCCATCATGGCGAGGCTTATGGAAATCAATTGTTTAATAGTTATTATGAAGGTTTTTCGGCTGCCTATAGAGAAGATGTTTCCAGTCGAACGGCTTTGCTTGATATAGAAAGGATAGAGCATTTAATTACCACAGATTCTGATGCTGACAGTTTGCTGTATAGTCCATTAACGGCATCAGAAAAGAAAACCCTACGTTTTAAATTATTCAGTAGAGGCCAGGCATCGTTGTCTAAAAGTTTACCGATGCTGGAAAGTATGGGGGTAAAAGTCTGTGATGAACGACCTTATGAGATTACAAAAAAAGACTGTGCCGATGTGTATTGGATGCATGACTTTGGTTTGATACTGGATATAGAAACGACCTCATTAAATCTAAAAAATCTAAAACCCTGTTTTGAAGAAACGTTTGAGCAATGCTGGTTTGGTAATATTGAAAATGACGGTTTTAATCAATTGGTTCTAAGGGCGGGTATTAGCTGGCAGGAAGTGAATATCTTCAGGGCATATTATCTCTATCTAAGGCAGATTGGTATTACTTTTAGTCAGGTTTATGTGGAAACAACCTTGGCTAAAAACCCTGAAGTGGTCAGGTTGTTGATTCATTATTTTATTCAGCGCTTTGACCCCTCATTAAAGCAGGAAGAAAATAGCAGTAATGAACTCTATGCAACTATAGAACAGGCTATTGATCAGGTTAAATCATTAGATGAAGACAGGATACTTAGGCGCTATTTGAATTTAGTTCAGGCCGCTGTCAGAACCAATTATTTTACTAATCCGCTTGATGCGCAAGGCATTCCCTATTTTTCTACCAAGTTTGATTCAACAAAAATTACTGAGATACCTTCCCCTGTTCCTTATTATGAAATATTTGTCTATTCTCCCCGAGTAGAAGGTATTCATTTGCGTGGAGGTTCTGTTGCTCGGGGTGGATTGCGCTGGTCAGACAGACCTGAAGATTTTAGGACAGAAGTGTTGGGTTTAATGAAAGCTCAGATGACTAAAAATGCAGTTATTGTCCCTACGGGAGCTAAAGGTGGGTTTATTGTTAAACGCTTGTCAAATTTGCAGACTAATGAAGATAAGTTTAAGGAAGTGGTGGCTTGTTATCAGATTTTGATTCGAGGCTTACTTGATTTAACAGATAATCGTGTGGCGGGTGAGATGATTAAGCCAGAGCAGTGTGTTTGTTACGATGGTGATGATTCTTATCTGGTGGTTGCGGCTGATAAAGGGACGGCAACTTTTTCTGATTATGCTAACGCCTTATCGATTCAATATGGATTTTGGTTAGGTGATGCGTTTGCCTCAGGGGGTTCAGTCGGGTATGACCATAAAGAAATGGGGATTACTGCAAGAGGAGCCTGGGAATCAGTTAAACAACATTTTAATCGTTTTGGTTTTAATTATTTAGAAAAGCCTTTTACCGTGGTTGGTATTGGCGGAATGATGGGAGACGTATTTGGTAATGGCATGCTGTTATCAAAACAAATTAAGCTGCTTGGCGCTTTTGACCATGAATATATTTTTCTGGATCCTGATCCTGATCCAGAACAAAGCTATCATGAGCGTCAACGTTTATTTGTACTGCCTAAATCAAGATGGTCAGATTATGATAAAAGCATAATTTCTAAAGGCGGAGGTGTCTATTCTCGAAGCTTAAAATCGATTCCTTTAAGTCCTCAAATCAAACAACGGCTTAATATTCATCGTGAGTATGTCACGCCTTTGGAGCTAATTAAATTACTCTTATCAGCACCTGTTGATTTACTCTGGAATGGCGGTATTGGAACCTATGTTAAATCATCTCAAGAACAAAATCTGGATGTTGGGGATAGAGCGAATGATGCTGTCAGAATTAATGGCTGTGAGTTACGTTGTAAATTAGTTGGCGAAGGCGGGAATTTAGGTTTTACTCAGGCGGGACGCATAGAATATGCGATTCATGGCGGTCATATCAATACTGATTCAATCGATAATTCTGCAGGCGTGGATTGTTCAGACCATGAAGTTAACATAAAAATATTGCTCAACTCATTGGTTGTGCAAAGTGATTTAACAGAAAAACAGCGCAATATCTTGTTGGAGTCTATGACTGATCAAGTGGGCGAGCTGGTTTTAAAGCATAATTACTATCAAAACCGTGCAATTACTATGATAGAACAGAATTCGGTTAATCAACTGAATGATGTGCAGTGGTTAATTGAGGTGTTAGAAAAAACGGGGCATCTTGATAGGGGGCTGGAGGTTATCCCCAATAATGAGGAATTAAATGAAAGATCGCAACATGGGCTAGGGCTAGCCAGACCAGAAATATCGGTTTTATTGGCCTATAGCAAGCAGGCATTAAAACAAAAATTGTTGCTGGAATTAGAGGGTGTAGATCAGCAATTATTTCAGCAGGAATTAATGCATTATTTTCCGCAGCAATTGCAACAACAGTTTCCGGAAGAAATTAAAAAACATTGTCTGGCTAATGAAATCGTGGCCAATGGATTAGTCAATAGTTTCGTTAATCGTATGGGGATGGTGTTAGCCTTCAGGTTAATTGAAGAGACGGGTTGTTCCATTGTTTCAATTTTTAATGTCTATAAACAAGTTTGTAATACCTTTGTCATTTATGATTTATGGCATCAGGTAGAATCAGAAGATTTACATCTGGATGGAGGGGTTCAGGAGCAATTGCTAAGGGCTATTGGCAAAGTAATTGAACGTGCGATGCATTGGTTTTTAAGTCAAGACTCCGACAAAATAGATATTCAGCTTTATGTCAGCGGCATTGCTGAATTAAAGTTGGGCTTATTAGGCTTTATTTCTGAACCCATGACAGAGCGTATAAATAGTCAAATGGAAGTGTTTGTGAGTCAAGGTGTGCCAGAGCAGGTAGCGTTTAATGTGGTGTCCCTGGATGCGCTGTATTTATGTCTTGATGTGATATGGTTGGATAAAAGGACAAAGAGTTGTCTACCTGATTGTGCCTTAGTGTTCTTTGAATTATTACATGAGCTAGATTTATTGTGGCTACGCGATAAAATTAGTTTATTGCCGGAGAAATCGGTTTGGGAATCATTAGCCAGGCGGACTGCAAGAGAAGAATTCAATTCAGTTTGTTGTCATTTATCCTTAGCCACTTTACAGGAAGAGGGCGGTGCAATAAATGAAAAGGTGAACAACTGGCTAGTCAAATCGGATAAATCCATCATACGCTACAGAAAATTACTGGCGCTGGTGCATTCGGGGGATGTTATAGAGCTAGAGAAAATTACCGTGTTATTGAAGGAATTGAGAGGACTTTGTGTTTAATTGCTAAAAGTTAATATGGCTATATACAAACCACAGGTTAAAGGT
>ENA-ORXI01002533-ORXI01002533.1-sediment-metagenome-genome-assembly--contig:-NODE-2533-length-13060-cov-2.620427_pt1 | contig 13060 bp, 13 predicted proteins | sample MGYA00237861_ERZ511468 | MGnify/ENA primary metagenome ERZ511468 (study PRJEB26299, sample SAMN06266213) | sediment metagenome | isolation source: Hudson Canyon methane seep mesocosm | place... | reverse complement strand
CCAATATCTTAAGTTCATCGCTCGCTGTTTCACCGCTTTCGAATAAATGCAGTGACTCACCATGTGAACTGACTAGTAAAGGTGTAAAGAACATGCCGTGAGTTAAATTACTAATTTCGATGTCGAGCATTTGTGCTTGTGTGAAACTAGAGGCTAGTAAAAGTGGCAGTGCTGACGTTTTCAATATTGATTTTAAGCGCATGATATTTCCTTTTAATATGTTGTGTTGTCTTGAGAGGACCCATCATAAGTAGAGAACATCCCGAAGCTTTCACGGACTTATCACAATTTGATCACGATATATCATGTTTTGATAAAACCTATCATCTCCCCCTTTTAATAATGTATTTATCGATCAATACTTAGACACATCAAGTTTACGAACTAAAAGCTAAATACTATTTTTATTGAAAACAGCAGCATTAAGAGAGGAACACCTTATGTTTAAATATGCAGCAATCATCTTTACGGCGTTAATGGCCTGTGCGTTTTACCTTCAAAGCGCACCCGCCATGGATAAAGACAAAGCTTCTGCCCACTCAAGCAAGAATCAAGTAATGACCGAGCATAAAGCGATTGCTACTTTTGCCGGCGGTTGCTTCTGGTGCACAGAGTCTGACTTTGAAGTACATGAGGGGGTAAGCGATGCGGTCTCGGGGTATTTGGATGGCCATATCGACAATCCCAGTTACCAGCAAGTTTCGAGCGGTAATTCAGGACATGTTGAGGCCGTTGAGGTGCATTATGATCCTAGCGTAATTGCCTATTCGCAGTTGCTCGATATTTTTTGGCGACATGTTGACCCTACCGATAATGGTGGTCAGTTTGTCGATAGAGGCGATCAATATAAGCCGTATATTTTCTTTCATAATAACGCTCAAAAGGCGGCAGCCGAGTCATCTAAAACCTTATTAAACGCTTCGGGCCGCTACGATAAGCCGGTTTCTACTGAAATAAGACAAGTGAGTAAATTCTGGCCAGCAGAAGAGTATCACCAGGATTATTTGGTTAAAAATCCGAATGGTTATTGTCCTGATCATTCCACAGGAGTGGTATTTAAAAAGCATGAAAGCCCAGAAGAAATAGATAATTCTTTGCTTCAAAAAGGAAAGCAAATAGTAGTCATTGAATCTGAGTCTTGCCCTTACTGTGTAAAGTTAAGGGAGAACGTACTATCTGGTTACCAAGGAACAATACCCTTATCTTTCCGTACGGCTTCAGAGCTCAAGGGACTTAATGTCAAGACCGAAACTTGGGCAACTCCTACGGTTTTATTTTTAGAGAATGGAAAGGAAGTATATGGAAAGAAGGGCTATATGGAGGCCGAAACTTTTTACAAAATATTGGGCTTATTTAAATTAGGTGAAACTGAGTCTTTTAGTGTGGCATTTAATCAAGGTACTGACGCCAGGTATTGCAAAGAGTATCAGATTTTTAAGAATACTCCTGACGGTGTTTTTACAGATAAACTAAGTGGTATAGCTCTCTTTGACACTAAGGATAGATTTAATTCAGGAACAGGTTGGCTTTCGTTTACGAAAGCGATTGAAGGAACAGTAACCGAACATTTAGATACCAGTTTTGGGATGGTAAGAACTGAATTAAGATCTAAAACTTCAGGTATACATCTGGGACATGTCTTTCCGGATGGACCAAATGGAAAACCCAGGTTCTGTATAAATGCGACTGTTTTAGACTTCAAAACAAGAGAAGCTTACTTAACAGCCAGCTCGGGTTAATTTCTTTTGTCTTGGGTCGTTTATATCTTAAAGTGCGGAGACAATTCTTTATATACTGGTATAACTAATAATCTAGAGATTAGGCTACTAGCCCATGAAGAGGGTCGAGGAGCAAAATATACTAAGGGGAGGGGTCCGTTTGAGGTTGTCTACCAAAAAGGTTACCCCAGCAGAAGTAAAGCCACCGTCAAAGAAATAGAAATTAAAAAACTCTCACTAGAAGAAAAGAGAGAATTAATTTCAGGTCAATAACTAATAAATTTTTAATATTTTAAATATAATAAAAAAATGAAGATTTTGTTCATCGCCTTCTTAGTACTATTCAGTTATGAAGCCAGCTCAGAGCTCATTCAAGATTTAAAAGTGCAAAAAATAGTTGATGGAGATACCGTTTACGGTTCTTTGAATGGGAAAACTTATAAATTAAGGCTCACTGAGATAGATGCACCAGAAAGAGATCAGCCTTTTGGCAGACAATCTAAAGTTTTTCTAAGGGAGCTACTAAAAGACGGAGAATTTGATGCTGATATTTCAGGTCAAGATCAATACGGTAGATATTTAGCGAGACTTTATGATAATGGAGTTGATGTTAATAGAATGATGGTTTCTGAAGGGATGGCCTGGGTTTATGATTTTTACGTAACAGATAAAACTTTTTATGAGAATCAACAGGAGGCACAAAAGTTAAAGAAAGGTTTGTGGTCTAAGCGTTATCCTGCGCCTCCTTGGGAATGGCGGCGATCGAGATAAAAAATTTTTTAAATGCAACTTTTTCTTAAGATCAGTAAATGGCTTACATTGGTCGTAGTAAGTCTTCTAACTTGTACCCTTATACTTTTCTTAATTTTTTTTATTATGGATATATTTGGAGTATCTGGAGAAGAGGTATCAAGTAATTTGTTGGACCACAGAATACTTTTAATTCTCTTAGCGTTTGCTTCTATGCTAGTTTCTTATTTTTATCTTTATAAGAAGTAAAACTTATTCGTATTGCAGGGCAACTGCAGGATCTAACCTTGCAGCACGCTTAGCCGGCCAAATTCCAAAAAATAAACCTACACAAGCTGAGAAAGTGATTGCACCTAGAATAGCCGACACAGGTACTACGAAGGGCAGTTCAGAGAAAGAAGCCGCTAAAAAATAAATAAATGTTCCAAACAAAGCTCCAATAATCCCTCCTATAACGCACAAAATAATCGCCTCAACAATGAATTGAAACAATATAGCTCTCGGTGTTGCTCCCAAAGCCTTCCGTAAACCTATTTCTTTGGTACGTTCTGTCACTGATACGAGCATAATATTCATAACCCCTATTCCACCAACCAGTAGGCTTATGCCAGCAATTCCAGCAATTAAGGTAGTAAATATGGCTGTAGCATCTTGTTGAATTTGTTGTATTTGAGACCAGTCAATAATTCTAAAATCATTGTCTACACCTGGACTAATATCATGCTCTCTACGAAGCACTCTTTCTATGGACATCATGGCTTCCTTAATGGATGTCCCGTCTGGTATTTGTACCCTTAAAGTATTAATCCATTTTCTTCCGTATACCCTTGTGGAGGCAGTCATCATAGGTACGTATATTCTTTCGTCAGTATTTTCCCAACCACCTGATCCTTTTTTACCTAAGAGCCCTATTACTTTGAAGGAATGGCTCCCAATTTGTAACTCTTTATTAAGCAGCATCTCCTCTGGGATTTTGAGTTCTTCCGCTATGCTGTGTCCCAGTACAGCAACCTTTTTACGAGAAAAATTGTCATTTTCACTAAAAAGTTTTCCTTTTCTCAGTGTGAATGAGTTAACTGAGAAGAAGTTCGGTTGAACCCCATAAATTGAAAAATTAGCATTATTGTCACCAAATTTAACTTGTTTATTGCCATGCATCTCAGGGGAGATACGCCAAGGTATTTCCGAATCTTTTGATAAAGCATCTGAATCTTTTAACCAAATGGCAACCCAGCTGCCAGTTACGCCTCTCCTTTTCTTTTGACCTGGAAAAACAGATACAGTTTTGGCCCCTAAGCCTGAAATGGAATCTTCTATTGCTTGTTGAGCGCCTGTTCCTATGCCTACCATAGCAATAACTGCAGCTGTTCCGATTATGATAGCTAGAGCAGTCAACAAGGACCTAAGTAAATTAGCCTTGATAGCATCTACAGCAGAATTTATTGATTCCTCAATGATCATCTTCTAGCTCTTTCCTTAAGTCTCTCACCAAATTCTTCTTGGCTTCTAACTAGTCCTTCACTAGGCAAAACATATACTTTATCTCCAACAGAAAGGCCATCAAGGACTTCAACGTTTTGGAAATCTGTTGAACCTACTTTTACCCAAGTTAATGCCGGGCCTTTATTGGTGTCTTTTATTACCACAAATTTAGTAAAACCTTCATCCTCTTGTCTTGTACTTAAAAAGTCTTTGATATCTTCATTTGAGACTCCAACTAATGCAGCTACAAAAGAGATATCTTTTCTAGTCCTAAGAGAGCCTGAGGGGACTGCCAAGGACGCTTTTTCATTAAGGATTTCTATTTCAACTTCCGTATTCATACCTAATAAAAGCAGGTTTTCTTTATTTTCTATTTCAATAAGGACTGGAAAGGTAGTTACGTTTTGAACATCCAGTCCGCGAGGTTCAACTTTGGAAACTGTGCCTGTAAATTTTTTATCTCTAAATGCTGAAACTCGCAAAGTCACCTCTTGATCCAGAGAAATTTTTCCTACATCAATTTCGTCAACTACGGCCCTAACTCTTACTTGGTTTAAGTCTGCCATGGTCATCAATAGTGTTCCCCCACCTACGGCAGCTGTTGGAGAGGTTATAACTTGGCCCATTTCAACAGGTCTAAAAATTACTGTTCCTTTAATAGGAGAACGAACTAAAGTGTCATCAAGTGCTATTTTGGCATTTTCTAAAAATACTTCTGCCCTAACTTGTTGGGCTTTTGCAGTGGCATGTTGTTCTTGTATGTCTTCAAATGCCTTGTCTGAAATACTCTTAGATTTATGCAATTCAATACCCCGTTTAAGTTGAGAGTCTGCATTTCCTAATCTAACTTTTGCGACATCCAAATCAGCTTGGGCTTGCGAAAGAGCATTAGAAGGAGTTCTTTGATCAATTCTTGCTAAAACATCTCCTTTTTGAATAAAGTCTCCTACTTCTGCACCAAGATATAAAATCTCACCTGAAGCTTTAGATTTAATCTCTACTGCTGAAATTGCTTCAATAGATCCTGAGGCTTCCACTATAAGCTCTAGTTGTTTAGGGCCTACCTCTTCTATTGTATAAAAATCAAAATCGCCCTTTTTTTCGCTGCTGAAACTGAAAGCGAGTGCAATCAACAACACTACTATCAAAGAATATCTAATTGAATTATTGCCCATTATTAATTAATTGATCGAATCAGAACCAATTTCTCCATCTTTAATTGTTATTGTTCGTTGAGATTGCTCGGCTATTTCTCGTTCATGAGTTATAACTACAATGGTTTGACCTCTTTTGTTTAAATCTTTAAATATTTCTAAAACCTGATGGCCAGTTTTTGAGTCTAAGTTTCCTGTTGGCTCATCTGCAAAGAGAATGGAAGGGGAATTAACCAAAGCTCTAGCGATGGCAACTCTTTGTTGTTCACCCCCAGATAATTCAGTTGGTTTATGAGTTAATCGATGACTCAGCCCAACTTTATCTAGTACCTCTTCAGCCCTAATGAGTCTTTCGGATTGTTTTACAGAAGCGTACTTTAGTGGCAGAGCTACGTTTTCAAGGGCAGAACTTCTTGGCAGAAGATGAAATTTTTGAAAGACAAAACCTATTTCTCTATTTCTTATGCCTGCAAGCTGCTCTTCATCTAAATTGCCGACATTTTTATCATTAAGAAGGTAGGTTCCTTTTGAAGGGGTATCTAAACAGCCTACTATGTTCATTAATGTAGATTTACCTGAACCAGAAGGGCCCATGATTGAGACAAATTCACCTACCTCTATACTGAAGCTTACTCCTCTAAGAGCATGCACGAACGTCTCTCCTAAGTCATAAGATTTGTGGACATCTTCTACTTGAATCACAGTAATAACAGAAAATAAAACTAAACAGGTGTTATACCTAACTATAACACCTAAGATTATTAAGTTGAACTAATATTTATAAGTCGTTCAATTAATTGTTAAGATAATTCCAAAAGTAACACTGAAAATATATTTATGTCATACACTTTACAATTAGGGGACAAAGCTCCAAATTTTGAGAATCTTTTATCTACAGAAGGTCAGTTATATGGAGTTAAAGATTTTGATAATAAATCTTTTAAAGTTATTTTCTTTACTTGCAATCATTGTCCTTATGTAACTGGTTCAGATGAATTAACTAGAAGTGTTGCTGAGACATTTAAAGATGATGTTGAATTTATAGCTATAAATTCTAATAGTGCCGACACTTATCAAGAGGATTCATTTGAGAATATGGTGGCAAGGATGAAATCCTTAAGATTTCCTTGGCTATATCTATATGATGAAACTCAAAATACGGCTTTAGATTACGGAGCTTTAAAAACACCTCATTTCTTTGTTTTTAATGATTCTTGGAGACTTATCTACACCGGCAGAAATACAGATAACCCTAGAGATACAAGCCAGAAAACAACTAATGATTTATCCAATGCTTTAGAGGAAGCTATCCAAGGTAAAAAGATTTCTGTGCCGATAACTAATCCAATTGGTTGCAATATTAAGTGGGAAGGGAAACCAGCTCACTGGATGCCTGCAGAAGCATGTGACTTAATATAAAAAAGGAGAAAGGAATGACTTATTCACACATAGGGGGAGGGACAAGGGAATCATTTAAGGACCTTGAAGATGATTTCAAAATGATTGAGAGTTTTATGGGCTACTTACCTAATTCCCATTTATCCATGGCTAAAAATCCTAATTTAAATAAAGGATTTTCTAATTTAGCAGGTGCTATTTTTGGTAGTAAACATCTTAATATGGATTTGGTAAATTTAATTGCCTTGGCCTCTAGTTTGTCTTCTGGATGTAAATACTGCCAAGCTCATACTTCTCACGGAGCGAGCAGGGCAGGAGTGAGCCCTGAAAAGATTGCAGAAATTTTAAAATATAAGGAAAGCCATCAATTTATTGAAAGTGAGAAAGCAGCATTAGATTTAGCTTTTGCTGCCGGGGTAACACCTAATGCTTCACAAAAAGATCACTTTGTTGAATTACAAAAATATTTTAGCGATGAAGCCATTATTGACATAGTTGCTGTAATTGCTCTTTTTGGTTTCTTGAATAGATGGAATGATACATTGGGAACTGTATTAGAAGACGTCCCTAAGGGATTTGTTGAAGATAAACTTAAGCCTTTAGGCTGGAATAAGTAAGGAGATATTTATGGAGATACCTTTTGAAAAAACATTAGCAGAGATCATTAGATGGCGAGTAGATAAAAATCCAGATGCTATAGCTCATAAATTTGGAGATCGTGAAACCACCTATAAGGAGTTTGATTCTTACGCTAATCAAATCGCTCAAGGCTTAATAGCTTTGGATTGTGGTCCGGATACAAGAGTCGCTTTTCTAGCAAAGAACTCAGATTACTTTTTTGAATTTTTATATGGAACATTAAAATCAAGAACAGTGGCAGTGGGAGTTAATTGGAGGCTAGCACCTCCTGAAGTTGCTTTTATAGTGAATGACTCCAAGAGCGAAGTTCTTTTTGTTGGATCAGAGTTTTTTGGATTGATAGAACAAATAAAAGATGAACTTCCTCATGTTAAGAAGATTATTGCTGTAGGGGATGTTCATGAGGAATGGGAAACCTTTACAGAGTGGAGAGACGCGCAAAAAGATGAAGATCCCTTTATAGAGACCCAACCTGAAGATGATGTAATCCAGTTATATACCTCAGGTACGACCGGTCATCCAAAAGGGGTCCAATTAACTAATAATAACTTCTCTAGTGCTAATATTATGGCCAAACAAGGATATTATCGACAGTCCTTCCGAGAACTGTCAGTGAATTTAGTTTGTATGCCTGTATTTCATGTTGCGGGAACTAATATGGGGTTAGCGGGTTATGTGTTTGGATGCAAAAGCATAATTATTCCCGAAGTTGACCCAACCTTAATTTTGGAATTAATTGAGAAAGAAAAGATAGAAAATACTCTTTTTGTTCCAGCCGTGATTCTTTTCTTAATTCAACATCCGGAAGTAAATAATGTCGATTGGTCTTCTTTAAAGACAGTGGTTTACGGTGCTTCTCCAATAGCACAAGACACACTAGAAAAAGCAATAGAGATTATGGATTGTGAATTTTGGCAAGTCTATGGCTTAACTGAAACTAATGGAGCTGTAACTTTCTTAGCACCTGAGGATCACGACCCAAGTAAAAATAAGCTCAGATCTTGTGGGAAACCTGGTTACGGCGCAGAAATTAAAATAGAAGATGAAAATAGAAACGAACTAGCCGTAGGTGAAGTAGGGGAGATTATTATTAAATCAGACAATAACATGAAAGGTTACTGGAACAATCCGGAAGCGACTGAAGAGTCTATAGTGGATGGGTGGTTTTATTCTGGAGACGCTGGTTATTTTGATGAAGATGGTTTTTTATATATTCATGATAGGGTCAAAGATATGATTGTTTCAGGAGGAGAGAATATTTATCCTGCTGAAGTAGAAAATGCCTTAATGAGTCATGATGACATACTGGATGCTGCTGTGGTTGGTATACCAGATGATAGGTGGGGCGAAGCTGTAAAAGGTTTTGTCGTATTAAAAGAAGGCGTCGAATTAAAGGAAGAAGAGATTATTTCTTATGCGAGGACTCAAATAGCTGGATATAAGTGTCCCAAATCAATCAACTACGTAAGCGAGCTCCCTCGTAATCCTTCTGGTAAGATTCTTAGAAGAGAAATAAGAGATCCCTTTTGGGAAGGCAAAGACAGAAAAGTTTCAGGAAACTAAGATTATGAATACCTTTGATCCCGATAAATTTGAGCAACAGTCTCATCCCTATACTATTAAACGTCTGAGCCCTTCAATTGGGGCCGAACTTTTAGACTTAGATTTAAAAAACTCTTTGAGTGAAGACCTAAAAGATGAGATTTATCAAGCCCTCTTGGTTTATAAGGTTATTTTCTTCAGAGATCAAGATTTATCAATAGAAGAACATCTTGAATTTGCTAATAATTTCGGAGAACTAGAGATTCATCCATTTGCTAATAACGATAAGCAATACCCAGAAGTTTTAAAGATCACTCATAATGAAAAAAACAAAGGTAGGGAAAACTTATGGCATTCTGATGTAACTTGGAGACTGGAGCCTTCCTTAGGGTCTATTTTGAGGATGAAAGAGGCACCAAAAGTAGGTGGTGATACTTTGTTTGCTGATATGTATGCAGCTTATGAAGACTTATCTGATGAGATGAAAGAACAACTTGATGGGGCAGTAGCTGTGCATGATTTCGAAGGTTTTAGAAAAAGACTGGAAAAAAAAGGAGTCAGTAAAGAAGAAATTGAAGACTTCAACAAAAAGTTCCCCATGCCAGAACATCCTGTTATAAGAACGCATCCTGATACCGGTAAGAAATTAATTTATGTGAATGCTGCTTTCACTAAATGCATTAAAGATTGGGAAGTTGAAGAATCATCAAATATGCTGAAATACTTGTATTCCAGAGCATCTACTCCAGAATATCAGTGCCGTTTTGTTTGGAAAGACAATTCTATAGCTTTTTGGGACAACAGGTCTGTCCAGCATTATGCTGCCTCAGATTACTGGCCACAGGTTCGGAAAGTAGAAAGGGTAACTATTATTGGGGATCGTCCTAGATAATTAATACTTAATCTATATCATGCGCCTCCATCAGGCGTCTTTATGAAAATCAGTAAATTTTTTATAGATCTTTTTCTTATTATTGCCATTGGATTAACTTGGGGAGCTTCTTTTATGTTCACCAAGATAGCTGCTCCAGTGGTTGGACCAATAGATCTAGTCACATCAAGGTTATTAATTGCAGCAGCTTTTTTAGCTCCCATATTTTTAAGAAAACATCACTTCAAGGGGTTTCGGGATCATATAAGGCCTTTGATTATTTTTGGCATATTTAATGCAACTCTGCCTTTCTTTCTTTTTGCTTATGCCGCTTTAACTATAAATGCTGGAACACTTTCAGTAATGAATGCAACTTCTCCTCTCTTTGCCTTCGTCATATCAATTTTATGGCTAAGATTTTCTTTTAACTGGATACAACTAGTGGGTTTAATTATGGGGTCTATAGGGTTGATAATTTTTATTGGTTACGAATCCCTTCAATTCTCATGGCTTCCAATCGCTTGCTGCTTAATGGGTGCTTTTATGTATGCAGCTTGCGCTAATTATCTTTATAAACTTAATCATTTAGATCCAGCCTACTTGGCTACTATGACCTTAATTGTAGGGACCTTTATGTTTATGCCATTTTCTTATTACGAAGGTGGAATAAGTTTTGAATTATCTAAACAAGTGTGGGTTAGTATTCTCTTATTAGGATTTTTGTGTACAGGGTTAGCTTATGTCGCTTTTGTTATCTTAATTAGAAGAATGGGTCCTGTAGGGGCATCATCTGTTCTTTTCATAGTTCCCGTTGCAGGAATGGTTTGGGCTAATATATTTTTAAACGAATCAATTACAACCTCTATGCTTTCTGGTTGCTTCCTTATTCTTTTAGGAGTAGGGATGACAAACTTTTTTGGACCAGATTTAAGCGAAGATAAATTGTAAATCCCCTACATTTTAGATACATTGAATTCTTCAATTAAGCGGAGAATTAATGTGAGTCAAACCAGAGACTGGCGTAAAGTCAGAGCGGAAGTTAAAGATTTTGTTGAGAACGAAGTTTATCCAGCTGAATCCATTTTGAATGAGAGAAGCGAGGAATCAAATCAAAAACTAAAAGAGCTTATGGACAAAGCCAAGGAAAGAAATCTTTGGGCTTTGGGGCATCCTGAAGACATAGGCGGTCAAGGCATGCCTTTTATGGAATATGTGTATGTGAACGAAGTTGTAGGACGGTCTTCACCAGCGATAGTCGCTTTGGGAACTCATTCATTACAAGATTCTATTATGTTGAGGGAATTTGCATCTGACAGATGGAGAGATGCGTACTTAGGACCTTTAGTAGCAGGTGAGATATTTCCAAGCTTTGGTATGACCGAACCAGATACAGCCAGCTCGGATCCAACGCAGCTACAGACGGCTGCTGTATTAGAAGACGGAGAATGGGTAATCAATGGAAGAAAGTGGTTTACTAGTGGCGCAGCAAGAGCAGCTTACACTACAGTTATGGTTCGGACGGAACCTGATAATCCAGGGCATGGAGCTTTTAGTATGATAATAGTTCCTACGGATAATCCTGGGTATAAAATAGTAAGAGAAACCCCAGTTCTTGGAATTAATGGCGGTCACTACGAAGTTGAGTATGACAATGTAAGGGTGCCTGAAGAGAATCTGTTAGGTCCAAGAGGGCATGGTTTTATTATTGCGCAAAGAAGACTAGGCCCAGGAAGAATTTTTCATTGCATGAGATGGTTGGGTCAAGCTCAACGAGCTTTTGATTTGATGTGTAGACGCATGCACGAAAGGAAAACTTTCGGTTCTTCCTTAGCTGAAAAACAGTTAATGCAAAAATTTGTTTTCGATAGCGCTTGTGAGATACAAGCTAGTAGACAGCTGACACTGGACGCAGCAAAACGTATTGACCAAGGGGATGACGCCAGAATTGAGATAGGAATGATTAAGGTAGTTGGTGCTGAAATGCTCCACAATGTCATTGATAGAGCCATTCAGGTACATGGAGCAAAAGGTCTAACTGATGATACCCCATTAAGTTTAATGTACAGACATGCTAGAGAGGCCAGAATCTATGATGGGCCGGATGAAGTGCATGTACAGTCAGTAGCCAAAAGGATTTTAAGAAATTATGACAATAATGGAGCAGGGTGGGATTTCGGAGAACGGGATGCTACTTTAGATCAAAAATAAAGGAGATATAGTTATGACTGAGAACATCGATCCATTAGCAAATATTTTCAATGAAAGAAGTCCAAAAGATATAAATGACTTCAGGAATATCTTAGAAGAAGCAATAGAAGCAACAGGAGCAAATGAAAACCTTCCTGAAATAGGTAATTTTCTTGCTGAAGTTGAGATATCTAAAAAAGAAGATCACACTTTAACTACTGATATTCATGTTCCAAAAGGCGAAGGGCCTTTTCCCATACTAGTTTATTTTCATGGAGGAGGATGGATTTCAGGAAGTCCTAAAAGTCATAGGAAAATATGTCATCGTTTTGCTGAGGCAGGGATCTTAGTTTTCAATGTTGATTATGCTTTGGCTCCAGAAAATCCTTTCCCTCAGGGCTTCGATGAATGCTGCGAGGCTTTAAGATGGGTTGTAGATAATGCATCCAAATATAATGGAGATTCAAATAACTTATCAGTCGGAGGAGATTCTGCTGGAGGTAATCTAACTGCTGCATGTGCAGCAGCCTTAATAGAAGACAACCACGTAAATATAAAGAAAATTCTTTTGATATACGGGGTTTTTGATTTCTCAACCATGAATCAATCTAGTAATGATACTGCCTCGGAATCTGAATCACAGGATTTACTAATGGAGATGATGGTGGGTTCTTATCTAGGAGCAGACCGCGATGAAAATACTCTTTCCGATCCTAGAGTAAGCCCTATACATGTTGCAAATAAACTACCTCCAGCTCACATTCTTTGCGGTACCTTAGATGGACTTATCACAGGATCAAAGCTTTTAGCTGAAAAAATGAATTCTTTCGGTATACAAAACGAAGAGTTTTATTATGAAAACATGCCTCATGGGTTTCTCCATTTTGAAGATTACTTTACTGAATCTAGAGAAGCCATAGATCGAATGGTTACTTTTTTGAATGGTTAATTCTTTTTAAATTTACATTTTTAAAAAGATTAAGGTCCAACATCTTTTATGATTTCTCTATGAGAACTCCACGTGTTTATTATGGCTTCAGGAGTCCCAATTCCAGCAGACCTTGGATCGCCTGATGGTCCAAACCAGTGGTTTTGAGGTGCTCCTGTGGTTCTGGCTTTCATCCCGGTGTAAGTAGTTCCATTCACTGTATTTGCCAATAAATCTTGTTGGAAGAAAGTGTCATTACTTACAATAGCTGCAGTTAGATTTTGGGTGATCTTCTCAAGAGCATTTTTTACTAGGCCAATTTCTTTATCCGTGTAGACAACCACTATTTGAAAAGGGCCAAATACTTCTTTGGTGATTTTCTTAAAGTTGT
>ENA-ORXI01002531-ORXI01002531.1-sediment-metagenome-genome-assembly--contig:-NODE-2531-length-13063-cov-32.720391_pt1 | contig 13063 bp, 16 predicted proteins | sample MGYA00237861_ERZ511468 | MGnify/ENA primary metagenome ERZ511468 (study PRJEB26299, sample SAMN06266213) | sediment metagenome | isolation source: Hudson Canyon methane seep mesocosm | place... | reverse complement strand
AGTATCTCGCCAATATACTGATATAAGTTATAGGTGAAGGAGTCATAATTATCGATGATATAAACTTTCATTGTGTTGGCTCCTGATCTTTAGGTAAAAACTTATCTAATACTTTTTTGGTACCAGCAAACTTACGACGAATCTCCTCATACTCATCCTCAGGGTTTGAGTCATAAACATTGCCTCCGCAGGTTTGTACGTACGCGTCTTCACCCTTTGCAAAAACAGTTCGAATGGGGATGGCAAAGGTACAGTCGCCATTGAACGAGAAATGTCCGACTGCGCCGCCGTAGGGGCCTCGACCGTCTATTTCCAAGTCATCAATGATTTTCATAGCCTCTATTTTTGGTGCGCCAGTCAGAGTGCCTGCTGGAAAGTTACTGGCTAAAGCAGAAAACATATCTTCTTTATCAGAGATAATACCTACAATTTCACTGGCGATATGTTGCACGTGACTAAAACGTTTAATGTCCATTAAGTTTCTGACTTTTACCGTACCAAACTGAGCAACTCGACCAATATCATTCCGGTGTAAATCAACAATCATATTATGTTCGGCAATTTCTTTCGGGTCGTTTAGTAAGGCTCGTGCGTAAGAGGTGTCTTCCTGTTTATTGTTACCGCGAAGCGCTGTGCCAGCTAGTGGAAATGTTTCCATTTCACCTTGCCTTAAACGGAACAGTAATTCAGGGCTTGCGCCAATTAATTTTTGATCATCAAACTTTACGTAATACATTTGGGGAGAAGGGTTCACTTCCCTCAGTTGTTCGTAAATATTGATGGTGTCGCCTTCAAGGTGAAAACGCTTTTTGAAACCAACTTCAGTCTGAAATATTTTACCGTTGATAATATCCTGTTTCACTTTTAACACCGCATCGCGATGTTCTGCCTGACTCATGGTTTCTTCTTTTGGTGTGACCGTGAGTGCCCCGTTGGGAGTATCACTTTCTGCAATTAAGTCTTTCACCAAATCGAGGCGGCTATTGTGATAATAAAAATAGATAATTTCACCGGTCATCTTATCCAGAATTAAACCATCCATGAATAAACCAAACCGGAAAGCATCAAACATGGTGCTACTTTGCAAGGAGAGTGAGGGTTCGAAGTAGTTCATACTGTCATAACCCAAATAGCCGGTTAGCCCACCTGCGTATTTTCGTGAAATGACATTCTGCGGAATAATGTCCCGTAATAAATAGTAAGGGTTCTCACTATGAAAGCTTTCGCTGCTACCATCACGTTCTTCAACAGTTAAGCTGGTGTCATTGGCATAAAATACTTTTTCAGGATCAAAACCAATAATGGAGTGTCGTGATACATGGCTTTCTTCTCCTAAAGATTCCAGAAAAAAACAATGCTTATATCGTTTCTCAATCTTTTTGAATAACGCAAAAAAATCGCAATCTGCGCCGATAGTGATGTAATGAGGCTTTCGAGGCAACTCAATTTTTGAAGGCTTTTTAGACATATTTAACCTATTTGTCTTTTAGTGCACGTGAGCCACGTGTGACCGTTGCAATACCTACACCTAGCGTTTCGGCTATTTGGCGTTGCGGCATTCCTATTTTAAGTAATCTTATAATTTGAAGACGTTTACTTATTTCACTTAACTCTGAGGGCGTAAGGAGATCTTGAAGTATGGTATTCATACTTTCAGGTTCTTTTGCTGTCAGAAGATGTTCAAGCAGGTCTTGCAGATATATATTATTTGTATTCATGTACTAGTACGCTACCATATTTTTATATTCAGTCAAGGTATTAAGCAGGATGGGGGGAAGTTTTTTATTTAATGAACTCTAGTGAAAGGTACACCGCAGAGGATAAAGCGACCATGCCTAAAGAGGCAATTACTGAGCTACGTAGTGGAATGCATAACGAAAATGGTGTGATCCCTGAATTCGCTACATTAAGTTTAAAACAAACCTCTTTGAATCAATAGAGTGCACTCAGAGTACGCCTGAGATCTTTTTGACCGCTACAACTAAACAAAACTACTTTTATGTAGGTAGGGGGTTATTTTCCTATATATACAATAGGCTGACTTCACAGAAATCAGCACTGCTTTCATCAAGCGGGCTTCTTTTCGGAAGGCTCATCGGTTTCAGTATCTTCCTCAAGCAAGGCTTTAGCTTTTGAGAAGTCGACCTCGTAACCTTTATCAAGTGCCTCTTTACTTGGTTTTATCCCACAACTACTTCCAGTCATGGGCATCGATTCAGCACTGCCGGAATGTTTGATATTGCTCATAACTTGCGCCTTTAATTGATTAATGATGTACTTCACCGTTGTTTATTCATCTAAAAAATTAGACCAAGATGGCGATCTTTTTGTTCAATTTTAAGTTGCGTTTAATATGCTAGTGAAGGCCGCTACCACCGCTTTTTTTTATTTCATTTACAATCTCAGCTTGGACTGATTTCTCACTGAATGCAGCCAGTAGTGCATTTAGGGTAGCCACATAAGCTTGATAGCCATCGCCCTTCGTTTGAAGTGTTATATCATCGGTTCGGCTTACTAATTTTTCTTTACCAAAGTTGCCGCTAAGGGTCCAATTTACCTTTAACCTTACAACCCCTCCTAGTTGGCCACTAAAGTGTTGAACATCTAGTTGCAATTGATATTGTGGTCGGAAGCGGGTGTTCCAGGGCTCAGTGACTACTCCACTTATACCTAGGCTTTGAGTCATTAATTCGGCGACAACACGCGTAAAGTCTTCTTTCAGGCGGCCTGCCCAAACGTCATGGCTGGCGACTTGCACGGCTGGGCCTGTTTTGTGCGTCACGATACCTTTGCGGATAAGCATGGAAGGCAGCTTAACCGGGCCTATGCCCAGTGTCGCCTCGTTGGACAAGCTAACTGTTGTAGAGGAAACTGGCAGCGCATGAAGGCTGTAATAACGTGTTTGGATTTTGGTTGAACAAGCTGCCAGCAGGCATATTACAAATATTGTCAGTAGTTTCATCATAGTTATTTTGCCTCATCTCGACCCATAATTAACGTACTAGGGTTTCGTGACAATTGATCGCTGAATGCTTTCATAGAAATGGATGCCGCACTGACATCTTTCAACATTTCAAGCAGTTGATAATGTACCGCTGAATCAGGTGCGATTGCTTGGTCAATGGTTGTCAGGGTGCTTTGCATTGTTGTGATGGTATCGGTGAGCGAATCACTTGAACCGTTAAGGTTGGTGAGCAAGCTATTAATATCGCTGATAATCTTCTTCTTATTTATATCCTCTACGATTTGGGCTGTGCTACTAAGGCTGTTGTTCAGATTATTAGCAATTGCATCAAAGGGAAGTTGCTCAATACGTTGTGCAATATCAGAAACACGTTTAAAGATTTGCAGTTCTTCATTTTGAGAGGAGGGCAATACCCAATAATCGTTGAAACGTTTTAATAATGCAGGTGTATCCTTTACGGGTTGGATGTGGTTTGGTATCAAGTCGACATAGAGTGATCCTGTCAGAATATTTCGGGGTTTTAGTTGAGCACGCATACCTGCAGAAACTAAATTTTCCATCAGTTTATTGAGTTCATTTAAGGTGGGGGTATTATTAGGGTTCACGCGTTCAGGCTGGATAGAAATCACCACATTCACAAATTTATCAGCGCCAATGCCATAATTTAGTCCAACGTGTTCAACTTTACCCACTTGAATACCTCTAAACTCAACTGGAGCATCTTTTACTAAGCCTCTTACAGAACTATCAAACCTAAGTATATAGGGGAAGGATATCGTTAGTGCGCCTTCTGCAACCGCCTTCTGGTCGTTGAATAAATAAAACTGACTGCCTGAGCTAGCAAGCCCAGCTTTGTTTGACATAAATGACGGCGTATTAAATGCAAGGCCACCAGATACCAATGAAGAAAGTGTTTCCATTTTAGCAACCACACCATTAGCACCGATTTCAACGCCGATACCGCTAACATTCCAGAATTTTGTACTGGTTCTGATTAGTTCATTATGTGGGGCATTAATAAAAATACGAATTTCTACCTTGCCTTTCTTAGGCAATAAACGATAGCGTGTTACTTCACCAACAGGAATTTGTCGATGGTAAACAGGCGAGCCAATATCAAGTGAGCCAAGTTCTTCTGATAATAGAATATATTGCGTGCCTTCTTGATAGGATCTGACAGAAGGCGGTTCTGTGAGACCTTCAAATTGGGAACGGAACTCGCCTCGCTTACCAGGGTCCATCTCAATGTAAACACCCGACAATAAAGTATCAAGGCCACTAACTCTTCCCAATGAGATTCTGGGGGAAACGACCCAAAAACGGGTGAATTCAGACACTAATGATTTAACTTGAGGGTCAAGCTCTACTAGTGTGGTTACTTTTTGAAAGTCATTACTTAGTTTGATGTTGGTGACTTTACCGACCACCACATCTCTAAATTTAACGTGCGTTTTTCCGACGGTAATGCCTGCCGCATCATCAAATACTATTTGTACTTCAGGGCCTTTATCTTGCCATGCCTTGAGGGCTAGCCAGCCGGCGATTACTAATGCCAGTAAGGGTACAATCCAAATAGGCGATACCTTGCTAGTCGGGCTTAGATTAGGGATGTTTTCGCTCATTGGTGGTGATACCTAATCTGTTTTTTTATTTTCATACGCATCCCATATTAGTTTGGGGTCAAAGGTTTCTGCTGCCAGCATGGTGAGCACTACGACTCCGGCAAAACATAATAATGCGCCACCGGGCTCGATATTGGCCAATAGACCGAATTGGACCAAGGCTACGAGTGTTGTGACAACGAATACATCAATCATAGACCATCGGCCAACAAATTCTGTTATTCGATATAAACGTGCCATTTGTTTGGGGTCACCGTTAAATTTGATGGATACGTTCCAAAGTAAATACGTCATAACAATTAATTTAGCGATGGGCACAACAATGCTGGCAAAAAATACTACCATCGCAATCGGTATATCGCCGGAGTGAATTAGATGTAAGACTCCAGAGAAAAGTGTATCTGTACTTTCCTGACCAAGATGTGTGGTCGTCATGATAGGTAATAAATTAGATGGAATGTATAACACCAATGCAGCGATTAAAAGGGCGGTCGTTTTTTGAATACTATGGGGTAGATGTAGATGTATATGTATTCCACAGCGAGGACATTCGTTATTGACTTTAAGTTGGGAAACTCCAATATGAGCTTCACAACAATGACAGGCTACGACAGCTTCGTCGTCTTCCTTTGTATAAAAGTTATCATGATTCAGCCATTCCCAAATGTCCTCCCGACTCAGGTAAAGGTTATTGGCAATTAGGGTTAACACTAAACCCATAAAGGCATAAATTCCGGGGCCAAGAATAATTTCGGCAAAATTTCCCAGCTTTAAACTGGCTACAGCGATGCCGACTAAAAATATCTCGAGCATTCCCCATGGCTTGGATATATGCAGCATATGAACAATAAGGCCAATAAATGGCGCACGAACATTCATAAATCGAGATAGCAAAATGTAAAGTACACTTAATAGTTCAAATAAAGGAAACAAAAAAATGGTGATAAAGACGATCGATGCCAGCAGAAATTCATTACGATGAATTAAGGCTTGTACGCCGCCAATTAAATTACTATTTTGAACTTGGCCCGCAGTTTCTAAACCGATAAAGGGAAATATATTAGCAAGTATAAAAAGAATGATGCCCGCGATAGTAAAAGCGGTCACTTTATGTTCCCAGTCAGGTCGATGCGTGAGCATAACGTGGCCGCAAAACTTGCAGTCTAATTGCTGATTCTTACCCACGTGGGGTAGGTCATACAAATGGCCGCAGTCTTGGCAGGATATTAAATCTCGATGTGTTGAAATCATGATAAATTCAATTAAAGAGTATCAGGTTAGCATAGCATGACATAGTGAGATCAGCCTTTTTAACCAGACAAAGATGCATGGCTATGAGACCTCCATAACCTATTTTAACTATAATAACTGTGGGGCACGAACTCTGTCTTCAGTTGCATCGAGTTAAAAATCAGTATTGATAATTCAAATAATGAGATCTTTTATCTGGGTTTTTATCTTCTCGCCCTGCTGAAGATGGTAACTGACTGGGCTTAGATAAAACCGGCTTCGTTTATGTGCGTTTATCGTTTCTTTGGTGTGCCATGTTTCCTGCATCACTACTTCATCTTGTGCGTTGAGAAGTTGGCTGTATAGGGTTAGTTTTGTAATGTCGAATGGACTGTTGTTTTCAAATCTAACGAGTAACGGGCCATTCGGATCTTGGTGGTAACGAATGCTGATGAATTTTTCAGGGTGTCTATGAACATCTAAGCGACGTATTTTTCGATGCGTTGATTCTTTAAGTTCCTTTCTTGATGTTTTTTCCTGTTTAGCTATAAAAGTAGACGGCTTTACGGTGTTTTTGTGACTTGCGGAGCAGGCATAGAGAGTCAGAGTGAAGAGTATCGCTAACGGGATATAGGCTTGTTTGAAAGTACGATACATGAGTATTAGCCTTCAAGGTTCAATTGAGGTGATACATATACTATCGGTTTTTTTGCAAGAAAACTCAGCCACTTTTAGTTGACCACTTGTACCTTAGGTTATGAAGATCTACATACCGATAGATCGCAAGTAATGAGAAAAACCATAAGGTGCATTTGATTACATTTGTTATAAAGAGGAGTAAGCTCAATCTTATGAAAGATTGATGTTCGAAATCAACAAGATATAAACGATCAAAAAATACGTGTATTAATGTCAATTAGAGGTATAAATATATGTCAAAGGAAACCGCGGAAGAAATTGAGCAACGTAGAAAAATTATTGAGAAACAACGTTCCCAATGGAAGGCTGTTATATATGGTGAGTCTGCTGAAAATATAGCAAGGTTTCAGCGTCAAGTAGCCAAATATGGTCGTATAAAAATCTGGTAGTCGATGCGTTCTTAGTTTAATCAAAATCTGATGCATGTGGTTTCAACTGATTAACGCAACACATTATACTTTATAAGAAAAGGAGGGTGGGTTATGAATGACTACCCTTGTTTAGCGTCTATATTTATTAGTTCTTTTAAGGTCCTCCACGGCTAAGTAAAAAATCTTAAACCCATGCTTCCGCTAAGAGTAGCCCTTCAATACTTGCCCAATAAATTAGAGAGCACCAAATGAAAGTAACCACGGTTAACTCCAGCATAATACTGATACGAGTCTCTTTTAATCGCCTGGCAATCAGTGCATAACTGGGAATACCTAACAGAATGGGCGCTAGCAGAAGGGTGGTATGTTTACCGTAACGCTTCCATAATTTAAGCACCTTTCGAAGGTTTTTGTTAAAACCCTTGGGTTTGGTTTGACGTTTTGCCATCCAAAGGTCAGTGATAAATAGTGATGCCGCTGCAGAACAAAGTGCTGGCCCCATATTGAACAACAGCATTTCCCAATAAGAAAAATTAGCACCGACTGCGATAAGCGGCCCGATATAGGTTTTCCAAACACTGAAGAAAAAAATACTCAGTATTTGCAGAAGGTATGTTTCGTCCATATTCTAATCACAAAAGTTAAATGAAGAAGGGGGTGATGTTTGCATAATCATACTTTTACCTAGTGTAGAAAGTAAACAAAATGTCGGATGAACTCTCAAGTGCAGCAAATGGATCCACTCCCATAATCCACTAAGGTTTCATGTTTATTTATTGAAAAAACTTAATCATGGTGCAGAATATTTTCTCATATAATTCAGAAACTGGATGTAGACTAAATAAAAGAAAATTTTGGTTTAGGTATTAAACCTTGAAACAGTTTATAGACGGATTAACCAGTGTTAAGCAATCAAAGGAAATCATATGCATAAAGTAAGTAAAGAAGAATTTATCAAGAAATCAGCCCTCGGTGGACTGATCATTGTATTGCCAATTGCAATCGTTGCGATGGGAATAAAATGGTTGTTCAAATTGGTGACAGATCTAATTCAGCCATTTACTAACCTTGTTGTGAATCATATTGGTTTTCCCGAGCTGGTGGGAGACATGATCGTCTTAGTTGCCATGGCGGGTAGTTGTTTTGTTGTTGGGTATTTGGTCACAACGAAAGGCGGTGCTTATCTACATACAAAGTTTGATGGTCGTCTGGCTCAATATGCGCCGGGCTATCGAATGGTGAAAGATATTATAAACCAATTTGTCGGGGATAAATCAACGTCGCCTTTCGCCAATGGTGAAGTTGCCTTAGTGAAAATTTTTGGTGCCGAGGCTGAAACCCAAGTAACCGGCATTGTCACTTCTCGTCATGTTAATGGCAGGTTTACCGTTTTTGTACCAACTGGCCCTAATCCTACCTCAGGTAATATGTATCATGTTAATGAGTCTCAAGTAGAGTTGAGAGCTGATGTAAAGGTTGAAGATATGATGCGAACCATCATTGCTTGTGGCGCTGGAAGTGGTGATTTATTTGCGAAACAAGATGCCTAGGGGGCGTCGTTGAATATAAACAAAACAAATTTTAAGGTCTGTACTTTAAACCTCTTTAATTACGTCGCACCGCCTAATGCTTTTTATGAACTGGAAAATATATATTCCAGTTCGCAATGGCAAAAGAAGGAATGCTGGATTCAGCAGCAGTTATCTATATTGAAGCCAGATATCATAGGCTTTCAAGAAGTATTTAGTCCTAATGCGCTCCAACAATTAACTCTCAAACAAGGCTTTCCTTATTTTGCAACGGTTTCGGAGCCAAGAATTAGCTCACATCATGTATATGACAAACCGGTTGTGGCGCTAGCTTCTAAGTTTCCAATCGTATCTCTTTCTGCCGTTGAGGTGATACCTAGCGTCTTAGGTGATCTGAAAATACATGCAGACTTTAACTTTAGCCGACCGCCAATAAAGGCTGAAATTAAAATCGATGGTTTTAGCAATGTTCTGGTTTATGTTGTCCACCTGAAATCACAGCGTTCATTACTGGAATCCTCCTTGAATGAGACTGAGAATGTTTTGAACGATATAAGCTCAAGTATGGCAGCTCAAGTACATGGTCGATGGGCCTCAACAATACAGCGAGGTACGGAAGCTGCCTTGATCTATCAAGACATCATTCAGGAAATGCATCATAGCCAAAGACCGGTTATCTTGATGGGAGACTTAAATGATGCGATTGAATCACATGCCATACAGCCTTTATTGGGTGGCGCAAATATGGATAAAGTTAATAATAAATATATTTCAAATATGCCGTTAAGTCACCAAAGGGCAATTCAGCGCTTTTCCCTTTATGATGCTTTTTTATTACAAGATAAGATAATGCCATCAGCACGAAAGGCAACTCATTACTTTGCAAACCGTGGTAATGTGCTGGACTACATTCTATTATCTAAAGACTTTAATATAAATTATGACCATAGTTTGGCTAGTATTACTAATTACCATGTTAGCGATAAACATCTGGTTAACCCCAAGTATGAAGTCGACGCTGAATGCTCAGACCATGCGCCGGTGATGGTTGAAATTGAGATAAGATGCTGACTTTTCTTGGGCCTGCTAATTAAGCAATTCTGGAATAAATACGATGAGTACAGAAGCGAAGTTTTCAATAGGGCAATTGGTGCAGCACAGTATGTTTGGCTATCGCGGTGTTATTTTTGAACTGGACCCTTACTTCATGTTGAGTGAAGAGTGGTATCTAAAAGTTGCCTTGTCTCGACCGCCAAAAAATGAACCTTGGTACAATGTATTGGTCGATAATGCGTCCCATACTACCTATGTTGCAGAGCGAAATTTAATCGCATCAAGTGACCTTACTGAAATTAACCACCCTGAAATCGAACTTTATTTTGAACGCTTCGAAAAAGGCCTTTATCGACTTAACAGGCAGCATATTCAGTAAATTATTCAGTGCTAATAGATCTTAGTAGCTCAGCACATTTTACTACGTTTTTTCACTAAACAGCGCTAAAATTATAGTAGATTGAATTTAGAGGGCGTCATCAACAATGCGCTCTAGTGTGCCTAGGGAGGAGTTTATGAAACGTTTAATCAATCAACTGTTGAAGTTTCTTAAAAGATATCTGGCCCCTGAAATTAATGGTGTGCTCTTTCTTTGTATGGCGGAACTTTAAAGTGAAACGCATCAAGCAATTAATTATTCTCGCAATTGTTGTTGTAACAAGTGGCTGTAGTTTACTACAACAAGCGCCAAACGATAGTTCTCAGGCCTCATCGCTTGTTAACTCAATAGCTAATAATACGATTGTTCAACAGCTTGAAGCTCAATATGCTGAGTGGAAAGGGGTTAAGTATGCGTATGGCGGGCTCAAAAAGTCTGGAGTAGACTGCTCGGGCTTTGTTTATCGCACGTTTAAAGACCGGCTAAATAAGTTGCTGCCTCGCTCAACGGTAAAGCAGTCTGAAATAGGGCGGTCGGTTGAAATATCCAATTTGCAGTCTGGTGATCTGGTTTTTTTTAAAACAGGTTTTAAAGTTAGGCACGTCGGTATTTATACATCAGGTAATAACTTTTTGCACGCTTCTACGAGCAAGGGCGTGATGATATCAAATCTGGATAACCCTTATTGGAAAGACGCTTTCTGGCAAGCACGAAGAGTTTTAAGTCACTAGATCCGTACTACTAAATAGTAATTATGACTAGGAAGTTACTAATATTAACCGTGAGCGGAATCATTAGTTTGATATGTGAAAAATCAAAAGGTATCCCACAATTGGAGAGCTGAATTAAAACGTTGTTTTGTGAGATATATCTCACGCAAGCTTCAGTTATTGTCTGTTTGTTTTTTAACCTGAAGCCTCTAATATACACTTTATCGCTAGGACAGCAGGGAACAAGGAGCAACCAATAAGGATTTGGTTATTAAGGATGATATGAAAGGGACTAATACTCATAAGGAATGAGTATGCAAGGAAAAGGATTCAAGCTAAGGGATTAGCGATAAGGATATACAGTTGAGCCTCGTTTATAGCGGGGCTTTCTTGTGTCTGGGGCTTAAGGAATCTTAATTGATGAGCTATTTAGATCCCAAGATATACAACTCAGTAAGCCAAGGATTTATTTTAGTGCTATATTGGGCATAAATACACAACTCCTTTAACTTAAAAGAGGAGAAAGAAGATGCGATGGATTTTACCTTTAGTATTTTTTCTTGCCAGTTGTAGTAGTAAGGTTATTTATGACTATGACCCCTCCGTAGCTTTTAGCCTATTCGACCAGTATCGTTTTGTTCTTAACGTGAGTAGTGATGACCATAAGTCACTAGACAACAACCGTATTCAAAAAGCAATTATACATGAGTTGTTTGCCAAAGGACTGAAAGAGTCTGTGGCGGGACCGAACGTTTTACTCGTCCACTACTTTGTTGAAGAGGAATCGCACTTACAAAGTGCCGGTTTCAGCTATAGCTTTGGAACTTTTCACCGCCGCTTTGGGTTAGGAACGCATATTTCACCGCAGGTTAAAGAAGTTAAAGAGCGAAAACTTGTCGTGGAGATGGTTGAACCCTTCAACAAGAATGTCATTTGGCGTGCCGTGTCAAAACGCAATCTTCGGGAAAGCATGGAGCCTAGTGAACGAACTGTGTTTATTAACGAGCTTGTCGCCGAGCTGTTTCAAAAGTATCCACCTCAAACTACTGAGAACTAAGAAATATTAGTAGTGCTGCTGCGCAGGGCTTTGTTTGATGAAATGAAATGCTTCATCTCATGACTTAAGTTTTTTGTCTAAAGAACTAGCACTGTACGATATATCGCACAGAAGGTTCGGTTATTGTCTGTATGTTTATTAACCTGAAGTCTCTAATATATATTTCATCGCTAGGACAGCAGGGAACAAGGAGCAGCCAATAAGGATTTGGCTATTAAGGACGATAGAAAAGGGATTCATACTCATAAGGAATGAGTATGAAGGGAAAAGGATTCAAGCTAAGGGATTAGCAGTAAGGATATACAGTTTAGCCTCGTTTTTAACGGGGCTTTCTTGTTTCTGGGGTTTAATCAAGCAAACTTTCGTTTCATATTTAACTTAAAATCATTTCGCATATGTCGTTGAAAAGAACGAAACACTTTTAACTCCGGTTCAGGGTTTAAGCCTTGGGATAGTCGGATTATTTGCCAGTAATAAAAACCGACCTGACCAAAGTTATTGATTGCTTTTATCAGGTTTGAGCTGCTGTTATTTCCCCAGAACCCTTTACCTAAAACCAAGCCTTGTTCGTAATCATCAAGTCTATCAATTGACCCATCAATCAATTTCTCAGAACAGTTTGGTTGGGTGCATAAGGGGCGAGCTAAACCAATAACATCGACTTCCTTATCGGCAATCGCTTTCTCCATTACTTCACGGCTGCGAAAGCCTCCGGTTATCATCAGCGGTATCTTCGCCGCAGTTTTTATGCGTGAAGCATACTCAATGAAATACGCTTCACGCTTACGTGTGCTTTCTCTGACTTCAGTTGGTTCAACGCCAATCAGGCTTAGTTGTTCATAAGTGCCGCCAGAAATTTCTAATAAATCTACGCTGTCTTCACCCAACCAGCCAGCAACCGTGACACAGTCATCGAGTGAAAAACCACCTTTTTGGAAGTCAGCTGAATTTAATTTAACGCCGATAGGAAAATCAGGCCCGACTTCTTTACGTACTGATTTGATGGTTTGGCGAATGATGCGGGCTCTATTTTCAAGTGAACCACCCCATTGATCAGTCCGTTGATTAATTTTTGGTGATAAAAACTGACTGAATAAATAGCCATGAGCACAATGAATTTGAACGCCAGTGAAACCGGCTTTCTTTACGAGCCCAGCAGACTTTGTGAAGCGAAGAATAATGTCTTGAATGTCGTCTTCAGTCATCGCTTTGGGTTTGCCAAAATTACCCAGTAATTCCAAATGAATATCAGAGGGCGATAATGGTTGTTTATTAACGATTTTGGGGCATTGCCTTCCGGGGTGATTAAGCTGAACCCAAAGTTGATTTCCGGCGCAGGTGCCTGCTTCTGCCCAGCTAGAAAATAAGTTCAAGTCTTTATCAGTTTCGAGAACTACATTTCCTGCACGCTCTAAATAGCGATGGTCTATCATGACATTTCCAGTTAT
>ENA-ORXI01002530-ORXI01002530.1-sediment-metagenome-genome-assembly--contig:-NODE-2530-length-13068-cov-33.798322_pt1 | contig 13068 bp, 14 predicted proteins | sample MGYA00237861_ERZ511468 | MGnify/ENA primary metagenome ERZ511468 (study PRJEB26299, sample SAMN06266213) | sediment metagenome | isolation source: Hudson Canyon methane seep mesocosm | place... | reverse complement strand
ATCGCCCTCTCTGACTAAGGACGATACTGTTTTTGCAAACGCAATTAAGGCTTCATCACCTACCGCATGCCCATATTCATCATTAATTTTTTTGAAAAAATCAATATCACACATAATTACAAATAATGGCTGTTTTCGTTCTATAGCGGTCGCTAATAATTTATGGCCGGATTCAAAAAAATAGCGTCTATTATTGAGTTTTGTTAGGGGGTCGGTATTGGCTAATGCTTTTAATTTTTCATTGCTGATGACAAGTTCTTGGGTTCTTTTTGCAACGGTAATTTCTAGCTTCTCATTATATTGATAGCTTGCATCCAGTAATTGCTGTTCACGATGAATCAATTGCTCTTTTTGTAATTCAAGATGATAAAGCATTGAATTAAATGATTTTTCAATGACTTTTAGTTCATTTTTTTCTTTGATGCCAAAGAAGATAGTTTTGTCGTTTAAGCTGTTTAAGTCTACCTTTTCAATATTTTGTACAAATTGACATAGCGGTTTGAACAGATATTTTTTTAAAACCCAAAAAATAATAAGCCATAAGATAATACTTTTAATCACCGCAGAAATAATAATAGAGATGACACGAGTTTTGGTGCGTTCAAATAAAATACTTCGATCTGAGAAAATCACTATATCGGCAAGGTCTATTTTTTTTAATGCTTGATCTCTAATGGCTTGACCGTGATTTATTTTGAATTGATGGTAAATAAAATGGGTATCATTGACTTCGCCCCTTGAGAGCATCAGCTTGCCGTTGTTATCTTTAATTGATAGGCCGGTGACAAATTGCAACTGAATGACGCCATCGGCAATACTTTTTACCTGCTCATCATCAAAAACCCATAAAGCCTGTTCTAACGCCCGTTTATTAGACTGCTCAACAGATTGTAATTCGGACATAATCACCTGTTTTGAATCTTTTAATTCAATAAAAATTTGTGTGGCGGTAATAATAATTGTAAAACAGAAATAGATACTAAAGATGATATTTAATAGCTTGATTGAAATAGGATTTTTAACTTTTTCTGTTTCATTATACATTTATAATTCTTCTTAAATTAAGGTGAAATAATGTATCTATGAATTTAAAGCATCAATGTAATACTCGATGCTTTTCAAGCATATTTTTTTATTGAGTAAATACTATCAGATTCTATCATTGACAGTATAAATTAACCATATGATATTCAATGTTATTTGTCTTTAATGACCTCTAACACGCGGTCGACTAACACTTTTCCCCCTACTCGAAAATAGAAATTAGGCCAAATAGCATGAGCTTTAGCTTGCCAATCATCTACTTCATTAAGCGGATCGATAAAAATCATGCCTTTATCTTTAGCAAATTGAGTGATTTTTGCATCTTGTTTTTTGACACTATCCCAGCTGTACGCTTCTGCTTCTTTTGCAGCTTGCGTTATCCATAACTGATTTTCAGCGCTTAATTGTTGGTAAAACGATTCAGAAATCATATGCGGTGCGGTAAACATAAAATAGTGAATATTGGTAATATATTTTAAGACTTCCCAAGCCTCTTTTTTCATATTCACGCCATCAAAAATAATGGTGATAGGATTTTCTTGTCCCTGAATTAAACCAGATTCTAATGACGGATATATTGCAGTCCAAGGCAGTGGTAGGGCTTCTATTCCCCATGAACGAAAGGTTTCAAGCATTAACTGATTGCGCGGAACACGAATGCGTAAGTCTTTCAAGTCAGTGGTTTTTGTCACCTGTCTTTTATTATTTGCCAAGAGTCTATAGCCGCCAATAAAAAAGCTCAAAGGGCGAACATTAGATTCCAGTGCTGAACGCTGTGCTATTTCTTTCATCAGCGGGTCATGGAATAACTTTTTAATGCCGGCTTCATTGGGAAATAGATAAGGTAAGGCAAGAAAGCCTAGAGAAGGGGCAAAGGGCGTTAGATTATTGGTGGCAATCATACCCATATGGGTTTTACCATCTGCAATATTCATTACAATATCTTGCTCAGTGGTGATACCAAATTTAAGTTGTACAGTTAGTTTTCCACCAGAAAGACGTTCGACGGATTCTTTGAACTTTGCCGCATATTTCCAATAACCAGAGGTTTGCTTTGCAGTTGAAGCCTCAAATATTAGTGTTGCGGTGTGAATTTTAGCTGTTTGCGTTTTAGGGAATGCTTTTTCTAAGCGTTCGCTATAGTTACCGGCAAAAGGATCTCGATGACTCGGCTGCCAATCCACCCAATCCGACATGCCATAATTGGCTAATATTTGAGCAAATTCGCCGGTATGTCTAAGCTCAGTGATACCTTTAGTGATCGTATCTGCAAATACTTGAGCCTTGCTGTGCTTTGGTGAAAAACCGATAAATAGATTGTCAGGGGGAATTGAACCGGCTTCGTTGAAATTTTCGATTTTCATTTTTTTATAATGAAAGTCGATGATATTTTTATCTTCTAAGAATAAATTAATGCGCTCGGCTTGCAGCAATTTTATCATGCGTTGGCTGATATTTTTACCATGAAGTGGCAAAATTAATGCCTCATCGTGGCTATAGCGTTGAATGTAGCTGTCAAAAACACCGTAGGATTTTCCGCTTTCAACGGCAATGGTGCGGCTATTTAATGAATTTAAACCGGTATAAAGCCAGTCATCTTTTGGGGTGGTATAAAATAAATAACGGATTTGGCCGATACTTTCATTGGGAAAAATAAGTTCAGGGGCATTTCTTTGCAAAATACCAATAACCCCATCAATTTCTTTAGATTTTATTAATGATATTGTCCGCATCATTGGGAAATAGCTAATGCTTACTTTAATGTTAGATTTTTCAAAGATGCGTTTTATAATATCAATTAGCACTCCCTGATTGGCTGAATTTTCAGCACAAATATAAGGACATCGTTCGGTTACGCCTAATCTAATCTCGGTATCGGCTTGCACCATAGAAAATAGATTGATAATAATGCTGACTAAAACTATTAAGGGTTTAGTGAAAATAGTCATATTCATCGTGCGGTTCATTAAGTTTAACGATGTCTTATTTTAGTCGCATTTGATGTATTGTTTAAGATTTTCTAGGGGCTGAATGCGGACGTGGTTTTCTTGAAGGAGGTCTTTTCTGAGGTCGAGCTCGAATGACGGGAATTTTAATGTCAGGTAATAAGTCAGCGGTTATTTTTTCAACAGGTACTTTATGTTTAATATAGCTTTCAATATCGGGCATTGAATAAGCATACTCTTCGCAAATAAAGCTAATCGCTTCGCCTTCTGTGCCAAAGCGTGCAGTTCGTCCAATTCGATGTACATAATCTTCAGGATCTTGGGGTAAATCGAAATTAAAGACATGTGAGACTGCATCAATATGTAAGCCACGTGCTGCAACATCGGTGGCAATCATGATAGTGGTTTTATTATTTTGAAAATCAGTGAGTAATTGTTGACGTTTTTCTTGGGGGACATCACCCGTTAAGCGCACACTTTGATAGCCATTAGTATGTAAGGTATGAGCGAGTAGTTCAGCACTGGCTTTAGTATTCACAAAAATAATACTACGTTTAGGCTGATGAGATTGGATAAGCCCAATGAGCAAAGGAATTTTTTGATCATTTGCAGGACAGAATGCAAATTGATTAATTGAATCTGAGGTCATGGTCTCTGTTTCAATTTTAATCATTACTGGCTGATGCATATGATCATAGGCGAGTTCTGAGACTTTAAAGGATAGAGTTGCAGAAAACAGCAAATTGAGGCGTTTTTCAGGGGCTGGCATCCGTGATAATAAAAACCGGATGTCTTTGATAAAGCCTAAATCAAACATTCTGTCGGCTTCGTCCATCACCATGACTTGAATAAAATTTAATGAAAATGCTTTTTGACGATAAAAATCAATCACTCGACCGGGTGTTGCAATAATAATATCGGGGCTGGATTGAACGGCTTTAAGCTGTTTTTTATAGTCTGTACCGCCATAAATAAGCGCGATATTAAAATCTAAATGTTTTCCAAGTAACAGTGCGTCTTTATGAATTTGAATGGCTAATTCACGCGTAGGGGCGAGAATCAAAGCCCGTGGGCATTTTATAACTTCACTTTCATCATTCAGCAAACGTTGAAAAGTGGCTAATAAAAAGCTGGCGGTTTTTCCCGTACCTGTTTGTGCTTGACCCGCGACATCGCGGTCACGTAAAGCAATGGGAAGTGATTGCTCTTGAATAGGGGTACATTGATCAAAGCCCGCATCATCTAAGCCTTTTAAAATAGCCTTTGAAAGCTCTAAATTAAGAAAGCGTGTGTCTGTTAAATGTGTTTTTTTCATAAGTCGTAGAATACAGCAGTAAAGGATTTTTTGCACCGCCTGTAATGAAATACCAAGCATTTTAGTGTAGAATTTTTAATTGACACTTTTAGTGTAAATATTGATTCGATTTTATCCCTTTTAGGAGTACATACATGAGCGTATTAGTTGGTAAACAAGCACCTGATTTTACAGTACCTGCTGTTTTAGGTAATGGTGACATTGTTGATTCTTTTAGTTTTTCAGAAGCGACAAAAGGTAAATATGCGGTTATTGTCTTTTATCCTTTAGATTTTACGTTTGTTTGTCCAAGTGAATTAATCGCCTTAGATCATAAAATGGATGATTTTAAAGCCCGTGGCGTAGAAGTGATTGCAGTGTCAATCGATTCTCATTTTACGCATAATGCATGGCGTAATACTGCGATTAATGATGGCGGTATTGGTAAAGTACGTTACACAATGGCGGCTGATATTGCCCATACTATTGTTAAAGATTATGACGTTGAAGCTGAAGCACCTGCAGTGGCTTACCGTGGTAGTTTTTTAATTGATAAAACAGGTTTAGTACGTCATCAAGTGGTTAATGATTTACCTTTAGGTCGTAATATAGATGATATGCTGCGTATGGTTGATGCACTACAATTCCACGAAGAACATGGTGAAGTTTGTCCAGCGGGTTGGAATAAAGGCGATAAAGGTATGACGGCGACACCTGAAGGCGTTGCGTCTTACTTAACAGATAATGCAGATGATTTATAAAATATAATTTATAGATTTTATCTAAACTAAGGGCTTGTCATTTTTTGAATGATAAGCCCTTTTTTATTACTGTACTAAAAATTCTGTAAAAAACACATCAATTAAGCCTTCACTGGTATTCGCATGTTCTTCAAGTGCTTCTTTTAGGACTTCAAATGATTTAGTTTTGATTTTTTCACGTTCTTCTTTGGTGCGTAAAATTTCTGCAGATAAACCACTAAAGGTCATAATTAAAGTATGACGCAATAAAGGCATATGTTTGGTAATTCTTTCTACGGCATCTTCCCCTTTAACCATTAGTTGTACATTAATCCGCATATATTTCTTTGGTTCGGATAAATTAATGATAAATTTAGGCTTTAGTTCTAAATATTCAACAATAACTTCTTGCTCGTCATCTTCGGCTATTGCATAAGTCGGCAGACATAATAAGCCAAATAATAATAAAAAAATCCGCATAACAACACTCTCCACAGTAAATATTTTTTTGGGGCTATTATCAATATGATATTAGCTAAGTTTGTTTATAATATAAGGCATTTGTTGTTAATTATCACTGCTTATGAAAAAAAAATGTTTGATGGGGCCTATTATGATTGATATTGCTGGTACAGCATTAAGTCAATATGATAAGGAAAAAATTGCCCACCCGAATACAGGGGCGGTTATTTTATTTGCCCGTAATTATGAATCCCCTGCACAGTTAGCTGAATTGTCAGCAGCGATTAAACAGGCAAGAGGCGGTGATATATTAATTGCGGTTGACCAAGAAGGCGGACGTGTTCAACGTTGCCAACAAGGCTTTACACGTTTACCCCCTGCTGCTGCGTATGCCCATCATGCTGACTTAACGCAACAAGCCGGTTGGTTGATGGCGGCTGAATTATTGGTGCAGGGCGTTGATTTTAGTTTTGCCCCAGTTTTGGATGTTGATGCAGGTGTGAGTGAAATTATTGGCAATCGTTCTTTTTCTGGTGATGAGACAGAGGTAACTCAACTAGCGGCTGATTTTAGAAAAGGCATGCGACAGGCTGGAATGTCGGCAGTAGGCAAGCATTTTCCGGGGCATGGTGCGGTGGCATTGGATTCACATTTAGCCTTGCCAGTTGATGAGCGGGCTTATGATGAAATATGGCAAAAAGACATTATGCCTTTTAAACGCTTAATTGCGGATGGTTTGGAAGGTATTATGCCTGCACATATTGTTTATTCTGAGGTTGATGAGTTGCCTGCTGGATTTTCATATCATTGGGTGACGGAAATTTTACGGCAGCGATTGGGATTTGAGGGGGCTGTGTTTACCGATGATTTGAGTATGCAAGGGGCGGCAAGTATCGGTGATTTTGTCGAGCGTGCAAGGCTGGCACAGCAAGCCGGCTGCGATATGATGTTAGTGTGTAATAATGAAACGGCTGCTGAACAAGTATTAGAAAATCTGAAAATTAAAGTGGATGGTTTGCGTGAACAGCGTTTACAAGCAATGCTTTCGCAAAGCGAGTTAAGTGAAAAAATCCTTAAAAATAGTGATGCGTGGCAAGTTGCCCATAAAAATATTAGCAAATTAGCGGAACACTATGTTGACTGAAATAGAGGCAGTGCAAAAAAACGCAACACTTATCCACACAGCAGCTGAAGTTGATGCCGCGATTGTAGCGATGGCGGCGAAAATTAATGCGAGTGAGTTAGCAAAATTAGATCCTATCGTTTTATGTGTGATGAATGGCGGTTTAGTGGTCACGGGAAAGCTGTTGCCATTATTAGATTTTCCTTTAACCATGGATGGAATTAATGCGAGTCGTTATGGCGCGGAGATAGCCGGTACTGAGATAACATGGAAGCAGTTACCTACATTGAATTTACGCGATAAAACGGTATTAATTATCGATGATATTTTAGATGAGGGACTGACCTTAGCGGCTATTTATGATTACTGTAAACAGCAAGGTGTATCTGCTATTTTTAGTGCGGTATTAGTGGATAAACAATTATCAAAGCCTAAGCCGGTAAAGGCAGATTTTGTTGGCTTGTCGGTTGCAAATTATTATTTATATGGCAGTGGCATGGATTACAAAGGCTATTGTCGTAATGTGGCAGGGATTTATGCGTGTGAGCAATAATATGAAAACAACAGCTATTATTGGCGGTTCGGGTTTAAGTGAATTAGCGGGATTGAATGTTCTTGAAACTCAGAGCATTGATACTCCTTATGGTAAGCCATCAGCAGATTTGATAGTCGGTGAATTAGCAGGGCAACGACTTATTTTTTTAGCTCGACATGGTAATCCGCACCAAATTGCACCACATAATATAAATTATCGCGCTAATATTTGGGCGTTAAAATCGTTAGGCGCGGAACAAATTATTGCTGTTGCCGCAGTCGGGGGGATTACGCCTGAAATGACACCTGCTCGACTTGTTATCCCAGAGCAAATTATTGATTATAGTTATGGGCGTGAGCAGACTTATTTTGCAGAAGCATCAGCCGCTGTTGAGCATATTGATTTTAGTTTTCCTTATGATGAGGCGTTACGGATAGCGTTAATTCAGTGCGGGGCTAATTTAAACGTTTATTCTTCGGGGACTTATGGCTGTACGCAAGGACCACGCTTAGAAACAGCTGCGGAAATTACTCGATTAGAGCGTGATGGCTGTGATTTAGTGGGCATGACTGGGATGCCGGAAGCCGCGTTAGCACGAGAGTTAAAAATACCTTATGCCTGTTGTGCGGTGATTGCAAATTGGGCGGCGGGTAAGACGCAGGCCGAAATTAGTATGGCAGAGATTATGCACAATCTTGAACAGGGCATGAGTGATGTGCAACGATTATTACAGTGTTTTTTTATATTAAATAAGGCGTAAATGATGACTTATAGCATGACGGCGTTTGCTAGTAGCGAACTTAAATTTGAAAATCTAATCTTACATTGTGAATTACGTTCTGTTAATCATCGTTATTGCGATATTAGTTTGAAAATTGCAGAACGCTTCCGTTTTATCGAAACCGATGCACGGCGTTTAGTTGCTCAAAAATTAAAGCGTGGCAAAATTGAATGTAGTTTGAGTTATAAAAAACAACTTAGCACCGATGAAGGATTAAGCGTTGATATGGAGGCAGTGCAGGCGTTATTAAAAAGCACTGATGCAATTGAAAAATTAATGATGGCACCGCAGTCATTTTCAGCCCTAGATATTTTGAATTATCCGAATATCCAAATAGAACCGAGTACCGATAAGCAGGCGTTAAAACAAAGTTTATCTATATTAATAAGCGAAACCTTGGAAGAATTAATTAATGCAAGGGCGAGAGAAGGAGCTGAGTTACAACAATTAATCAGTTTACGTTGTCATAAAATGCAGGCGTGTGTTGAGCAAGCTAAAGTCCGTTTACCATTAGTATTAAAAAAGATACGCACAAAATTAATTGCTCAAATTGAAGAGCTGGTTGCCGCCCCTGATTATGAGCGTATCGAGCAAGAGTTAGTTATTTTTGCCCAAAAATTAGATGTCGATGAAGAAATAGATCGTTTAGATACGCATATTAATGAGGTATTAGCGATTTTAGAACGCGATGAACCGATAGGGCGACGACTTGATTTTTTAATGCAAGAAATGAATCGTGAAGCAAATACCTTGGGGTCTAAATCAGCCGATAAAGCCATGACCGCTATCGCGATTGAATTAAAAGTGTTGATTGAGCAAATGCGTGAGCAAGTTCAAAACATAGAGTAATGAGCTTACAAACCTTACCCATCGAAGCACTACAGTCTGGCGAGTATCAACCGCGTAAACAGATGACGCAGGCTCCTTTACAAGAATTAGCAGAGTCAATTCGAGTAGAAGGCATTATCCAGCCCATTGTTGTTAGGCAGTTAAACAATTTAAAGTATGAAATTATTGCTGGTGAACGTCGTTGGCGAGCAGCTCAATTAGCAGGGTTAACCGATGTGCCAGTGGTGATAAAAGTAATGAATGACCGTAGTGCCATCGCGGTTGCGATTATTGAAAATGTACAACGTGAAGATTTAAATGCGTTGGAAGAATCGAATGCTTTGCGGCGTTTACAAGAGGAATTTAGCTTAACCCATCAAGAAATTGCTGATGCAATTGGTAAATCCCGAACCACGGTGACTAATTTATTACGGCTTAATGATTTGGAATTAACGGTAAAAGATGCGTTGGTTGCGGGTGACATTAGTATGGGGCATGCACGGGCATTATTAAGTTTAACGCCCCAACAGCAAGTGGCGGCGGCTAAAAAAATTATCAAATCAGCGCTTTCAGTGCGTAGTACCGAAAAATTAGTACAGGTTTTGCAAAGCAGGGGAGAAGAGAATACGGTTAAATCAAAATTGGATCAAGATATTCTCGCGTTACAAACCGCGATAACGGATTTTTTAGGGGCGAATGTGGTTATCAAGCACCGTAAAAATAACGCAGGTGAAATATGTATTCATTATAATAGCCTCGATGAGTTTGACGGCATTATAGCTAACTTGGGTTTAAGTGCTGTTTATGAAAGCTAATGACGCAGTGTGCTTATAAATGAGGCTTGCTAAAAGCACCCCGTCTAGCTATAATTTATCCATTATTCAATCAGGATTATCGTGAAAAAAATAGCAAAGCTATCAATTGTGACTAAGATTGTTTTAGCACAATTATTTATTGTTAGTTTAGTTATGGCAATTTTTTTAGTGTTTAGCGATAGTATTAGCTTTAAATCTTCCTTTTATGGCGGGTTAGCGGCTCTGATACCGAATCTTTATTTTGCACGAAAAATTAATAAGCATAAGGGACAAGAAGCAAGAATGATTGTTCGTTCGTTTTATGCGGGTGAGTCAGGCAAATTAGTCATGACCGCGTTAATATTTGGCTTAATTTTTCAGGATTCTGAACTTAATATCATTTCAATGTCGATAACTTATATATCTGCATTAACAGTTTTTTGGTTTGCGTTATTAATACGTAAATATTAATTTTAGTAGGAAAGCGAGGAAAAATGGCTACTGAAGCACACGCGGCGGAAGGCGCAACAGGATATATTGTTCACCATCTTACCCCCCTATCAGTAGGCGAAGGTTTTTGGCAATTACATTTAGATACCTTGTTCTTTTCAGCTATTTTAGGTGGATTATTTGTTTGGTTTTTTAAATCAGCGGCGGAAAAAGCAACTGTTGGTGTGCCGAGCAATTCACAAGCTTTTGTAGAAATGATTATCGAATTTGTTGATCAACAAGTAAAAGATAGTTTTCACGGTAAAAGTGAATTAATTGCACCGTTAGCGTTAACTATTTTTATCTGGGTTTTCCTTTGGAACTTTATGGATTTATTCCCTGTTGATATTATACCTGGCGTAGCCGGTATGATGGGCATGGAATATATGCGAGTGGTACCGAGTACGGATTTAAATGCGACGTTTGCATTATCTATCAGCGTATTTGGTTTGATTATCTTTTATAGTATTAAAATCAAAGGTGTTATTGGTTTTACTAAAGAATTGACTTGTACGCCTTTTGGTCCTTGGATGATGCCTTTTAACTTACTATTAAAGTTAGTTGAAGAAATCGCAAAACCTATTTCATTAGCATTACGGTTATTCGGTAACCTTTATGCGGGTGAGTTAATCTTTATATTGATTGCATTGTTACCTTGGTATATACAGCCGCTATTAGGCTTTCCATGGGCAGTATTTCATATTTTAATTATTACCCTTCAAGCGTTTATTTTTATGGTATTGACCGTTGTATACCTAAGCATGGCGCACGAAGATCATTAATTCTTTTTTTAAACTTTAATTTATAACAATACTTTTGGAGGTATTATGGAACTTGCAGCGTTGATTGCAGATGTACAAGGTATGACTGCTATTGCAGTAGGTCTGGTTTTAGGTATGGGTGCTTTAGGTACTGCGATAGGCTTTGGTCTATTAGGTGGTAAATTCCTAGAAGGTGCAGCTCGTCAACCAGAGATGGTTCCTATGCTTCAAGTTAAAATGTTCGTTGTTGCGGGTCTATTAGATGCGGTAACTATGATTGGTGTTGGTATGGCGTTATTCTTTACATTTGCTAACCCATTCTTATCTGCTGTTGAAGCGGCTGCAAACTAAGACACGCTCATCAATAATTTTAACAGCAATATGAGGAAGGCTAGTGAGTATTAATGCTACACTAATCGGTCAAATGATTACCTTTACACTTCTGGTATGGTTTACCATGAAGTATATTTGGCCGCCACTAATTGGTGCTATCGAAGAACGTAAGTCTAAAATTGCTGAAGGATTAGCAGCGGCCGAAAAAGGTCAAGAAGACATGGATTTAGCGGCTAAAAATGCAGCTAACGTTATCAAAGAAGCAAAACAACAATCAGCTGATATTGTAAATCTTGCCCAAAAGCGAGCAAATGAAATCGTAGAAGAATCTAAAACGACCGCCAAAGTAGAAGGCGAACGTTTGGTGACTGCGGCTCAAGCTCAAATTCAGCAAGAGATGCAACAAGCGCAAGAAGCAATGCGTAAAGAAGTATCCGCTTTAGCTTTAAAAGCTGCTAGTCAAATTTTGCAGCAAGAAGTTGACAAAAATAAACATAAGAATCTTATCAGCAAAGTATCTGAGCAATTAGGTCAAGCATAATGAGTGAATTAGCAACTTTGGCAAGACCGTATGCAGAAGCTGCCTTTAAGAGAGCAAAAGAAACAGATAGTTCTAAGGAATGGTCTGAAAATTTAGCTTTTTTAGCGGCAATTATGCAAGATGAGAGCTTATCTGCAATTGTAAATAACCCGAAAGTCGCTCAAGATAAATTAACGCAATTATTGCAGGATATTTGTCAGGAGCAAATTAAGGGTGAAGCAAGTAATTTTCTAAAAATCTTAATTGAAAATGGAAGATTATCAATTACTTCTGAGATTGCGGTATTATTTGAACAATATAAAGCTGAAGATGAAGGTTATGTCGATGTTGATGTGATAACTGCCTATAGTTTAACCAAAGCAGAAGAACAAAAATTTGCAACCTCACTGAAAAAAACCTTAAATAAAAACGTTAATATTAATGCGAGCGTTGATATTAACTTGATTGGCGGCTTTTTAGTAAAAGCGGGCGATAGTGTCATTGACGGTTCTATTGGTGGTCAACTTCAACAATTAGCTAAAAGGATCTAACAGCTTAGACTGAGAAAAAATATGCAATTAAATCCATCTGAAATAAGTGATCTGATTAAAAAGCGGATCGAAAAATTTGACGTTAATGTCGAAGCGCATACGGAAGGTACTGTTGTTAGTATAACTGACGGTATTATCAAAGTGCATGGTTTGTCTGACGTAATGCAAGGTGAAATGCTTGAGTTTCCTGGTGATTCTTATGGTATGGCACTCAATTTAGAAAGAGATTCAGTCGGTGTGGTTATGCTAGGTGCATATCAACATATTACTGAAGGCGATACAGTAAAATGTACCGGTAAAATTTTAGAAGTACCTGTTGGTGATGCATTACTAGGGCGTGTTGTTGATGCGTTAGGTAATCCAATCGACGGTAAAGGTGATATTGATAGCAATGAAACTTCACCTGTTGAAAAGATTGCTCCGGGTGTGATTGCCCGTAAATCAGTTGATCAACCGGTACAATTAGGCTTGAAATCAATTGATTCAATGATTCCTGTTGGCCGTGGTCAACGTGAGTTAATCATTGGTGATCGTCAAACAGGTAAAACTGCGATTGCAGTCGATGCGATTATTAACCAAAAAACAACAGGTATTAAATGTATCTATGTTGCGATTGGTCAAAAACGTTCTTCAATTTCTAATTTAGTGCGTAAATTAGAAGAGCATGGTGCAATGGCTCATACCATCATTGTATCGGCAACCGCTTCTGAATCAGCTGCATTGCAATTTATTGCACCTTATGCCGGTTGTTCAATGGGTGAGTACTTTAGAGATAAAGGTGAAGATGCACTAATTATTTATGATGATTTGACTAAACAAGCTTGGGCTTACCGTCAAATGTCATTATTATTACGTCGTCCGCCAGGT
>ENA-ORXI01002529-ORXI01002529.1-sediment-metagenome-genome-assembly--contig:-NODE-2529-length-13071-cov-6.126135_pt1 | contig 13071 bp, 14 predicted proteins | sample MGYA00237861_ERZ511468 | MGnify/ENA primary metagenome ERZ511468 (study PRJEB26299, sample SAMN06266213) | sediment metagenome | isolation source: Hudson Canyon methane seep mesocosm | place... | reverse complement strand
ATTGGTGCACAAGTACGCCTCTGTTGTGGCAGAACAAGTCACTAAACCTGTTGAACCACTAGACTCAAAAGTGCCAATAGCCGACATCGATCGATCAAATTCCTGAAGTTTCAAAAGCAATTTGTTTGAATTAAATTTCTCTAAAATTAGCTTCTGGTTAGCAACCAAAAGCAGACATATTTTTATCGATAGCATAAATGCCGCCGAAGTTGCTTCAGATTGGCAATGCGAAACTCGGGATATTTCAGCCAAATTGAATTTTGAGATAACTAACGAAAGTGAGCAAAAGCACTACCTTTAGGTTAGCTAAAAAATGCTTGCTTTGGGTTAGAAAGCGTGAATTATTTTAGTATCAGAAAATCGCCAAATATGATCACAAGACTAACAGCATAATCTTAGGGTTCAATTCAGAAGAATCACTTATCAAATTTGGCATTCCCAATTATGTCTGCCCCCTACTGTTTTATATACTTAGCTAATCCCAAAGAAATTTCTTAGAATATAACCTGCAAGAAAAGCTAGGCTTGCAGCAGTTCCGCCCGTTAATAGCGTTCGAATCCCAGAAGTTAATATCGGTTTTGTAAATAATTGGCCTTTAATCGCACCAATTGAAAAGAACATTATCCCAGCAAGTAGGGTACTAATTAAAAACGTATCCTGAATATTTATTCCTGAAAAGAGAAAAGGAAGTAGCGGCACTGCACCGACCACTACAAATGCAACAAAGGTGGTAATTGACGATATATAGGGGCTTAAGTTATTTTTTTGGAGACCGTATTCTTCTACTAGCATGGTATCAAGCCATAGGCTGCGGTCTTGGCATATTGTATTTGTTATTTCTTCTAATACGTCCTCTCGAAAACCTTTGTTTTCGAATATCTGCCGTATTTCTTCTCGTTCACCTTCAGGCACTTTATCAATATGTTCTTCTTCTCTACGCCTTATCTTATCAACGTATTCTGTTTCAGCGTTAATTGACTCATAACTACTGACAGCCATACTAAATCCGTCAGCAAATAAATTTGCAAACCCCATAATTAAAGCGACAGATGCAGGTAAACCCGCACCAACTACACTAGAAACAACGGCAAAAGTGGTGACGCAGCCGTCTATGCCGCCTAGAATAGCGTCCGAAACATTCTGCCTTTTGGGTTTGTTAGATAAGCGCTTACGAATAACATCAGGGTGATGCTCTCTTATCAGTTTATCTTTATTTATCGTCACCCTAGTGCTCCTTCATATAATTGATGTCGAGTCATGTTCTCAATGGCTAGCAGGCAAAACAAGACATTAAACGTCACTAAACCAATGCTTTGTTCTGTTAACAAAATAGACTAAAGACAACATAACGGGGACCTCTACCAATACGCCAACAACCGTTGCTAATGCAGCACCTGAATGTAAGCCAAACAATGAAATTGCGACGGCGACAGCCAATTCAAAAAAGTTAGATGTACTTATCATGGAAGCGGGCGCTGCAATGTTGTGCGGAAGCTTTAGCATTTTTGCCGCAAAATAAGCTATCGCAAAAATCCCATAGGTTTGAATGAGTAGCGGAATAGCGATTAATAAAATAGTTTGAGGTTGTGAAAGTATCGTTCCAGCTTGAAAACCAAACAGTAATATAACCGTACCAAGTAAGCCAATGATAGACCAAGGCTTTAGCTGCTTGACGAAGCTTTGCAAACGCTGATGGTCATCTTTTTTGTCTAATAGTTTGCGTGTGAGGGTGCCAGCGATTAAAGGTAATACGACATAGAGAACCACTGAAAGAAGTAATGTTTCCCAGGGTACCTGAATATCACTGACGCCCAGAAGAAAAGCCGTAATCGGGGCAAAAGCAAAAATCATGATAATATCGTTAACAGATACCTGTACAAGCGTATAATTGGCATCACCTTTGGTTAGCTGACTCCATACAAAGACCATTGCTGTGCAGGGTGCAACACCTAATAAAATCATGCCTGCAATGTACTCATTGGCAGTTTGAGGGTCGACGAGTGAGGCAAAAAAAACCTTAAAAAATAGCCAGCCCAGCGCTGCCATTGTAAAGGGCTTGATTAGCCAGTTTATGACGAGAGTTAGTGCGAGGCCTTTCGGCTTTTTACCTACATTCTTAATAGCTGAAAAATCAATTTGTACCATCATTGGGTAAATCATGACCCATATCAGAACGGCAACCACAAAATTAACATGAGCCCACTCAAGCGAAGCAATGAATGCAAATTGCTTAGGTATGAAATTCCCAAGCAGGACTCCGGCAGCTATACACAGCGCTATCCAAATCGATAAGTATCGTTCAAAAAAACCCATGAGATGTCCTTCCTAATCAATCAATTAATGGCCACGTTACATACATCATAATGGCAGCGTAATCTTCATCTGAAAGCCACCTAGTTTCTTAGATGAACCGTATGTAATCGTTCCATTGTAATGCTTTACAATATCACTCACGATAGCCAGACCTAAACCATGACCTTCAACGGTTTCATCTAAGCGTATCCCACGTTGGTTAATAGCATGTAAGCTATCTTTTGGTGCACCAGGGCCATCATCTTCAATGATAAAAGTGAGAGCTGTTTTCTGGGCTGCGGTGATTAGTACAGCGTGCTCAGCCCATTTACAGGCATTGTCTAGAACGTTTCCTAGTAATTCCAGTATATCTTCCCGGTCAAACTTACATTGAGGCTCAGAAGGGATTTTAGTCGATATGACCAGATTTTTATCACGATACATCATCCCTAACGTATCGATTAATTCAGATAGGTCTTTTTCAAAATCGAAAGGGCTTTCGGGTTGTACGGCGCCAGCAAGACGAGCACGATTTAAAATTCTTTGTGTTAATTGCCTCGTAGTGTCGGCTTGCCTTTCAAGTACCTGTCTTATTTCTGGAAGCGCATCTAGTTTCGGGTCTTTGGATACCTGTTGAATAACGGTAAGAGGTCTCTTGAGCGTATGCGCTAAGTCTGCCAACGCATTACGATGTCGTGTTAGCCTTGATTCTAGCGTTGAATGCAACTGATTTATCTCAGTAACCAGAGAGATTAATTCGCTTGGAACGCTGGTTTCCAAGCGTCGAATGGTACCCTTTTCCAGAGATTTTAGATCCACCTGTAATTTAACCAGCGGTTTTAAGCCTCTTCGCATAATCCATATTTGAAGTGTGATGAGAGATGCCAGGATAACCAGTATGCTTAAGGTGAAACGGAGTTGAAATGCGGTAATTGAGTCTTCAACAGGTGTGAAATCTTCAGCGACAGCAATCGTAATAGTTTGCCCTTGTTTTAAAAAATTGCTGACAAGTAAAAGCAAGGTTTGTTGTTGTGGCCCAGCTTGAAGTAAGCGAACGACCTGCTGACTTTCATCGACAGCATAATTTAGACGCTGATCCCAGAGTGAGCGAGAACGAATAAGCTGTTCATCACGGGTTATTTCGTAGTAGTGTCCAGAGAATGGTTGTTGGTAGATGGCGCCAAGCCTTGAGGTTTGTATTTCAAAATCGGGTGAGTCCTTAATGACAGCAGCTAACAGTGTTTCACTATCATGAGCGAGACGTGTATAGATATAATCTTCCGTTAAATACCTGATACTCATACTGACGAATATCCAAAGTATAACCAAGGTCGTAATTAGACTTAGTAGAAGTCCTGCACCTAACTTTCCCTCTAATGATCGCATCACTGTCGATCCTTGAATATATAACCTTGCCCACGACGTGTTTCAATACGGGCTTTACCAATTATTTGGCGTAAACGCTTAACGTAAACCTCGATAACATTGCTATCTTTATCTGAGTCAAAATCATAAATATGTTCTGTAAGTATGGCTTTGGATAAGATCTTGTCTGGATGAAGCATGAAGTAGCGAGCAAGACGGAACTCAAGCCCAGTTAAAGAATGCGTCACCCCATCCTCAGTCTTGATCGTCTGTTTTGAACGATCCAAGACCAATCCATATTTTTCATACTGCTCCGACGGAGCATTATTATGCGCACGCTGCAAAACCGCATTTAGACGAGCCAAGAGTTCCTCAACATGAAAAGGTTTACCAAGGTAATCATCAGCACCCGCTTTAAAACCATCTACTCGTTCATGCCAGCTATCACGTGCGGTTAATATTATCACAGGCATCTTATATCCAGCTTCACGCCAGCGAGAAAGCACCTCTAAACCGCTAAGTTTGGGAAGACCAAGGTCAAGTATGACGACATCATAAATAGACTCACGCCCCAAATACTCAGCGTCAACGCCATTATCAGCTGTATCAACGGCATAACCAGCATGCTCAAGGTTTTTTCGCAGAGAGGTCACTAAATCGACATCATCTTCAACCAACAATAGCCGCATAAATTAGTCCTCAACCTCTTCTTTGAGTAAGTCACCATTCATTGCATCAAAGATGAACTCTTTTACTATTCCTCGGTCATCAACTTGTTCAATCTCGTAAATCAATCGACCTTTTTTACGCTCTAGTTCTACTTCAATAATACGACCTGTCGCTCTCTTTTTAAGGTTTTTAAGAATAGTTTCTAACGGTAATATTTCGCCTGACTGAACCAGAGCTCTTGCATTTTTATGGTCATCAGCCGATGAGTTAATAGAAAGAAATGCAGACAAAATAATAAGACAACTAAACAAACAAGTGTTCAATTTCTTTTCTAGTATTACTCTCATTATTTTCCCCTTAAATTAGTCTTCCCAATAGCCGATACCAGGTATATTAACCTCATCTTCATCAAAGCTACCTTTCTCAGCCTTTTGGTGGCATTGCTCACATTGACTAAAACTAGATAGTTTAGGATTGTCTGCAATAAACCGCTTCGGTATTTTATCGTGTTTTCTTATAAAATAAGGTATTAGTGTAATTCTATCGACGGCTTTATTTGCAAGCGAACCTGCAAATTTCTTCGAACGACGGTATTCTGAATGATCAGCCGCATTTTCAATGAGGTAACTTAATAACGTTTTATTCATTTCCGCATCGAGTTCTGCGTTATCACCAAAATGGTTTTCTAGACCTAGCATCATTTTTTTCCAGGAGTTGGCTGGTAGTAGACCCGGAGAATAGGCCATATGACAGCTGCCACATTCCTCTTTGTATATTGCATTATTTACGGGCAAAACGTCAGTCGTTTTAAAACTAGATAACCCCCACTCATAATGATCATCGTCACTTAATACTTCCTCACTGTTTAGAAATACCAGAAAGATGATTATAAGTGTAGAAGTAATAAGGGTTGAACTTACAATATTCTTTTTCATTTTTTATTACCTGTTATTTGGATGTCGTGGATTTATTGAGTTTGAATATAAGTAATAATGTCGCCTTTCTCTTGCTGGGTGCACTCTCTGCCAAAAGTCCATTTACAATTTCTTTTGAACCACTTTTCAACTTTCTTAGCATTATTGAGGATCTGAGGGTTCACGCTAGGTGCCATAGGCTTGATGGCCTTATTTGTACGAATGTGTCTTCCTATATTTTTTGAATTTTTCGTATGACAAGATGTGCAGCTCCTTTTAGTAAATGGTGCTTCCCCATTAATCGTGCCGTACCATAATTTTTGTCCTCTATCAGCACTAAGCGAAGTGGCTCCCTGACGAAGATATTGATTTAGTAATTCGCTTTGGTCTGCTGCCCAAGTGTTGAAACTGAGTATCATTAACACAGCAACCAAAATTCTGTTTTTATGCACATATTTATTCATCTTTGTAACCTCAATAAATTCATCGTTAATAAATTCATCGTTAATAAATTGATGAAATGAATGCTATTCACCAATGTTGCTGCTTTTTTTCTTTCCGTTGATCATTGAAGAAACGAGGTTTTCACGATGAATCAAACTTTCTACCAGCACGCCCACCACATGCACAAATATAAGAAATAATGTGAAGTTGGCAAAGAATTCATGAACCTCTTCGATAACATCACCGACAGAATGACTAACGCCTGATAACCACGAAGCAAGTGGCCCTTGTGACTCTTCTATACCCAAAATAATCAGACCGCTTAAAGTGGTCATTAATAAACTCGCCATCAGTAATATCACCATGGCTCCTCCAGCGGGGTTATGCCCGATATAACGTTTTGCTTTGAGCAACAGAGTATCTTTTAAGAATTGAATCACGTGGCTAGGCTTGAAAATAAAGTCGCTAAAACGAGCATGTTTGGTTCCGATCAAGCCCCATAAAATTCTTATCGCTAACAAACCAAGTATGATATACCCAGCCCAAGAATGAATCGTCAGGAAGTCGTCCTCAGTAATATATGCAACTATAAAAGAGACTACGAGTACCCAGTGGAAGATGCGAACAAGCGGGTCCCAAACTGAAACTTCTTTTCTATTCTCATTTGAAGTTATTGGAAGATTCTGAATATTATTGGTCATTGACACACTCCGTTAAACTATGTGGCAATAACTTTATAGAGTGAAACTGAATTGAAGCTGAATAAGTGTTGTTTTAACAAATAATAATTCAAGATTCGACTGCTTTAACATCAAATTAGTTCAAATCTCATTGTTTTAACAATTCACGCTTTAGCTTGATAGCTAACAGATTATTATCACTTGAATTTGTAGCGCTTTAACTCCAAAGCCTGAATTCTGCTAGCAAGTTGAATCATGATAATAAGGCCAAGTTAACCACGGCCTTCAGTGACTGGTTTGGCACAAGCGTGCCAAGATCGGACATCCGTCGGTTCATTAATTGCGTCTTAAAAATCTACTTATAGGTCAGTTTTAGTGGTGATTTAGGTGACGGCTTTCGGTTTGAAATCGGACATAAGACTAGTCATATTTTTCCAGCCCCTATTTCTGATCAAATAATATTCAATACGACACCTTTAATTTTTTAACTAACGAAATAGTATCGCTAACTGTTACAGGCCTATCACTTCTGGATTGTGCCAGTGGCCAAGCTATTAATAGAAAATGCACTATTTATCTGCATGGAAATGGTTATATCATTGGTGTATAATTGCACCGTAAACACACCAGAGTATTAGTCCAATGCCTAGACAAAGTATTACATTCACAGATCAGAATGATTCTTGGTTAAAAAATCATGTCGAGAACATCCAAGACTACTCCAACAAAAGCGAGCTTGTGAACGACCTTATTCGAAACGCCCGAAGAGTAGAAGCCATTAACAAGAAATTATGCGATGCGGAAAGTAGTGGTTTTGTTTCTCAAAGTGCAACTGAAATTCTCGCTGAGTTTAAATCGGAACTCAAATAATCTATGTACCAGTATCAGCTTTCAATCAACGCAAAAGAAGACCTAAAGAGAATTTATGTCTATGGATATACTGAGTTTGGTGAAGCAAAGGCAGATGAGTACTATTTTGGTTTTTTTAACACTTTTGATGAAATCACTACGAACCCATATAAATACCAATCTGTTGACCATATAAGACCTGGCTACCGCCGCTGTTCATATGGATCAGATAGCATCTACTACCGAATTAATGACTCCATCATCGAAATCATGGCGATTTTGGGTGGTCAAGATATCGGGCAATGGCTATAGATATGAAACTCGTGATATTTTGACAGGCGAAATAGTGGCTGAAATTACCATTGAAACTCAATTGATCGTGTGACTTAAAATCGCACTAAACAGACGCTCAACGACCTTGTGTAATTCAGGATGTTCCAGCCAGTTTGAAGTTTGAGATAGCCAAATAAAATGAGCAAAAGCGAACACTTTTGGAAAGCTGGTAAACCGCGAACTATCGACCTAAAACGAATATTTTCTAATTCGATTCGAAGAGTTAAACCATTCTTTATACATGCAATAACATTCTTATTTCAGCGTCTATAGTTGCCTGTAGGCTCAAATGTTCAGAGCAACACTTTATTATTTAGGTTTAAATTTTAATAAGGCTATCTAAGCCTTAAGTGGTCGTAAGTCAGTCATTAACATATTTGAATTTAGTGACCAAAGTCGAACTATTCAAGAGCGTCACCTATCAACGGTATTAAAAATAGATTCGACGCCATTAACAAAGTCTAAGTTCTTGGTTAGAGCTTAGACTTACTTTTTCTTCTGACACCAACAAAAACAATCCCTAAAGCAAGAAGTCCAATTAAATCAATTGAACCTCCGCCTGAGCGCTTGTAGCTATCCACTTTTTCCCAACTTTTTTCTTCCAAAGTAGAGCCATCTTCTTCACTGCTTTTGGACTGTTCAATTACCTCGTCCATAGATACCGCAGTGGATAAATCAAACTCACTAAGTCCGGTTAGAATCTCGCTAACATTTTCACCCAGATCGATTATCGATGCCGTTAGCCCTTTTATAGACTCTTCATTGCTTCCATTTTCTTGACTAGATACAGGCGTCATGTGAGTAGATTGTTCATTAAGCCCACTAGCTCTGAATATTATGGCATTACTCGGAATATGAACGATCTTCCCATCAACGACTGTCGAAGTGGTAACTTTGACACTTGGTATTGTGTATGCCGGAACAATTGCAAGATCAAGAAAAGATAAAAAACTATTTCGTGAGCTACGTTGGTCCTGCTGGTAGGAAATAATGGCCACTATATCGACCCCATACATATCTCTAAGCGTCTTTAGCGTAATCTTCTCTTGAATATCACTATTGCTTACAACTATAACGCCGTTAATATACTTGTCATTTTTAAGTAACTCTTGCTTCAATTCTTCGGCTGCTAAACGTAAAGTTGAGTTGGGTACCATATGAGTGTTTGGCGACGGTACCATTAAAATGGCTATAGTCGAGGGAAAAACCAAGGGTTCTTTATCTACCGAAACCAAGGAGTCTGTTACTGGCTCTAGGATTTGAGATAAGCTTTGAGAGGCAGAGCTACGCGGGCCTATAACACAACCTTGCAGACTAATAATTAACAATACGATGATGAATATATTTGTCAGGTAACGCATGTATTTTCCTTTGTAGTGGGATGTCGATTATGCCATCCTGTTATGTTTGATCATAGCAGTTTATTAAACAAGAAATCGAAGAATTGATTGGTAGCAGCCAACGTATGTTGACCAAATTATCCGCACCGTACATACCACTCATTCTATGAGAAAACGAAACCATAATAATTGGGCCATACATTCCCTAGCCTTCAGTGTCTGAAAAGTGGCAGAACAAGTCACTTAACCCATTGAACGACGAGACTCAAAAGTGCCATTAGCTGACATCAGGAGATTATTTTTATAACGCTTTAAAGAACAACTTTACCGTCATTAATTGGTGAATATTGGATGACGGCTTTGTTTCGGATAGCTGACATTAAAATATATACCCGAAACCTTCCCCTTAAGACTAGAGTTGGTGCCTATGTGATTTTCCTATTCGGCTTCCTCAGAACGGCAGTTCTTCATCTGAAGCCGGATTTGGTGATTGCTTGGGTATTTGCTGCACTTGATATGTAACTTGAGCAGGTGGTTTACTATTACACTTTTCGCAGCCTAATAATTCTGTATCTTTACCCATATCAACCTTTTTTAAATATGAGCCACACTTCTTACATTCAGGCACGTAAAATTGCTGCGCTCCACACCCACCACAATGTTTGGTGTTGTCGATTGAGCAACCGCAATTACCACACTGGTAGATTAGTTTATTACCGCAACTCGTACAGTGTGAATTTATACTATCATCAATAAAGTATGCTCCACGGTAATATCCCTGGGAGCTCCAATCAGCACTTGGGCATTTCGTATTATTACAAACAGCTTTACTCGGAATATCCATAAATGGCAAGGTAGAGGATGATACCTGTTTTAATTCTCGCAAATACTCATTAGCACTTCCATATCGGTCATCAGCCTCATAGCTAAGCCCTTTACTGATAACTTTTTTTAGAGCGCTTGGAAGGTTGACCTCATCTAAGCCTGAAACCTCAGGTCTTCCAGATAGCAGTTCACATAAAACTTTAGAGTATGAGTATATGTCAGATCTTTGATCTACATTTTTCATGTTTTGACTTTGCTCCGGCGACATATATTGAACCGACCCTAGGTGATCGCCTGTTCTTGTAGCTCTGGTCAAACCCGCTTCTGGATCAATTTTAAACCCGATAGAAAAGTCAATGAGATAACAATGCCCTGAAGGCAAGATCATTATATTTGATGGTTTAATATCGCGATGAATTATGTTTTTACTATGAACAAAGCTTAGAGCATCCAAGATTTGAATTGATATATGTAACGCTACCTCCGGCAAAACAGGCGAATTATTTTTAATATATTCGTCTAATGTTTCGCCAGAAATATATTGCATGACTATATAGGGTGTATCAATACCAGGTATATTTCCGCTTGTAATCACATAAGGTATAGAAGGATGCTGAAGTTCAGCCAACAACTTTGATTCGCGCAGGAATTTCTTTTTTAAATTCAAGTTTTTTCTATTAAATGCACTGTCGAAAAATTTGATGGCAACAGACCTACCAAGAGAGTTCTGACACCCAATCATCGTCTTACCAGACAAACCTGAGCCAATTTTTTCTCCCAGTTCAAATCCCTGTCGGGCTAAATGTTGGGTATATAGTTCTGTCATTTCACTCGGTGCTCATATTTATTCTAGTCATACCAACCTCGTTGTAATGGGTTCTGGCGAGCTGGCGAGCTGGCGGCATTTTTGCAAAAAATAACGAGGCAAATCTATTTAATGTAAACCATTTAAATCAGTTTATTCGCCTAAACTAAATACGTGACTTTGACATAATAGTTATAGCTTTTTTGTCGAGACAAAAAAACTATCATCAATTATCACCAACCCTTTAGTCCATACTGCTCCAGGGTTTGTTCGTAGGTTTGACTGAACATTAGCTACTCTTATATATAATCATTAAATACGCATTTTACTGCGGATAAGAAAGGACTTAAATTTCCCTTGTCATCTATATATTTTTGTACAAACTCTTTTAACTCTTGATCTGATAAATCAGGATCCATAAAAGGCTCTAGTACCTTTTCTCTATGATCATTTAATTTGCCAAGATCTAAGGCAAGAATATTTATTGCCTGCTTTGCAGCTTCATCAACACCATTTATTTTCCCATTGGCTGTAAAGACAAAGCGTTCCTGACAATTAGCTTGATGCGGATGAACTGGTAATATTTCATCCCCCTTTTCTTGACCACAATGCAAAGGGTCGCCTTTAGCTGTTTTGTTTAAACAAGAACATAAGAAGTTATTAAAATCTAAATCATCCCCATCATGAGCCGCTTGTGGGTTGAGGTGTTCCAAATGATAATCTTTACCCTTAAGTTCACGCTCGCAGTAACAGCAAATGCCCCCTTGCTCTTTAAGCAAAGCATCATAAACATCTCTTTTCTCAGGATTAGAAAGCTTACTATAACTTGGTTGCCAGTCCTTATTTTCTAATGCTTTCCATACCTTAAATGATTCAGGTTCACCTCTTTTAATAATAAACCTCATCGGCCAATCATCTCCATACGTTTAATTAACGTATTCGCCTTAATTAACTGACCATCCTCTCCTATTGCATCCCTGAGCTTATCTATTTTATTCTTTGCTTCATCTAACTTTTTCTGTTCAATCAACAAAAATATGTCATCAAATTCTTTTTGAATTCCCTTTGGCCTTGAAGATACTTTCATATTGTCTTCGTAGATTCGATCCGCATTTTTACCATACGTATCAATTACTTTAACGTTACGTATATTTTCACCTTCATTTTTTAAGTTGATAATCGTCGTATTTTTCGGATCAATGTGACTGAGTACTTGCGGGCTGTGGGTGGTAACAATAAATTGAATATGTGGAAATATCTTTTGAAAACCTACTAATACCTCTTGCTGCCACTTGGGATGTAAATGAAGTTCAACTTCATCAATAATAACAATGCCATGACCTTTAAGCGGGTTATCAGAATCAGGATTTAAAGTAACTAATCTTCTAGCTAAATCACCCGTTAAAGCTACTAATGTTTTCTGCCCTTGAGATAATTGAGAAATGTTAACTCTATTACCAAAATTGCGAACCATCAATCTTAGCTGCCCTGAACTTCGGTCTACTTCAAAGTCCGTAACATCAGGCACAATACTTTCAATAGCTTGATTAACTAATTCAAGCTGTTTTTGATGTTTAGTTGAACAGTTTTCCTCTAAAGCTCTATCTAGCTCTAATTTCTTAGAATGAAGAATTTTAACTATAGGATCTTCTTTAGGTGGTTCTTTTCCTTCGTAGGCTTCTCTTATTAAAGATTCAGAGTTATTAACCTGCTCTCTCAATGCTTTGACTTCCGAAGCAGATTCACCTTGAGCCAAATTTACTAATTCAGTATACAATTCAGAAAAATTATCAAGCTTAGCGCTTCCTTCCAAAGCATTATCTAGAGAATTAAACCGATTGGTCGATAAGTCACCAGAGGCTTTTTCAGATATAGTTTGTAAAAACTTAAAGTCAGAACGTTCAACAGAATAATAAACGAGTAATGGGATTGAAATACCGTCATGATTAGCTAAGTGTCGGTACATTAGCCCCGCAAGTTTTATATCGCTAACGTCGCTTGACTTAGAATTAGGATTACCAGCTATTGTTTTTGTTAAAACAGTTTCAAATTGAGTATTTTTATTAAATTCAATATTTGTTGTGACTTCGCTATAGTCAGTAGAATTAACGTTAACATCGGCTGCCGTTACATACCTACCATTACTACTTTTATCCAAGTTATTATTGAACCATGAAAACGTTTTAGCTAACGCCTCTACAATACTTGTTTTGCCTGAACCATTATTCCCAATAATGATCGTAAGCTTCTTATCGAATTTTATCTCTATGTTTCTCAAACGCCTGAATTCATATAGGTCCACTGACTTAACCAGAAATTTTGATGTAATAAGCTCATCAGCAACCTGCTCTTTATATGTCTGAGCCATATCTTTACTTATTTCTTCTACACTCATTTGTTCATAATTTTTTGGTTTTCTCAAGTTAATTTCTTCAATTAATTTTTTAATATCTTCCATTTTTCACATTTTTTCTTTAGATACTTTAATTTTGATTTTCTTTTTTATGTTCTAAAATATGTTTTAATCCATCTGTCATGCTAAGTGAATCTAAATT